>JACXTT010000380.1_pt1 | contig 74311 bp, 68 predicted proteins | sample 9270951 | NCBI WGS metagenome assembly JACXTT01 (sample SAMN15532306, study PRJNA645909) | rock metagenome | isolation source: weathered quartz diorite | place: Puerto Rico | collected 2017-06-21
TTGGCGGAAGCGTGTGGGAGTCGAACCCACCATTCGATCCGCGAAGGACCGAATCGCCGGCTTTGAAGGCCGGGAAGGTCACCGGACCAATTTCGCCTCCGAGGTAATTATAGGGTTAGGCGCGGGCAGTTTCCAACGCGGCATGTTTGGTGCGCAGAAGAGCCGCCACGAGGCCGTAGAGCGCGGGAGCGGTGCAGACTTCGTAGTAGACGTGTGTGGAAGGAGGGCCGATTTTTCCGTCAGGGGAAAGCTCGCGCGCGAGGCCTTTGCGCAGAACGAGCAACTCCACCGATTCGCCCATGGGAACTTCACCGTAATACAGTGTCACGGTCTCCTTGCCCCAGGGGAGTTCAAGTTTCGTTTCGATACATTCCAGCGAAATTTCGTCGTAGAGTTTCAGGAAGCCTTCTTCATTCAGCTCGATGCCGTTGCGATTGTAGCGCACGAGAAATTCGTCCAATTCTTCCGCAGAAGCTCCTGCCATCGTCTGCAAAAACTGGAACAATCCGAAATGTGATTTTTGCTTTTCCAGCATGCGGCGGGCGAGTTTGGCGCAGCCGGATAGGCGGTCCGAAAGATTCAGCGCTTTCGAAATCATGACGCGCGATTCGCCGTCCGTCCAATAGGTCGGCGCATCGCCCTGGTGCGCGACGCCGAGACCTAGCTCAAGAGCGGGCAAGTCCGAGGAAGCGGCGTTGTCATTATAGGAATTGCAGACATTCAAAATCTGCCGCGCCAGCACGCAAGCCTTTGCCACGGAACGCGCGTAGGTGCGGCTCGATTCTGTCTCGAAGATCGCAAGAATGATGGCGTCGCCTTCGATGAAGACTTTCTTCGCGCCGTACTTCTCAAGCAACTTTTTCACCGGCTCGTGCAGGTTCAGGCTGAAGTGCGACGCCGGGCTCAAGCCGCGTGACAGCAAATCCTGCGTCATTTTTGTGGAGCCGCGCACGTCCGCCTTGATTATCACGTGACTGACAACCGGATCTTGCTGGCCCTTCCCTTCTTCCGGCAGCACGCATTCGTACAGCCGGTTATTCATGCGCGAAAGTTCGCGCGCCTGTTCCGTTTCGAGAAGATTCACGCGATCCATACACGCGGCGAGATGCTCCGCATCGCGCAAGTCACGATGCAGGCGGAAAAAGTCCACCGCAAAGCGAAGCACTTGAGTTTGCAATTCGTCGCGCGAATAGCGCCGGATTTTTCTGGAAAGCTCGTCTATCGGCTTTTCCGAAAGCCTCTTGGCGGGTACCTGTCTCAAAACCTGTTCGACGCGCTTCAATTCGTCCTTAGAAACGAGCGCTTTGCGCAGCTGCTGCAAGTGGACCGGGGGATGATACGTAGAAGCGATCGATCGAATCTCATAGCTTGCAAGAACGTGATGGAGCACATCCTGCTGCTCCAAGCGCTCGAGCAACTGCGAGAGAAGCCTTGCGCGCTGGGACCGTGTCGCTTCCGGACCGCCCGTGGGATCAAACAGCCGCGCGGCGTTTTCCGGGTCGTTCAGGTAATCGCCGAATCTTCCTTTTTGGTCTTTGTGAAAATAGTCGAGCTTCTGCCGCATAGCTTCGAGAACGGGGCCAAATTCCTCCAGTTTCAACTGCTGGTGCTTCAGCCGCAGCTCAATGTCGCTCAGCGAAGCCTTTAAATCGGCGGGATCGGCAGGAGTGCGAAAACGATTCAGGAAACTGTCGCTGCGATCCAGCCGCTTGCGCAGAAGTTCTTTTTGCTCCTCGAGGCGTGCGATTTCGTCGCGCATCGCCTGAGCTTCCTGCATGGCATCCGCATTTGCCTTATCGGCTTCCTGAAATGCGGGATCCTGCGGAACGAAGATGCCTGCGTGATTCAGAAATTCCTGAAAGAGCGCGTCCATCGCTTCAAAGCGGTCCGGGTCGCGTGCGTAATTTCCCAACAGTACGTAGTGTTCGAGAAAGTAGGTGTCGTCTTTTCCGCCATCGAGGAATATGAGCCTGTTTTTCAACAAATCGTAGAGCGGCGTGAATTCTTCGCCGAAAAGCGCCTTGCGCGCTTTCGCGATGACATTTTCTTCGACGTCGATCCAGCTCTGCGCCACCTGCTGGCCGACGAAACGAATCACGCTGCGCCGCGCGGATTGCAACTCCGAGAGCCGAGCTTTGATGGCGTGGGCCTGCTGACTGCGTTCGAAATGTTCGCCACGTTGGCGAATCCATTCTTTGCCTTCCTGAATCAGGTTGGCGAACTGATTCGGAAGCTCCGTAGTGAAAAACTTCAGAATGGCCACGCGGAAGAGCAGATCGAGTTCGATGTTTTTGTGATATTTGGCGTTGGTTAGTGCGCTGTGCAAAACGTCCGTAAGTAATTTGCGAAACGCCGTGCCGTCCGGCGCTTTAGCGGTGCGCAGCTCGATTCCCGGCAGGTACGTCTTGCTGGTGTTCTGGCGAATGATATCGAAAAGATAGTCGCGCGACTGCTGCATGAAACGCGGCGAGAGAAAAACGTCGTGATGAATATTGTCCACGCCGATGAGAAGCGAGCTCATCGGCAGCGTAAGATTGTAGCTGCCAAGCTCGACGCGAGGCGTTTCCGTGGCGCCCGAAAATAGCGTTTCTGTGGGCATTCGTGCGCCCGGCGGGCGCTTTGTTCAACCTAGCAGCAGACTTGGGGGGCGGCAACAGAACCGCGGTTTGCGCGTGGCCAGAAAGTAAGCACGGATAAGATACTGCGGATTCAGACAGTTACGGTAATGCGACGGGTGTCGCCGCCGGCGTGCTCGAGGCGGATGTCGATTTGCGGCCAGGGTGAAGGGAGCGGAAAACGCTCCGACCATTCGAGAATGACAATCGCGGGCTTTGTGAAAATGTCTTCCATGCCGAGCGTTTCGAAATCGCGAAATCTTTCGACGCGATACAGATCTCCGTGGAAGACTTTTTGTTCAGCGTTTTCCGAGCCGTAGACGTGAAGCAAAGTGAATGTGGGACTGGTGACGTCCTCCTCGGGTGCGGCTCCAAGGCCGCTGACGATTCCTTTGGTGAGCGTGGTTTTGCCACTGCCAAGCTCCCCGGAAAGAAGCACAAGGAGTGGAGCTTTCAGCCGCGAAGCAAATTCCCTGCCCCACTGGATGGTCTCTTCGGCGGAGTGCGTGACGACGACTTCAGCCACCGTGAGCGATCTCCTGTAGGAGCTTGTGGCGCACCATCGGAACCGCGCCGGCAACCTGGCTCGCCAACTGGCCGGAAGGATCATCCCATTCCGAGTTGAAGGAGCTTGCAGCGCCGTGAAGATAGACACCCAGGGCAAGCGCCCGGAGCCAATCCGAAGTGCCGAACTGCGCCGTCAGAGCCGCAAGGATCCCGGTGAGAACATCGCCCGAGCCGCCCTTGGCCAACGCTGGACCGCCCGTCGTGTTCACCCAGACGCGGTCATCCGGCGCCGCGAGAATTGTGTGAAAGCCTTTCAGGATGACGTGGGCGTTCGCGCGCTTCGCCGCATCGGTCGCTGCTTTAACGCGGTCTGCTTGTACCGCGGCGTTTGGAATACCCAGAAGACGCGCCATTTCGCCGGGGTGCGGGGTAATCGCAAGGAATCTCGATTTTCGTTCACTAAGCACCTTGAGATCGCCTGAAAATGCATTGAGCCCGTCGGCATCAAGCACAACAGGAACATTTGAATCGTGAACAAGCTGACGAATTACCTGTTGCGTTTCCATGTGTGTGCCAAGGCCCGGGCCAACAGCGAGAATGGTTTTGCCTTCGAGGACTCTTGCCAACCTCCCTGAGCTCAGATTGGAAGCGGCGATGCTTCCCTCGCTGGTGGTCTCGAGGGCTTCCGTCATATATTCCGGATGACCGGAAGCAATAACAGTTTGAACTGAATCGGGCGCAGCAATGGTCGTGAGGCCAGCGCCGGTACAGAGCGAAGCGTAGCCGGCAAGCACGGCTGCACCCGACTTTCCGCGTGAACCGCCTACCACCAGAACGTGCCCAAACGTTCCCTTATGCGAATCAGCCGCCCGCACCAGCGGCAAAGATGCAAATTCTTCCGGCCCAGCCCATCGCAATGCGTTCTTGCCAATCTCTTCGATCAAAGGCAACGGCGAGCCAATTTGCTTGACCGACAATTCGCCGCAGCACAGAGCGTCCGGTGAGATGAGCTGGCTAATTTTGGGAGCAGTAAAGGTTATTGTTTTGTGCGCGCGAACGACAGGTCCCGCAGCTGGCTCGCCATCCGACGGCAGTCCTGAAGGGGTATCCACTGCGACGATAAGTGAGGGTCTCGGAGCAGTTGCGTTGCCAGAGAGATTGTTCAGATACTCGATGGCTTTTGCCGGAATGCCTTTTGCCGGACCACTCAAGCCGGTTCCAAGCAGCGCATCCACGATAATTTCAGATTTGGCAATCTCCGGCCATTCCGTTTGCAACGCATCATCACTGCTTATGAGGCGGACCGCACCGGAAGGCTCACGCCACCTCTTGTAGTTTTGGGCGGCTTCCCCACGCAAGTCTTGCGGCGCCCCAAAAAGATATACGCAAATTTCCAGATTAATTCGCTCGTCACGCAACTGCCGCGCCGCAACGAATCCGTCTCCGCCATTGTTGCCCCTTCCACAAAGCACAGCGACGCGGCGCGATTGCGAAAACCCATCCTGTGCGCAAAAACGACGGATGCACTCGGTCACATGGCGGCCGGCGTTTTCCATGAGCTGCAGGCCGGAGACACCGTGGCGCTCGATAGTGAGCCGATCCACCTCGCGCATTTCCGCTGCTGTGAGTGCTTTCATGGGAATCGCAAACTTTGATTAGAGCATCCAACCGCCGCTGACGTTGACGACTTGTCCGGTGACATATTCGGCTTCTTCGGATGCAAAAAACGACACGGCAGCTGCGACGTCCTCGACGGTTGGTGGCCGGCCAATGGGAAAACGTGCGTCGCGCATACGGCGCGCTTCATCAAGGCTAAGGTCTTTCTCGTCGATGCTGGAGGGATTCACGACATTGACGGTGATTCCGTTCTTCGCCTCTTCAAGCGCAAGGGACCGGGAAAGCGCGACAACCGCCGCCTTCGCCGAGGCATACGCAGAGATTTTCGCCTGACCGAAGGCCCGCTCGGCTCCCACGGCGCCCAGATTGATGATGCGGCCCCAGCGTCCTTTGCGCATATGTGGCAGCGCGGCGCGGCTCATGTAGACGACGCTCATCAAGTTGGAAGAAAAAATATCTTTCCAGTCGTCAAGCGAACCCTCGGCGAGCGTGCCCCAACGAAAATCACCGACGTTATTCACGAGAACATCGAGACGCCCAAAACGATCGGTGACTGTACGGAGAAATTGCTCAGCACCGGTGGAATTGGTGATGTCCGCCTCGATTGCGACGCAATCCGCGCCGGCGGCCTGCAACTGGCGCAATGCATTTTGCGCGGCGAATTTATTCGCACGGTAGCCGATCGCAACACGCGCGCCATCTTGCCCCAACCGCAGCGCGATACCGCGGCCGATGCCGCGCGTTCCACCAGTGATCAATGCGACTCGATTGCGCAAAGCCATTCGGTTCCTCTAAGCGACTCGATGGTGAACGAACAGTATAGCCCAGGCGATACTGGCCAACTATTCCATACTCGCAACGATTACCGTCATATCGTCAGCTTGTTCGGGTGTGCCGGCCCATTCGTCGGCGGCTTGCATCAGGCCGAGCGCAACTGCGCGTGGGGAGCCGGTGTGCAGGCGGATCGCCGCGTCGCGCAGGCGGTGAATGCCGAATTCTTCGCCATAGACGTTTTCCGGTTCGATCAAACCGTCGCTGTATCCGACCAGGGTGGAATGCCTTGGAACGAGATGCTTGCCTTCCTCGTAAGCATAGTCCTCGACGACGCCAAGAACCATTCCGCCTTCTTCCAACGCTACCGCAGCGCCATCGCAAATGCAGAACGACGGCAAGTGACCGGCATTGGTATAGCGGAGAATGCGCGTCGAGCTGTCGTAGATGGCGATGAAAAACGTGGCGAAGCGGTCGTCGCCTGTGTTGCGCACCAAGTGGTTGTTCAAGCGCGAGACGAGTTCAGCGGTGCTGAGATGAGTGCTTCCGGGAGAAAGCAATAGGCTACGCAACGCGGCCTGCAAACTGGCCATGAGCAATGCGGCGGAAATTCCCTTTCCAGAAATGTCCGCGACTGCGATCGCCAATGTCGTGGGATTGAGCTGAATAAAATCGTAGTAATCGCCACTGACCATGCGCGCGGGTTTGCACACAGCTTCCAGATTTACGCCGGGGACGCACGGAAGTTTTTGCGGGAAAAGCTGATTCTGCACCTCGCGCGCGATGGAAATTTCATTTTCAAGGCGCTGGTGCTGCTTTTGCTCCTCGATGAGGTTGCTGATGGAACCAGTCATCAGGTTGAACGATTCGGCGAGAACGCCAAGCTGATCGCGGCTCTCGATTTTTACGCGATGCGAGAAATCTCCGCGCTGCACGAACAGCGTGGCGTTGTACAGTCCGTCTACGGCTGAAGTGATGCGGCGTGTCAGAACCACTCCGGTAACAAGCGCCGCAATTTCGAGCAGAAAGAAAACAACGGCGAGGACACCCAAAGCGTAGACATAAACGAGACCGAGGTCTCCGACTGAAGAGAACATGAGTAAATTGAGCTGCGACGGACGAGTAGTGAAGACAGCCACCACGGGCCGTGCCGGGTCCACTTTGCCATCAGGATATTCAAACAACGCTTCAAAACGAGTCACTCCGGTGATGTCGGAATCCCAAAATCCTTGTGCCGGCCGCAGCACTCTGCGTCGGTCAGACACATTTGCGGCAGCGCGGTAGTCGCGTCCGCTCAGCGTGTACTTGACGGTATTTTGGTCCGCGTTAGTCATCGGTTCCAGCAGCCTAAATTCCACTGTCCCGAGGTCAGGCGCCAAAGACGATACGAAAGACGCGGAAATCGGAACCCGGAGGTGGACAGTTCGCTCACCGAATGGAGTTCGGACAATTCGCAGCCCAACCAGGAAAAGGCTCTTCTCTTGCTGAATGAACCCGGCAAATTGCCGCTTTGCATTCAACGGGACCTTATTGGAGAGCGGCAGCCGTTCTGCAATTTCAATGCGGAGACCCGGAAGTTGGGAGTCGTAAACCGCGTGTTCCTGTGCCGAGGCCAGACGATCAACCTCTTCTTCACCCATTCCGGGATGCGCACTCTCCAAGGCCACAGCGATCTGTTCGGTTCCAGAAGCAACCATGTCCACTCTTCGCTGAAGATCCTGGTAGAGGATGTATCCACCGAACTGCCGGTAAAGAAGGATTGCTGAGAGAGACGCAAGAATAGCGGTCAAGACAACGGGAACAAGAGCGATAAAAAGATAGGCGACAATCAGGCGGTTGCGCAGGCTCCAGAGAAGGCGCGAGCGCCACCAGCCGGCAAGACGCACCAAAAGATAGCCCAGGCAAAGGAGTGCGGCAAACTTCACGAAGCTGAAGACGCGGCCAGAGCTGCCCACTACATAGAGAATGGCGCCCACGATGACTACCAAAGCTGCAACGAGATCAGGGCGCGATAGCCGCTGCCAGAACTCCTTGAGTTGGACACGAAGCGGAGTCATGAACAAAAGAGAAAGAATACTTTACCCGAACTGAGCAATTGTGACGAGTGTGAGGCAAGGAAGCAAAAACGAATGCCGGACGAATTTGCCCGCCATTCTCGATAGAGATCGCCAGTTATGCGAACCGCCCCTCGCAGGAGGACGTCAGCTTCGCGACGAGTTCTGCACCTTGCTGTGGTAGCGGCTATATGTGAAATAGACAATCAACCCGACGATCAGCCAACCAATTAATCGCGCCCAGTTCACCCAACCGAGCTTGTACATCATGTATCCGTTGAAGGCGATGCCAAGAATCGGAACGATGGGAACCCAGGGCGTGCGGAAGGGCCTGGGTTGCCCCGGATTCGTGCTGCGAAGAACCATCACGGCAATGCAAACGATAATGAATGCGAGCAGCGTACCGATGTTCACCATTTTGCCGATGTCATCAATCGGCGTAACGCTGCCGACGATCGCGGCTAGAAATCCCACGAGTAGCGTGTTCTTGTACGGCGTGCGGAATTTCGGATGAATGGCCGCGAAGAATCTTTTCGGGAGCAAACCGTCGTTCGCCATGGAATATAAAACGCGCGTCTGGCCAAGCAACATGACGAGCATGACGCTGGTGAGGCCCGCGAGTGCGCCAAGCGTAATGATGTGAGAGGCGGTCGTCTGGCCTCGTTCGAGGAATGCGCGAGCGATCGGTGCTTCGATGTTCACTTCCTGCCAGGGAACCATACCCGTCAGCACGCCCGCGACGGCGATGTACAGCAGCGTGCAAATGAACAATGAAACGATGATGCCGATGGGCAGGTCGCGCTGCGGGTTCTTGGCTTCCTGGGCGGTGGTAGAGACGGCGTCGAAGCCGATGTAGGCGAAAAAGATATACGCTGCACCAGCGCCAACACCGCTGAAGCCGTAAGGCGCGAATGAATGCCAGTCGCCTCCCCAATTCCCCGTGTGGATAAACTTGGTGCCCAGGGCGATGACAAAGAGAACCACCGAGACTTTGATCACGACGATGGTGGAGTTAAAACGCGCGCTTTCCTTAATGCCAATCGCCAGGATAATCGTAATGACGATCGCGATTATGAAAGCGGGCAGGTTGAAACCAATTTGGTGACCGAAAATTGTCGGCGCATTGACCAAGTCATGCGCCCGTTGGACCAGTTCCGGCGAGTTGGCGGCGGTGACCGCTTTTACTTTGTCCATAAACGCCTGCGTACCGGGAACAAGCGATGGATCAGCGGCCAGTGCCATTTGCTTGGCGACCGTCGTGGCCGCCGTTCGCAAGCCTGTCCAGTGGTCATAGGCAAGCCAGAGCGGCATTTTGATATGAAAAATGTCGAGTAGCTCGATGAAGTGGTTCGACCAGCCGGAGGACACCGTGCTCGCACCCATTGCGTATTCGAGCGTCAGGTCCCACCCGATAATCCAGGCGAAAAGTTCGCCGAGCGTGGCGTAGGCATAGGTATAGGCGCTGCCGGCGAGAGGAATCATCGCGGCGAACTCCGCATAACAAAGGGCTGCAAACGCACAGCCAAGCCCGGAGAGGACAAAGGAGAGCATCAAGCCGGGACCGGCGTAGTGCGCGCCGAGTCCCGACAACACGAAAATTCCCGCGCCGATGACCGCTCCAACACCCAGTGCGGTCAACTGAAACGGCCCCAAGGTCCGCCGCAGGCTGTGCTCGCCGGATTCCTTCGCTTCCTCCATCAGCACGCTGATCGGCTTCTTCGCAAACAAGGGGTTGCCCATGCAACTCCTCCCTTCGAGGTGGTCTCCGTCTACCAAAAACAGCCAAATTGGTTGCGCCCATTGTAGAGGGCGACTGCCCCGGCGCCCTACAAGAAAATTCCTAAATCGTGGAACCCCTGCCTGACCAGAATAGATAGACCGGAACGCCGATTAAGACGATGACCAGCCCAGGCCAAGTTGTCTGTGTCTTGTACAAAAGCAGAACAAACATGATGGCCAGCGCGGAAACAATGTACAGGGCAGGGACAATCGGATAGCCAAAGGCGCGATAGGGACGCTCGGCGTTGGGGCGGCTCTTGCGCAGGACGAAGATACCGGCAATAGTCAGCGCATAGAAAATCAAGACCGAGAAGACAACATAATCGAGCAAGTCGCTGTAGAGATTGCCGTAGGAGCCGTCTAGCTTACGAGTTCGGAGCAGAAGGAGAATGACAATCCAGATGCCCTGATAGACGAGAGCGACGCCAGGGACGCCGCGCGAGTTAAGTTTTCCCGTGGCACGGAAAAAGAGGCCGTCCTTCGCCATGGCGTATGCCACACGCGAGCCGGCCAGGATCAGCCCGTTATTGCAGCCGAACGTGGAAATAATGATGGCCACGGCCATGATAACGGCGCCCGCGGGCCCGAAAATTGCGTTGAGCGCGGCAGTGGCAACACGATCATCGGGCGCGTTTTGAATTTGCGAGAGTGGCAGCGCAAAAAGATAAGCAAGATTCGCCAGGCAGTAGAGCGTGATGACGATGATCGTGCCAAACGCCATCGAAAGCGCGACATCGCGCTTTGGATTTTTCACTTCGGCAGCCGTAAAGCCGATGTTGTTCCACGCATCCGCCGAAAAGAGCGACCCGACTTGTGCTACACCAAAAGCAACGAAGAGACCGAAAAATCCGCTGGCGGCAGTGGCTGTCGGGATCAGGCTGCGCAGGAAATTGGCCCCCGGCTCAATTGGCTGTGCATTCCGCACTGCCCAAAAATGAGAAAAATTGTCGGCGATTGCGGCGTGGTTTCTTCCAACAAAAACACCTAGCAAAATAAGTCCGACAAGCGAAAGCGTTTTCGCCGATGTAAATATGTTTTGAATCCACTTTCCCAGCCGAACGCCCAACGTGTTCAGGAATGTGATCAAGACAATCATCAAGATGCCGACAAGCTGCTGCACGCTCAAGCTAATGGCGTATTTCGAACCGAGGTTAATCGGATGAATGATCCAAGTCGTCGGTGAAATCGCTGGAAACAAAACGCCAAGGTATCGCGCAAAACCAATCGCTACCGCCGCAATCGTTCCCGTCTGAATCACGAGGAATAAAGTCCAGCCATACAAAAATCCCCAGAGCGGTGAATACGCCTCGCGCAAATAAACGTATTGCCCGCCCGCCCGCGGAAAAAGCGCGGCAAGTTCTCCGTATGAAAGTGCCGCGGAAATCGTGAGCAGTCCCGTCAAAATCCATGTAAGTAATAATCCCGCCGCGGAGCCTGTTTGCCGCGCAATATCGGCCGCCACAATAAAAATTCCCGAGCCGATCATCGAACCGACGACGATCATCGTGCCGTCGAACAGGCCGATCGCACGAACGAAGCCGGGCTCTTCCCTGCCGGTCGTCTGCGCTGGTTGCACTGCGATTTCAGACATAGGCGTTAGCCCTCACGTCTTTGCGGAACGCACCATCGGTTCGAGCAAATTCAAAAACTGCCGTGCCCGCTTCGCCGGATCGGCCGCACGCAAGACATCGCTGATGACCGCCACCGAATCCGCGCCCGCTTCCATCACTTCCTTGGCGCGATCCAGCGTAATCCCGCCAATCGCCACAATCGGTTTTCGCGTGAGTTTGCTCGCTTCTCGAATCATAGCCGTCCCGACGACAGGATCGGGATTCATTTTCGAATCTGTTTCGAAAACGGGACCTAGCGCGATGTAGTCGGCATCGGTATCTGCGGCTGACCGAAATTGTTCCAGACTATGCGTGGAAACGCCGAGGAATTTGCCTTTGCCGAGCACGAGTCGCGACTCCGCCACTGGCAAATCTTTCTGGCTGACGTGCACGCCACTTGCACCGGCCAGAAACGCCACGTCCGGGCGGTCATTAACAAAAAAGAACGCGCCGCGTTCTGCAAGTTCTACCGCCAACGTGGACGCCGCCTGCAACAACTCGCGCGACGACCCGCGCTTGTTGCGGTATTGAAACAACCGCACTCCAACGTCACTCAATTTTTTTGCGACAGCAAGTTCGGAGGTGGTGAGCAATGCTGCGTCTAATATCATGTAAAGCGGCGGCAGCACAAGGCTCATAGGCAGTTATTTTCCGTTTGTTCCGAAAAGTCGTTCGATGAAATGTGTATCAATTTTTCCCGCGGCAAACTCCGGGTCTGCCAAAATGCGCCGGTGCAGCGGAATCGAAGTCTTGATTCCTTCGATCACAAACATTTCCAGCGCGCGCTTCATGCGGCCAATCGCTTCCGTACGGTCGCGACCCTTGACGATCAGCTTTGCAATCATCGAATCGTAGTAAGGCGGAATCACCGCGTCAGCGTATGCCGCGGAATCCACGCGCACACCCGTGCCGCCGGGCGCCTGAAACGTCGTAATGCGCCCTGCGGACGGCACAAACGTCTGTGGGTCCTCGGCGTTGATTCGGCACTCGATAGCATGACCGGAAAACAGAATCTCCCCGCTTGCATCGTCCATTTTTTCGCCGGCGGCGATGCGAATCTGCGCCTTGATTAAGTCCACGCCGGTAATCAGTTCCGTCACTGGATGCTCGACCTGAATGCGCGTGTTCATTTCGATGAAGTAGAGTTCCCCGCTCTCATCCATCAAAAATTCCACAGTGCCGGCGTTGGTGTAGCCGATTTCCCCAAGCGCCTTAACAACTTTCGCGCCGAGTTCCTTGCGTCGCTTGGCGTCAATTCCCGGCGAAGGCGATTCCTCAATCAACTTTTGGTGTCGCCTCTGAATGCTGCACTCGCGCTCGCCGAGATGAATCACTTTCCCATATTGATCGCCTAACACCTGAAACTCGATATGACGTGGGTGCTCCAAAAATCTCTCTGCATAAACATCCGGCGTGCCGAACGCTTGCTGCGCCTCGCTGCGCGCCGTCTCGTAGGCTGAAAGCAATTCCTCCTGCTTGCGCACGACACGCATGCCGCGCCCGCCCCCACCGGCCACCGCTTTCAAAATCAGCGGAAAGCCAATCTTCGCGGCTTCTTTCGCAAGCTGCTCTTCGCCTTCAATCGCGCCGTCGCTACCGGGAATGGTGGGCAACCCCGCTGCCTGCACTTCCCGACGCGCGCGGTCCTTCTCGCCCATCATTTCGATAATTTCGGGCCGCGGCCCGATGAACGTTATCTCGCTCGCTTCGCACACTTTCGCAAAGTTAGCGTTCTCGGAAAGGAATCCATATCCGGGATGGATGGCGTCCACGTTGGTGATTTCGGCGGCGCTAATGACCTGCGGAATATTCAAGTAGCTTTCGCTGCTGCGGGCAGGGCCGATGCAAACGGCCTCATCGGCAAAGCGGACGTGCAAGGAATTGCGGTCCACCTCGGAATAGACTGCGACCGTGCCGATCCCAAGTTCCTTGCAGGCGCAAATCACGCGCAGGGCGATTTCCCCGCGGTTGGCTACCAGAATCTTCTTAAACATAGAGTTTGGAGACGCCTACTTCTTGCGGCTCGGCCGGATGCCGAACAAAGGCTGCCCGTATTCCACGGGCTGGCCGCTATCTACAAAGACGCGCAGGACTTCGCCACTGACTTCCGATTCGATTTCATTCATCAGCTTCATTGCCTCGACGATGCAAAGGGTCTGGCCGGCGTCCACGTGGCCGCCCACTTTCACAAATGGCTCCGCTCCCGGACTCGGCGAGCCATAAAACGTTCCCACGATCGGCGACTTGACGAGATGGAGATCTTCCGTGGCGCGCGGCTCTGCCGCAGGCGCGACAGGCGCGGCTGAATTTGCGCCAGGAGCCGCTCCTGCCACAATAATTTCGGGCTCCGCAACCATTCTAGGCACGGGCGCGGCATACACGACATTGGCCGACGGTTTCTTCACGCGTATCCGCAAATCGCCGCGCGAATACTCAAATTCCTCGAGGTTATGCTCCGCCATCGTGCGAAGGATTTGTTCGATCTGCTCCAGCTCGGGAGTGTTGGGCTGCTCGTTCTCTGCTGACTTCGAGGGTTTTTTGCGTTTCATGCCTGTTTGGGCTTCAAATTTCCATGAAATCCCGCGGAGAGCGGGTCAAGATTTCACTTCGATCCTCATGAACTGCAACATCGTCTTCGATTCGAATTCCTCCAACGCCTGGCACATAAACCCCGGGCTCGATAGTCACGACCGTCCCCGGCTCAAGTTGGACCTTTTGGCCGCGTGCCACGCGGGGGTCTTCATGAACCTCCAGACCCAGCCCATGCCCGGTACTGTGCACGAAATACTTGTCCAGCTTGTAGCCGCCCAGCGTGGTTCGCGCAGCGGCGTCCACATCCCCGCAGCTAGCGCCCGACCGAACTGCCGCGATGGCCGCCCCTTGCGCTTCCAGGACGGCTTTATACCACTCCTTGACCCGTTTCGGAGCAGTTCCTACATAAACCGTCCGCGTAATATCGCTGCAATAGTGGCCGAGTATAGCACCCAGGTCTAGGACGACCAACTCATTTTTCCTCAGTTGCTTGGAAGTAGGCCGGGCATGCGGCAGGGCCGCTCGTTCGCCGAACGCGACGATGGATTCAAAGGCTGGCCCCGAAGCGCCGCGCTTCCGCATCTGGTATTCGATCTCCGCAGCGAGTTCGATCTCTCGCAGCCCGGGCTTCAGCAAACGAATCGCGTGGTCAATCACTTCGCTCGCCAGGATGGCCGCCTTTCGCATTTGCGCCAGTTCCTGCGGCTCTTTTCTAGTGCGGAGGCCCGAGACAAGCCCGGAAGCCGGTTTGAGCGCGCAACGCGCGCCTGCCGCCTTTCGCAAAGCCCGGTGTTGAGCGACGGCAATTTGCAAAGGGTCGAACCCTGCGCGGCGAACGCCGGAAGTTCGCAGAAACTCCCCGACCATTTCGAAAAGGCTAGCTTTGTGCTGAACGATCCGAACACGGTTCGTTTCGCTCCCCGCTTGCGTGACAAACCTTCCGTCAGTGATGAGCGTTGCCCCATTGCTCGCGACGACCAACGCCCCCGACTCGCCCGTAAATCCCGTAAGGAAATGCCAGTCCGGCCGATGAGTGACGATCAGGGCTTCCAGCTCTTGTGCGGCGAGCAGACGGCTCAAGGCACGGCGACGTTTGGAAAAGTGATCGGTCATAAATAAATCGAGGAGGCTTTCGCCTCCTCGATTGTAAGAAATTTTGGAAAGCTTGTCCGGCCATCAGACCGGGACAAGCCTATCCAGGGATAATCCGTGGCGTCAGGAAGAACAGCAGTTCCTGCGACTGAACGTTAACGTTGGTGCGCTTAAAGAGACGCCCGATGACCGGCAAACTGCCGACGATCGGGACTTGCGTCACGTCCACGCGCTGCGACGAGATAATGATGCCGCCGATGACCACCGTTCCGCCATCTTCCACGAGTACCTTGGTTTCTGCGGACTGCGTATCGAGCGCGGGAGTGCCCTGCACGCGCGGAATACCTTGATCGATCTGGGTGTTTTCCACGAGCACATCCATGAAAACCGTGCCTTCCGCGGTGATCTGCGGGGTGACTTCCAGCTTCAACACGGCATCAATGAAGGTGATGGAAATCGTGTTGTTGATCGTGGTCTGAATCGGAATCTTCGTACCTTGTTTGACCACGGCCTTTTCGTTGTTTTGCGTCACAACGCGCGGCTTCGAGAGCAACTTGCCGACGCCCCGCGCTTCCGCAGCCGTGATAAAGAAGTCCACCGCAAAGTTCGGCGAACGGTGGCCAAAGAAGAGGCCGCTCGTAGGAACCCCTGCCCCCAAGTTTACAGCGAGCGGAAGGCTTGGCGTGGTGCTGCCGCTTGTACCGCTGATTACAGGGGGCGCAGGCAAACCGGGCCCAGTACTCACGTTGCTCGTTCCGACAGTAGAGTCACCGCTGACGGCAGTGCGTCCGTGTGTCGTGGTTCCCGCGAACCCGAGCTGTGTGCCAATGTCCTGGGCAAAGGACCGCGATGCGGAAACGACGCGTGCTTCAATTTCAACCTGCTGGGACTTGCGATCCAACTGGTGCAGCAAGTTGTCAATCGTCGGAATCACAGAAGGAATGTCCCGAATAATGAGCTGGTTCGAACGCTCGTCGGCAAAAACCTCACCGCGCGCCGAAAGAAATTTCTTCAGCGTTGTGGTCATGTTGCTGGCTTTCGTATAGCTCAGAACGCGGGTAACGGTTACGGGCGGCACCGCTTCGGATTGTGCCTTCTGCAGGTCGCGGGAAGTCTCGGCTTCCCGCCGCAGCGTTTCTTTTGTTGCAATGCGGAGCACGTTCCCGTTCAGCTGCTTGTCCAAACCGTTGTTCTGCAAAACGATGTCGAGCGCCTGATCCCATGGCACTTCATCCAGCACGATGGTCAATGAACCCTTCACTGCCGGATCGAGAACGACATTGAGACCGCTGATTTCGTGAATCAGGCGGAAGAAGTCACGCAGGTCCACGTCCTTAAGATTCACGGAAATCGGCTCTCCTGTATATTTCGCAGGTGTTTGCGTCGCGGTTGTCCCTGCTGCCTGCTGGCCGGTCGAACTGGCCATCGTGGATGCGGCGGAATTGGCCTGTTGCGCTGCCTGTTGGGCCGCGGAACCACCATCCGGCTGCGCTGGCTCTGCCTTCTCGTTCAGGGATGCCAGGGCGACTGAGGGCTGGGTCAGTTCGCTAGGCAACGCGAAGCGAGGAGCAGAAGCATTTGTATCGACCGTTTTACGGGGGACCGCGCGGGGAGCTACGGCTGTGTTATGAAAATCCGTCAAAGCCTTCGCAGTGTTCAACTTTACGGGCGTTGCCGGCTGCGCGTCGAAAAAGATCACAAGAGCGTTGCCATCGCGGGCAATTTGATAAGGCGTCGTCTCCGATAGGTCAATCACCACGCGGACGACATCCGGGCGGAATTGACCGAGACGCACGCCCCGCACAGGGGCGGCCACGCCGGGAATCATCGTCTTCTGCACCGCAAGCCGTGTCCCCGCGAAGTCGAGCACCAGGCGGTCGGGATTCTGCATACGCGCCGCGCGGGCGTCGAGGCGGCCTTCGCCCACAACGCGCACGCTCGCGCGCTGCGCTCCCTGCGTAATCGCCACGCTCGAGATCACCGAAGCGGTCGCCGCGGGACCGGCGGGCCCCTGCGTCTGGGCGAGCGACGGCAAAGCAAACGCCACGCTTGCTAGGATCAGGCAGCCATTCCGAAGGGCCGGCCAGTTCGTAATCATTGCTGTTCTCCTGCTATGGAGTAAATTCTCTTGTTCACTTGCCGTTCGACAGGCTTGCCGAACGCATCCTTGCCTTCTTCATGGAACGTAACGCCATCCATGGAAATCTTTTCTACCGCTCCGTCATACAGACGATCGCCTTCGCGCAGGAAATAGGTCCGCGACTGCGGGTTGCTGACCACGGCGATCATCCCGTTGGTGGCCTTTACGATACCGTCCACGCGAAGCGTCGAGACTTGCAGACCCGCTTTGCCAGGCGGCAGATTCGCGATTCCTTTTGCTGCGGCCTGTTGACGCGCAACTAACGATTCAAACGGGTCGCGGCGAGCAATCTTCACAGGCTCCGCGGCAGTTGCCGGCTTCTTGTCGGCCACGGTGCGAGCCGGCGTCGCGGGCTTTTTCGCCGGTTTGGGTGCGGGCGTCTTGGCGGCTGGCTTTGAAGCTGGCTTCGCTGCGGGCTTCGCCGTTTGCGTCGTGGCATTCTTTTGCGGCGCCGCTGCAGGAGGCTTCGCGGCGTTCTGCGCGGCCGGCTTTTTTTGCGCCGGAGCAGCAGCCGCAGGCTTGGGCGTCTGCGTTGCAGGCCTCTGCTGCGGCGTTGCCGGGGGCTTTGTCTGCGCGGACAATCCTGGGGCGATTGCCGCGAGGAGGAACCCAACGATGATGGTCATTGCTGGACGCATAATTCGCTCATTCCCGCTCAGGGTTTACCAGCCGGTTTCTTCGCCGCCGTTGCCGACGCCGCATCCGCAGGCTTGGTGAAATAAGTAGTTGCCGTAAAAACTCCAACAACCGTCGTGCCGGGCTTCAAAGGATACTTTGCAGCTTTGTTCGTATCGGGATCCGTAAACTCAAGATCACCGACATTGATAATTCTCGAAAGCCGGCTCAGCCGTCCGAAGAAATCCAGAATGTTGAAGTACGGCCCGTCCGCCTGCACTTCAAACGGCATTTCAAAATAATTGTTATCCTTTGGGGCTACGGCTAACGCCTTCAGGCGCCGAATGTCCACGTTCGAAGCGGTCGCCGCGCCCTGCAGCAAGCGGATGAATTCGTCGGTTTCCTTTTCCTCTGGCACGATCGTGCGCAACGTATCCAACTGTTTGTTCAGCGCGTCCATCTGCTGTTTCAGTTCGCTGTAACGCTGCTTGTACACGGATAGCTGCTGCACTTCCTGGTTCAATTGCGACCGTTCCTGAACTGCTTTGTCCACCTGATCGCGCTCTTGCGCGACGGGAGAAATCGGCACGTAAATTCCAACGAGGACGAGTACGACGGCAATGGCGGCCGCCACCAGCCCTTGCATGATCACCGACATGTCGCGAAATGGATTAGCCATGGCGCCGGTCCCTTATCCTTTCTTCGCCGGGGCAACAGCGGGCGGACGCGCCGGTGCGCTTGCTGGTTTGGCTGGCGCCGCGGCTCCTGCGGGTCCTTGCGGAGCAATTTCTGCGTTCAGCCTGAACGTGAAGGTCTGCACCACCGTACTTCTTTCGTCTTGCTTGGACTCTTCAATTTCAACTTTTTGGAAGTAGCCCGACCGTTTCATCGCTGTGATGAAATTGGCCACCGAATTGATCGACGCACTCGCACCCACTACATTCAGCACGTTTCCCTTGCGGGACATGTCGTTCAGCCACAGATTTTCCGTACGGGAAACGGTGTTGGCCACCATGTCCAGCAATTCCTGGCCGCCCGTGCGGTCGCGCTGCAGCTTCTCAATTGTGTCCACGCGTGTTTGCAGCAATTTCTTCTGCGCGTCGAACTCTTCCACTTGTGCCTTGATCTGCTGCAACTCGGCCTTTTGCGCTTTCAATTGTTTAATGCGGTCGTTTTCCGCGCTTAGCTGCTTCTGCCACGAAAGGTAGATGTAACCGAGCACTAGCCCGCCGAGCACCAGCCCCGCTCCGACGAAAACAATGGGAAGCGCTGCCCCTGTGTCTACCGGCCGGCGTGCCGCTTTCGGCCTTATTTGTCCAAGAAGGTTTATGCGGATCATGGCTAGTCGAAACTCCTCAAGGCCAGGCCAACCGCAATTGCCAGCCGCGGTGCCATATCGCGGATCTGGTTCTCACTGTGCTTGCCCGGGTTGATCAGCACCCTGCGAAACGGATTCAACTCTTCCACCGGCATCGCAAATTCTTCGCGAAGCAGGTCCACAAGACCCGGAACACGAGCCGTGCCGCCCGCCACCACGATGCGTTGAATGTTTTCACCGCTCGCGGTCGCCCGAAAGAAGTCGAAGGTTTTCTGAATTTCGAGCGTCAATATATCTGAAACGCTCCGCAAAATCTGCTGTCTTTGTTCGTCGGTGACGCTCGGCAAGGTGTCGCCCTTCTTCAACCGTTCGGCGTCCTCGAAGCTCAGGTCCAATTCCTTCTGCAGCGCGTCCGTGTACTGGTTTCCGCCCACGCTTACGTCGCGCGTAAACAGCGGAATTCCACCCCGCACGATATTAATGTTCATTACGCTCGCGCCGATATTCAGTAGCGCGATGGTCTGCCCCGCGTCCGGCTCATAGTTGACTTCGAAGCAGTTCTGCAATCCGAACGCGTCAATGTCCACAATCACCGGCGTCTTGCCTGCCTGCGCCAGCACGTTCGTGTGATTCAGAATCTTGTCTTTCTTCACCGCCACCAGCAGAACGTCCATCTGCGCATCCATGGACTCGAGCAGCTGATAGCTCAGGTTCACGTCCGCGATATCGAACGGAATGTGCTGGCTCGCTTCCGAAGGAATCCGGTCGTACAACTCTTCTTCGGACATTAGCGGTAGCGGCACTCGCTTCACGATCACCGAGTGTCCGGAAACCGAAGTGGCCACGTTCTTTGTTTTGATATGTTCGTTGTCGAAGATTCGGCTGATGGCGTTGGCAACCTGCGGCGCGTCCATGATGGCGCCATCCACCACCGTATCCTGGGCCAGCGATTCCATGCCGAAGCTCACCAGTTCATACCCAGACTTCGTCGATTTCAATTCGACTGCTTTAATCGAACTCGAACCAATATCCAGCCCGACTAGCTGCCTGCCTTTTTTGCCGCTTAGTAACGCCATATCGCAGCCCCTTTAAAACAAATCCTTGCAAACTTCAAGCTAACGCCGACGCGCGTGTACCTGATTCATCTTGCGTTCCATCCAACGGTCGAGGATCGTCTTCCGAAGTTTCCAACGATTTCCCAGTTTGAACGCGGGTATTTCGCCTTCCGTGATGTAACGGTACAGGGTATCCGGGGAAATTCCCAGATATTGCGACGCCTGTCGTACGTTCATCACTTCGCGCGATTCACTCACGAGGAACGCCACCCTGGCGCCCGAACAGACGCCAAACTTCTTCAACCACTTCGCACTCCGCTTTGCGCTGCGGACCTCGCAGAGTGCTTCCCGTGCGAAGTTTATGACATCCGCAAACGTATAGCGTCAAGCGGTTCTAGCCGGAAGTTGTCCTAAGAACATAGGCAATCTCCGGCAGTCTTCGGGTTTTGCCAGCAACGCACTCCACTAATAGACGGGGGCATCGAGGATAACCACCACTAATTGCGTTTTTTGAGGTAGTCACTCCTGTCCCAAGGGCCAGTTATTGTTTGTTGTCACGCGCTCGCGGCAAATGGCTCAATTTCGTCCTTGGCCATTTGCCGTAAACGCTGTCGCTGGCCGGCGTATAATTCCGCCGCGGTCGTCACTTCGTCGAGGGAACCATGGGGTTATTTCGAAAAACTCTTGTACTTCTTTTGGGAATTACCTTTGTTCTAGGACTAAGTTACGCAACCGCACGCAAGCCCAAACCCGAACCGCCAGGTTTCCTCTTCATCGCCAATCAATATGAGCACACTGCTCTGCTTTATGACCTTCGCTCAAAAAAAGTGGTCTCGCGCGTTGAGGTCGGCGTGAACGGACATGAAGTCGCCGTCTCCCCGGACGGCCACTTCGGTTACGTTCCCATTTACGGCAATTCCGGCGTCGGCAAACCCGGCACAGACGGCGATCGCATTGACATCATTGATCTAAAGGAAGGCAAGCTCGTTGGAAACATTCCGTTAGGAAAGCCCGTTCGGCCCCATTGCGCGAAATTCGGCCCGGATGGATTCCTTTACGTCAGCGCGGAACTGGCACAAGCCCTTTACGTCGTGGACGTCCACATGAAAAAGGTGATCGCCGAAATTCCCACCGGCGCAATCGAATCCCATATGTTCGTCATTTCACCTGACGGCAAACGTGCTTATACATCAAATGTGCACGCGGGTAGCGTCAGCATCCTCGATCTCAAAAAGCGCTCCCTCATCACCGTTATTCCTGTCGCCAAAACCATCCAGCGCATCTCCATTTCTCCCATCGGCGATTCTGTTTATACCCACGACCAGGAAGCCTCCATCGTTTACGTCATCGACACCTTTTCGAACACAATCGCCCGGAAGATGGAAGTCCCCGCTTCTATTTATTCATCACAACTCACTCTGACTGGAAACACGTTCGTCGCCGTCTCTCCTTCGGGAAAGCTCTTTGTGTTCAATCTTGAGTTTAAGAAAATCATGGAGACTTTCGATGTTCCGAAAGCCCTCGGCGAGGTCGCTCTCACATCTCAGAGCAACTATGCATACGTCAGTTGTCCTGCCGCCGGCGTAATTGAAGTCCTGAATCTGGACACTTACAAACTGGAAACTCCCATTACCCTTACTCCGGGCGTCGACGGCCTCGAGTGGTTCCCCGCCGTTAAATAGCCATTCACATCTTCACTTCACTAATCTGAACCATCGGTTGCACGTTCGTGTACTTCGGCACGTCGCTCATGATCTTGTTCAAATGCGGCCCGATCGCCGCCAGATATGCATCCACCGTTTCAAAATAGATGTGACCCATCGCTAGAAATTGTGGAGCGGAGCCCGGCTCTCCCCCGCTGATTCCTCGCTCCACGGCAATTCCTTTCACCGCGGCACCACAGAACCCTCGCACTAGCGGCATGTGTTTTTCGCAGTAGTAGTTCATGTCAAAGCGCGCGCCTTCCCCGTTCGAGTAAAACACACTGACCTTTATCATCGCTCACCTCTCAGAGCCCCAGACTCTTCCACATTCCCGCTACGCGCGCCTTGGTCTCTTCATCCATCAAAATCTCATCCGGCCACGGCCGCGTAAATCCTTCGCTTGCCCATTTCCGCGTCGCGTCAATCCCCATCTTCGAACCGTAATCCTGCATTCTCGCCGCATGATCCAGCGTATCCATCGGCCCAAACGAAAATTGCACATCCCGCTCCGGGTCCAGCGCGCAAAGCGCCTTCCATACCACTTCGCTGTAGTTGTGCACATCCACGTCGTGATCCACCACCACAATCACTTTCGTGAACATCGCCTGACCGAGCGACCAAATCGCGTTCATGATTTTCCGTGCATGCCCGGGATACGACTTTCGAATCGCCACAATCATCAAGTTGTGAAAAATCCCCTCTGCCGGCATCGCTACGTCCACAATTTCCGGATACTGCATCTTCATCACCGGCAAAAACACGCGCTCCACCGCGTGGCCCATATAAAAATCTTCCTGCGGCGGCGGCCCAACCACCGTCGTCAAATAAATCGGATCCTTCTTGCGCGTGATGCACTCCACGTAAAAAACCGGAAACTCCCCTTCGAGCGAATAAAACCCTGTATGGTCCCCAAACGGCCCCTCCGTCCTCATCTCGTTCAAGTTCACATAGCCTTCCAGCACAATTTCCGCATTCGCTGGCACTTCCAGCTCATTCGTCTCGCACGCCACCATCTCCACCGGCTCTTTCCGCAAAAATCCCGCAAACATCATTTCATCCAAGTCCGGCGGAATCGGCAGCATTCCGCTCAGCGCCGTCGCCGGATCGGCGCCAATCGCCACGCTCACGGAAATTCTCCCCTCCGGATTTTTCTCTCGAGCGCGCCGGAAATGCTCCGCGCCGTGCTTCTGCGTCTGCCAGTGCATTCCCGTCGTCCGTTCGTCGAACACCTGCATACGGTACATTCCTACGTTTCGCTTCCCGGTTTCCGGATTTTTTGTAAACACCAGCGGAAATGTAATAAATCGCCCGCCATCCTGCGGCCAGCACTTCAAAATCGGAAACTCAAACAAATTAATGTCGCTTCCCTTCTGAATCACCTCTTTGCATTCGCCATCTCTCACGCTCTTCGGAAAAAACGATCCTAGCTCGGCCAGCTTCGGCAGCATTTTGATTTTGTCGAAGAGTCCTTGCGGCGACTTCGTATCCAAAAATCCGCGTATCCGCGCCGCCACTTCATCCAGTTCGTTCACTTCAAACGCCATGGCCATCCGCTTCACGCTGCCAAACGTATTCACCAGAAGCGGATACCGCGATCCCTTCGGCATCTCAAACAAAAGCGCCGGTCCAACACTATCTGCTTTCCGGCTCTCGGCGCGGGCCACTCTCTGCGTCACTTCCGTAATCTCCAGCACCGGATCCACTTCCGCCTTGATCCGCCGCAGCTCTCCCGCCTTCTCCAATTCCTTCACAAACTCGCGCAAATCCCGGTACGCCACAATCTCCTCCGAACTATCCCGAGCGTGACTCTAGCACAATCCTTAATTCCCCTTCCCCGTCTCAACGAGTCTCAGACCGTCAGCCCGTCCGGTAGGTCAGTACACCCACGGAAACGCCTGTCCCTTGGTTCTATAGCCTCCCTTCGTTTCTCTTCGCTATTTTGGCGGGAAGGAGTTATCCATGAACAAATCGAACTGGTTTTGGCCGGATGTGAATGACCTCGAAGAAGCAAAGAAGGCCTGCCGCGTGGCCATGTGGTGCGCCATCGTGGTCGCCGGCATCACTTCCTTGTTCGCGGGTCTCGCCATGGCAGGGACCAAGCTCGGCCCGGTGAATGGCTCTGCTTTCGTGGACGCCGCTCTCTTCGCGGGCATCGCGTTCGGCCTGTCCCGCTACTCTCGCTTTGCGGGCGTCGCCGGTTTCCTCCTCTTCCTCATTGAGCGCATTTACATGATCGCCCAAACGCATTCCGCCCTGGGTGGCGGGCTGTTTCTCGGCATCTTCCTTCTTATCGCTTTCCTGAACGGCATGCGTGGCGCCTTTGCCTATCACAGGCTGAATTCCCAGGCCACTGCGCCGGCTCAGGCCGTTCCGTTCAGCTGATTTCTGGTTCGGAATCGCAAGAATTTGCAATTGCCTTGCCCGTGTTGCCGTGGAATAGGAAAGAAACTTTCTCGTTTCTACGGCATCTCGGGCAATTGCATTCCTGAAGCATTCAGGTCCGGCGGCTGGATTCGAATCGTCGGGTCCCACTCAAAATAGATCCCAAAATTATCGTTCGCACTCTTCCAGTAAACGGGCAAGCCGTCCGATTCCCGTACGCACGCGTTGTAGCTACCCCACTGATTACGCGACGTGAACCGCGACACGCTCCATTCCTGGCATTTCTGTCCCTTGAACTCCTGCATCTCGCCCTTCGAAATCTTCCCGTCCTTTATGTCGCTCTCAATCCACTGTTTTATCTCTTCCGCGCCGCCCGGCGGGTTCGAGCTCGGCTCATTGGGGTTGCTCAAGCACGGCCGCGGCGTTGGAAACGGTGTGAACAAATCCGGCCCGGGCGTGCCCTTCACCCATTTGATGCTTCCCTTCCGGTAGTAAATGTCGTCGCCGAGCCGGATGTACTCCGCATAGTCATCCATCCCGCGTTCCATGATTCGCTCTTTGTCGGGACATTCTGCAACGTGCGTGCGACTGATCATCACTCGTCCATTCACGCTGATTTCCGTGTGAATGCGCCAGCTGTTGACCCCGTTCACCGCGATTTCTTCCCTGACCAATGCTTTCTTGCCCGGATTCGGCATCGCGTAGTACGCGACCGTCATCAGCAACACAATTCCAGCAACGATCCCCAGCACTCCTTTGGGACTCATCTTTTTCTCCTGCCGCCCGCCCTCATTGCCATGTCTTCAGGATCTGGTCGGACGGGGGCGCATCTATCTTTATCGGCTGATTCCAATCTGAATAGGTGATCACTTCGCTGCGGTCAGACGTAAACACTTCCCGGGGGAGGTCCTCGCTGTCCACGCAAACTCCGAACGCATCGCGCCATCCCGCCGGCGCCGGAACGCTTGCAATCCAATCGCGGCAGCGAAATCCGTTCACCTCGCGCTTGCCGCCTTTGCGTATTTTCCCGCGCGCCGTGATGATGTCCAGTTGCTCCAGCAACGCGTCGTTCCCGCGCGGTCCGTACATGCAAGCTGACGTGTTTTGCCGGTCCTGGTGCGTGAGCAGCCATCCATCATCCTTGCGTGTGTAACTCGCGCCCTCGATCCAGACGGACTCGCTGTTCTGTTCGTACTTCGTGCCGCCTTGCTCGACGGTGGACTTGGTCACGACGTGAATTCGCGACGGACAATAAACTTCGGTGAGGGAATCAAACGATTTGGTCGGCTCATCAACGACCGTGTGCATGCGCCAGCTCTTGGCATTCTGCATCGCCGCGTTCATCTTTCTGAATTCGGATACGCCCGAACTGGGCAACACCCACCAGATCAGCAACGCCACAAATCCAAAAATCACCACGCGCGCCGCCAGCCCGCTTGCCAGGTTCCGTTCCATGCCACCAGTATCGGCCGCCATCGCCTTCCGCAGCCTAAAATGCTTTCATACGCGCTCAATCCAACAATAGGTCTTTGGCGAATTTTCAGCTCGCCAAGCACGCGGTCAAAAAATCAAACTGACGCACTACCCAGAATTCCCCTTCATTGACGCATCGCAACTCGCGCCTTAGCATGTGAGCTGTGAAGGAGTTCCCTTTTGATCGGTCAAGTCCTCGGCCATTACCGCATCACAGCCAAAATCGGAGAAGGCGGAATGGGCGTCGTCTATCGTGCTTTTGATGAAACCCTGCAGCGCGACGTAGCCCTCAAAGTCGTCAAAAAAGACGCGGGCACAGATCAGCCCTCAAATCAAAATCTCCTCCAAGAAGCCCGCGCCTCTTCCTCTCTCACTCACCCCAACATCTGCACCATCTACGAAGTCGCCGAAACCGACGGCGAACTCTACATCGTCATGGAGCTCGTCGAAGGCAAAACTCTCCGCGTCATGCGGGGAGACGTTGGCCTTCCACCGGAATCTGTCTTGCGCTATGGCACGCAAATCGCCGCTGCTCTCTGCCGCGCACACGACAAGGGCATCATTCATCGCGATCTGAAGTCAGCCAACGTCGTCGTCACTTCCTCCGGCTTGGTCAAAGTCCTCGACTTCGGCCTCGCCAAACGTGCTGGAAGCACCATCCTCGAAGGCCCCACGCAATCTTTCGCCAGCACGCAGGACGTCTCCACCATCAGCGGCACTCTGCATTACATGGCTCCCGAAATTTTGCGCGGCGAACCCGCCGATAACCGCAGCGACCTGTGGGCGCTCGGCATCGTTCTCTACGAAGCCGCGTGCGGCAAGTTGCCCTTCGGTGGACGCACCGGCTTTGAAATCAGCTCCGGCATCATTCGCGAGTTGCCGACGCCACTCGGCCCTCCTGTCCCGCCGGGGCTCTGGGCCGTCATCCAGCGCTGTTTAGCCAAAGAACCCGCGGAGCGTTACCAGCGCGCCAGCGAAGTGCAGGCGGCTCTCGAGGCCGTTCAATGGGGCGCCGTCGTTTCCGCAAATCCTGGCGCAGACCAGGGCGGAGTCCGTACAACGGTCCTGCACGGCGTCCGCCATGCCCGCGTCAAGAAGGGCGATTTTCTTTTGCTCGTCGGCACCACCAAAGGAGCCTTCATCCTTCGTTCGAACTCGCAGCGCTCCCGCTGGGAAGTCGGTGGCCCTTACTTCCACGGCCACAATGTTTACGCCATGGCTTACGATTGCCGCGCTGGCCGCCGCCGCATCTGGGCTTCCACGCAAAATTACTGGGGCACTTTGCTCCGCTTCAGTGACGATTTCGGAAAAAGTTGGACCAACCCGCAAGAATCTCCCATTCGTTTTCCTTCCGACGCCGGCGTCTCCCTGAAAAACATCTGGCAAATCACTCTTGGCCGTCCCGAAGAACCCGATGTCCTCTACTGCGGCGTCGAACCCGCCGCCCTTTTCGAATCGCGCGATGCCGGAGAAACCTGGTCGCTCGTGCGCGGCCTTTTCGATCATCCCCATCGTCCGCGCTGGATGCCCGGCAATGGTGGACTCGCTTTGCACACCATCCTCCTCGATCCTTCCGACTCCCAACGCATGTACGTCGCAATTTCCTCCGGCGGTGTTTACCGCACGAATGACGGCGGCCAGACGTGGACCGCGCAAAATCGCGGCATCCGCGCTATGTTCCTGCCCAACAAAAATCCCGAGTTCGGCCAGTGCATTCACAAAATCGCCATGCATCCGGCGCATCCTGAACGCCTCTTTTTGCAAAATCATTGGGGACTCTATCGCTCCGATGACCGCGGCGACAATTGGAAAGACATCGCCAACGGCGTCCCCTCGGATTTTGGCTTCGTCATCGTCGTGCATCCGCGAAATCCGGAGTGGGTCTACATCATCCCCGTTGAGTCCGATGAATTTCGCTGCTCGTGCGACGGCCGCCTTCGCGTCTATCGCACTCGCAATGGCGGCGCCTCCTGGGAACCACTCTCGCGCGGCTTACCGCAAAAGCTTGCGTACGAAACCGTCTTGCGCGACGCCATGACCATGGATTCCCTCGATCCCGCCGGCATCTATTTCGGAACAAGAAGCGGCCAGCTCTTCGGTTCCCGCGACGAAGGCCGCACTTGGCAAAAAATCCTCGACGGCCTCCCTTCGATCGCCTGCGTACGCACTGCCTGCATCGTTGACACGTCGAGCGATCCGGCAGCAACGCTGCCACAAGCCCCACCTATGGATTCTTCTCGCGGAAAATCGCGCACCTCGCGCAGTAAATCGCGGCAAACCACGAAGAGGCGTTGACCGTGCCCGTAACCTTTCATATTCCCGGCGCGCTGCGTGAATTCACGGGTGGGCGCCGAACCGTTCAGCTCGAAAATTCTCCGCGCCTTGTTGCCGACGCTTTGTCCGCTCTCTATGCGCTCCACCCCGGCATTCGCGACCGCGTCATCACCGAGCAGGGCCAAGTCCGCGATCACATCAACATTTTCGTCGGCGAGGAAAACATTCGCTACACCGGTGGCCTTGCTACTCCAGTTCCGGCCAATTCCGAAATCTCCATCGTCCCTGCCGTCTCCGGCGGCTAAGCTCCTTCCCAGCACACTTATATCAAGCGCCCGTATTAGAGAGGCTGGGGGTCGGAGCTTTAGCCCAGACATTACGGATGTTCCAGTAAAAGGGCTTAGCCCCTGAAGAAATGCTCTTAGGACGGCATCTTTATGCCTGCCGAAAGAAGTCGCTGTCTTTTTTTGATTTTACTTTTGGTTTTGTTTGGTCTTTGCGGCGCAGCCATTCCTGCCTGCCCGAGCGAAGCCGAATGTGGCTTCTTCTCTGTGAACTCTGTGCCCTCTTCCCTCCGTGCTCTCTGTGTTTGAATCTTAATCTTCACGACCGGCAACGAAATCACTCTGCAGGACGATGGCGTTCTTGCCCCGTTTCACTGCGGATTGGATCCGGATAGTTTCGCCAGTCGCGGCCCACCAATATCGCCGTCGGCGCGGCTCGGCGCGTCAGCAGGTGTACACTTAAACTCAATGGGAGGTCGCCATGGACAAACCTCGCCACCCTCAGGTGTTCCGGCCCTGGAAAACTCAACAAACGCAAAAAACCAAATGGAGCGCCCCGCCCGCCCACGAACCGCGTCGGGAGCAGAAGAAGAGGCCTCTGAGTCCTAAACGCACATGACCGGTAAAGTGACCCGAACCTTCCGCGTTTAGCGTCCCACTCCCTAAGCGCGCGGAGCTCGCGATGGCTCAACGATTGCTCCCCTCAGACGTATCTCTTTGTCGGTGGGCATCTTCTGGCTTCGCTTGGCCGTTGTACGGGCCTCGCGCACTTCGCGAACTTGCTTGCTCGACTCTGGCGTTCAATTTCGAACGTTACCCAATAAATTAAATGTAGACATAAGGCAACATTCGTGCTAGGATAGTTTGTGATTTGCCGATTCTCCCATCGGCGGCTTAAGCGTTTCTCTTCCCTCCTCCAAATTCGTCCGGGCAGAATCACCGAATTCAATAACTCTCTTGTTTTCAACACGTTCCGCACACTTTGCACAAACCGCCTGCGCAAAATCTCTTCTAACACCACTGTTTTCATAGCCTTGCGCACACTTGCCAAAACAATGGGGGGTGTTCACTATTTCAGTCTAATTCCTGCGACGAGAATCGCCTTTGAATCCTCCACCCCCCAATTGACCCTGTCTCGCCATCGTTCTACGCTTGAGAGAAGCCCATGAACCGCGTCTACCTCGATTACAACGCCACGACGCCCGTCGAGCCCGAAGTCCTCGACGCCATGCTCCCCTATTTCTCCGCCGAATTTGGCAACGCCGCCTCCATCCACACCGTCGGCCAGCGCGCCCGCGCCGCCGTCGAAACTGCTCGCGATCAAGTCGCCGCACTTCTCGGCGCGCGCTCCCAGGAAATCATTTTCACGAGCGGCGGCACCGAATCCGACAATCACGCTATCTTCGGCATCGTTCGTTCTGCGCCCGGCACCACCAAGCACGTCATCACCACCAGCATCGAGCACGAAGCCGTCCTCAATACCTGCCAGGCGCTCGAAAAAGACGGCGTCGCAGTTACCTATCTTCCCGTGAGTTCCGATGGCGTGATCTCCGTCGAGCAAGTCGAGGAAGCAATTCGTCCGCACACCGTCCTCATCACAGTTATGCACGCGAACAACGAACTCGGTACCGTGCAGCCGCTCGCGCAAATCGGCAAACTCGCTGCGCAGCGCGACATCTATCTCCACACTGACGCCGTGCAGTCCGCTGGAAAACTTCCCCTCGACGTGAATTCTCTTGGCGTGGATTTGCTCTCCATCTCCGGCCACAAGCTCTACGCGCCGAAGGGCATCGGCGCGATTTATATTCGCGCTGGCTCGCGCTTGCGGCAATTTCTTTACGGCGGCCACCATCAGCGCGGCTTCCGCCCAGGCACGGAGAACGTTCCCGGCATCGTCGGCCTCGGCAAAGCCGCAGAACTTGCTCGTCATTCACTCGCCGCGGATGCTGAGCGCGTCAGCAAATTGCGCGACAAACTCGAGCAGCATCTCGCTTCGAGCATTCCCGATTCGCACATCAACTCGGCAAACGCGCCGCGCACCCCCAACACGGCCAATCTCACGTTTCCCGGAATCGAAGGCGAAGCTCTCGTCATCGCCCTCGATCTGAAGGGAATCTCTGTTTCCACCGGCGCCGCCTGCTCCTCCGGTGCCATCGAGCCATCGCACGTCCTCACTGCAATCGGACTTTCCGCCGACGACGCCCGCGCCAGCATACGTTTCAGCCTCGGCCGCCACACGACCGAATCCGAAATCAACTACGCGCTTGAAGCCGTTCCCACGGCCGTTACGCAGCTCCGCGAGCTCTCTCCCACTTACCAGAAAGCAGCCGCCCATGACTAATTCTGGCTCTCTCTTCTCCTCTTTCTCTGTGATCTGCGTGTCTCTCCTCTTACTTGGTTTTTCTTCTGTATTCTCTGTGACCTCTGTGCTCTCTTCACTCTGTGACCTCTGTGTTGAAATCCCGGTTTTCCGCGCGTCGAGTCCGAATCCGTTAAAATAGATGTGAAAGACGATGCCGACCGAAACACAATTCGAGACTCTTCCCGTCAGCACTGAAGCGCAGCCTGGCCTCGTCGCTATCGCCATGTCTGGCGGTGTAGATTCCTCCACCGTCGCCGCCGTTCTCCAGCAGCAATCGCGCCCTGTGGTCGGCCTCACCATGCAGCTCTGGAATCAGCGCCGCCTTCCCGAATTGCAAGGCGACGGCCCGGCGCAGCACCGATGCTGTTCGCTCGATGACGTTTACGACGCGAAGCGCGTAGCGCAGCACTTGAATTTTCCGCACTACGTTGTGAATTTCGAGCGCCAGTTTGAAGATCGCGTCGTGCGCCCGTTCGTGAACGACTATCTTCGCGGCCGCACTCCTATCGCTTGCACCAACTGCAACAATGACGTGAAATTCGAGCCGCTTCTCCGCATGGCGCGCCAAATCGGCGCGGAGCGTCTTGCTACCGGCCACTACGCGCGCATTCGCCGCGACGATTCCACCGGCCGCTGGCAGCTTCTGCGCGCGCTCGATGAAACAAAAGATCAATCCTATTTTCTCTGGGGCCTCACGCAGGAACAGCTTTCCATGAGCGAATTCCCGCTCGGCGAACTCACCAAAGAAGAAGTTCGCGCGCTCGCCCGCCGGGTAAATCTTCCCGTCGCGGAAAAGCCTGAGAGCATGGAACTCTGTTTTGTGCCCCCAGGAAACTACGTGCGATTCATTCAGGCGTACACGCGCGAGAGTGGAATCGCGCTAAACGAAACAGAAGGCGAAATTGTCACCGAAGACGGCGCCGTCGTTGGCCGGCACACCGGCGTGCACAATTTCACCATCGGTCAGCGCAAAGGGCTCGGCTTTGCTACTGGCAAGCCGCTCTATGTCTTGGAGATTGATCCCGAAAAAAACCGCGTCGTCGTGGGCGAAGACGACGCGCTGCGCACCACTTCCTTTGAAGTGACCGGAACTAATTGGATCTGCATCGCGCCGCCAAAAACGCCGCGACAAGCAAGCGTAAAAATTCGCCACAAGCACGAACCTGCGTCCGCAAGCATCGAAGCGACAGACGAAAATTCCACCCGCATCACCTTCGACGTTCCGCAGCGCGCCGTCACGCCAGGCCAAGCCGCGGTTTTTTACCAGGGCGACATCGTCCTGGGCGGCGGCTGGATCAAGTAACTGGGTTCAAGAAAAAGGGCGCTCGCAAATGTGAGCGCCTTTGAGAATTTCTTGTAGAAAAGTGTCAGATGAAAAGTTCTTCTTCTTGTTCCGATGGTTCTTCGCGACGCGAAGAAGAACGCCGCGACCGCAGCAAATCCAGGCCGACCTTAATTCCCTGCACGAGCGCGGAAGCCTTCTGAACCGGCCGCCAAAAACTGTGCTTGAACTGTGAGCCGGCTTCCTCCACTGCTTCGAGTGTGCCGGTCAGAATCCGGTCCGCGCGCACCAACTGCCCGCGCATGCGGTCGGTGGCATCGGTGAAAACGCGGTCCACTTTTTGCGCCTGTCCACGCGCGAGATAAACAATGTGGGCGGCGTCGCTCACCATCGTGGAAATTTTGGGTTGTGTGTCTTCCAGCAAAATTTGCACGCGCGTGAGAATGGGGCTGAATTTATTGTTTAGATCGTTGACGGTGCGCTCGATCTGCTGCATGGTTTTGCGGGTCTGGAAAAAAAGCGCGGCAAGAATCGTGACTTGCACGACGAGAGCGATCGCGACCATCACGCCGACCCAGTTTTCCATGCACGCCCCACCGGCTCCGGTTCAGGAGCAAGTCCTACTGGCCAAAAAGCTTTTTTACGATTTCGCGGCTTCGCGGCGATACGCTTCGCGCGCGCCTTCGACCGCGGCCGTGATCGATTCCTTCTGGCGCGATGCGACGTCCTTGCCGCGCTCAATCAGTTCGTCGGCGCGTTCGCGAAGTTCGCGCGCTTTGCGCTGCGCGTAGTCTTTCCCTTCATCGGCTTTTTTCGAAAGAAATTCGCGCGTCTCTTCGCCGGATTTCGGCGCAAACAAAATTCCGACGAGGGCGCCAACGCCCAAGCCGACGAGAAAATAGGTTACTTTGGATCCGACGTTGTCCGCCATAAATACCTCCAAGTTACTGAAAGTGCTGCGGCTGATCCTGCAGGGATTCTTCTTGCTTGCAAAAACAACGTAGCACAGCAAAAAGTGAGGCGCAATAAGGACTAACCGGGATTTAGGCCGTTGATTGGTTATGAGAAGTTTCTGATTTTTCGAGGTAGGCGAGGACGCGCTCTGCGCTTTTTCTGGCGACGACTTTGCTTAAGCGTTCGACACCGGCGCGGCGCAGGTTGGCAATGCTGCCGAATTCGCGCAGAAGGCGCTGGGTGGTTTTTGGGCCGACGCCGGGAATTTCGAGGAGCGCGGACGTGGTTTGGCGTTTCGAACGGCGCGCGCGGTGGAATGTGACGGCGAAGCGATGGGTTTCGTCGCGAATTTGTTGGATCAAGTGGAGCACGGGAGAGTGGCGATCGAGGATGATTGGCTCGTCCTCCTGACCGTAGACAAAAAGGATTTCCTCTTTCTTGGCGATGCTGGCGAGCGCCTGATTGATGATTTGCAGAGATTCGAGGGCTTGCGCCGCAGCGTGAAGCTGGCCGATTCCGCCGTCAATCAGAATCAAACTCGGCAGAGGCTTTTGATCTTCCTGGATGCGGCGATAGCGGCGCGAAACAACTTCGCGCATGCTGGCGAAATCGTCGTTCTGCCATTCCTGGCCGATGACCGGCAAAGATTTCGCGCGCAACTCTTCGCGTTCTTCGCCGTGGATGATGAATTTGCGGTAGTCGGATTTTTTCATGCGGCCTTTTTCCCAGACGACCATGGAAGCGACGGTGTCGGTTCCCTGCATGTGCGAAATATCGAAACTTTCGATGCGAATTGGTTCTTCGGGAAGATTGAGCGCGTTTTGCAAGGCTTCGGCAATGGCTTTCGAATTTGGTTTCAGAACGCGGAATCGCTGGGTGAAAGAATGCTCGGCGTTGTTTTTGACGAGATCGAGAATCGCTTTTTTCGAACCGCGCTGCGGCGTGAAGATTTCGACTTTGTGGCCGGAACGTTCGGAGAAAAGTTCTTCGAGCAGTTCCCTGTCTTCGATTTCTTCGGGAACGTGAATCGCTTTGGGCAGATATTCGGCTTCGAGATAGAGCTGCTTCAGAAGAGATGGAACAAATTCGGCGGGATGAAACTCTTCGAGGTCTTCCCAATAAAATTCGCGACGATCGACGACGCGGCCCGCGCGCAAGTGAAAAAGATTCGCGGCGACGAGCGGCGGCTCGGCGTAATAGGCGAGGACGTCGGTGTCGTCGCCTTGCGCGGCGGCGATGCGCTGGCGCTCTTCGATGTCTTCGAGCGTGCGGAGAAGGTCGCGATAGGCGGCGGCTTGTTCGAAGAGTTCGTTTTCGGCGGCGGCGGTCATGCGCTGCTCGAGACTTTCGACCAGGTCGTGACGGCGTCCGTCGAGGAACATGCGGACATCGCGTGCGGCTTCGGCGTAGCGTTCGTCGGTGGTGAGGCCGGGAACGCAGGGGCCGAGGCAGCGGTGAATGTGATATTGCAGACAAGGGCGCGGATGCGGGCGTGTGAGATCCACGCTACACGAGGGAACGAGAAAGCGTTTGTGGACGAAATGAAGGATGCGGCGCGCGAGGCCGGCGGGAAAATACGGGCCGAAATAGAGCGAGCCATCTTTTTTGATGCGGCGCGTGAAATAGACGCGGGGATATTTTTCGTAGGCGGTGAATTTGATGTAGGGGTAGGTCTTGTCGTCGCGAAGCATGACGTTGAACTTCGGACGGTATTGCTTGATGAGATTGTGTTCGAGGGCGAGGGCTTCGCGTTCGTTGGCGACGACGACGGTTTCGAGTTCTGCGATTTCGCGGGCGAGCGAGCCGGTTTTGGCGTCGGTGGTCCAGCGCGATTCGAGAAAATAAGAACGCACGCCATTGCGCAGAGAGCGCGCTTTGCCGACGTAGATGACGTGTCCGCCGGCGTCTCTGAACAGGTAAACGCCGGGCTTTTCGGGTAGCTGCGCGGCTTGTTCCTTGGGTTCCATGGGGAGTGCAGTAGTAAGTTTAAGCCGAAGCGGGAGATTTTTTTAGCGAGGCGAGTGTCGTTTCGACCTTCCAGCGATGCCGAGGCCGATACCTTCCGAGTTGCCGACGATACGCCCGGAACCGCTTTACGGATTCTAACGAGCGTGTTTTTCTTGGTTGGTTTTGCTCCCGCTTAAATGAGCCTGCGGAGCTTTATCTTCACTCGGAATGTCTGGTCGCCACGCTGGATTTCAAGTTGATATTCCTGGCCTTCCCTTTTGAACATCTCCCTCAGGCGATCCAAGGGGTAATCCGCGGCTGGATTTCCGCCGATGGCAGTGATCACGTCACCCTCGCGCACCCCCGCTTCGGATATCGGTGAATTCGCCAGTACGTGTTCGACAACAATCTTCTTGAAGTCAGGGCCAGCCGCGATCAGAGAGGCTCCGCTCATATCTAAGTCGAACGCCTGACCAAGGGCCGGAGTCGTCTCTAAAATGATTTGTTTCTTGGAGTAGAGCAAGATGATTTTGAATCGCCTTAGAACCTCTCCACCTATTGCCCCATCATAGGTTGAATCCGCCGTCGAGCCACTCAACGCGACCGAAAGGCCCACATCGGGATGCGCGATAATAATAGTCCCCAGTTGCAACCTGTCGGCTTGTGCAATTCTCTCTGGCGCCTCTCCCGCCGCTCCATGAAGAGAATGCTCGATGGTTTTCTGCGCCAGAGACAATAAATGATGATTCTCAACGAAACGACTGTGGAGACTGATACTGCCGTTAGCGCCAGTATCGATCGCAAAGAGCCCTTCAATGGGAGCCGCTCCAGGAAATGCGACCGCCGCTCGGACGAAAGGTCTGCCATCCTTCAGTTCAATCGGCAATGTTTGTCCATCGCCGACATATTTGTAATCACGTGGGCCATGCAATGCAACCTCGCCCTTCGCATAGTCAATCACCACAACATAGTGCTCGAAGAATTCAGAGCCCAGTATGCCGTCGATTCGGTGTCCCACAGCTTGCTCAAGAAGTTCGAGGGGAACAACGACCATTTCCTTCTTCTGAATCTCGATGCCAGCTATACCGAGCGTGACATTTTTGGCCAGACCAACCGTAGATGACTTCTCGCCAGTTCCCAACCTTGGTTCGTGACGCTGGCCTCCTATCTCGATCCCCAAAAGGGTAGCGGTTCTTTGGCTGATTATGCATGTGCTTGCTCCGGTATCGAGCACAAACTGCAGGGGTGTAGAGCCGTTTACCCGCACCGGAAGCCATATGTAGTTCGCGTAGCGGGCGAAAGGAAGCACCTGCGGATTCGCGACAAAACGTCCACTCAGACTGGGCGAATCTAAGGCGGATGCAGCCAATGGCCCACAAGCCGTGGCGCACAGCACAACGGCTATGAAGATCTGCAGAGTGCAGGAATTCGTGTAAGGTCTCATTAGAGCACACTAAATCTTAGGCACACTGTTTGTGCAAGCATGGCAACGAGCCGCCGCAGTCGCTCGTCTTCGGCAGCGTACACCTCGCCCATTCCGCCCGAGCCCAAGCGGCGTAGTAGACGGTAATGGGAGACCTGCAGTCCTTCCACAGCTTTGAGAATAATACCGCAGCCGGATATGAGTGGAGGCTCTCGTATCCAACCCGGCTTTCCTCGTCGTGGCTACGAAACTTACCTCCGGAAAAATGCTTCGCGGCGTGAATAAGACCGTAAGGCGTGGACCGTCTAGCGCGATTCGAGAAAATAGGAGCGGACGCGATGCGGAGTGAGCGCGCTTTGCCCACGCGCGGCTTGTTCTTTGGGTTCCATGGGCAGTGCAGTTCTAAGTTTAGGCCGAAGCGGGAGATTTTCTTAGTAAGGCGGTGCGGTGGCGATGCTTCTACCAAGGCGAGCTCTCCACGGAAGGCTGAAGAAAATTCCACCTTTGGAAAGAACGCAAAGGCAGGCCACCCGCCAACGGCGCGAAACAGAAGTTGCAGAGTGTTTTGGAACGTTTGCACGCGATGCGACCGCCATCTTGTTCGCGCCTTTGGCGTGGCGTAGAGTATGCCTCAGTCCCACAACGTTCTGTGGACTCCAGCGCAAAGGGAGAGAGCCCACTATGTCATCGGCTACCAAGCTCATTATGCCCTTCATAGTTTTCGCAATTCTCATCCTGTCGTTCTCGGGAACAGCCGACGCTCAGGTCGGTGTCGTGGCCCACACTGGCAATCTGCCCGACGGCGCGACGTACCTTATCGAAGTTCCGGCGAACTGGAACGGCACCTTGTTTCTGTATAGCCACGGCTATGTGGTCCCAGGTAGCCCCAATCCCCCACGAGATGCGGGCGACCCATTTACACGCTTCTTGCTGCTTTCGAAAGGTTTTGCACTCGCTGGCTCGTCCTACGCCACCACAGGCTGGGCCATCCACGAAGCTCTGCCCGATCAAATTGCCGTGCTCGACGTCTTCAAACAATTAGTGGGAACGCCCAGCCGAACCATCGCTTGGGGCCATTCACTCGGCGGCATTATTACTGCGGGCCTGATCCAGCGTTATCCGGACCGCTTTGATGCCGCTCTTCCAATGTGTGGAGTCCTCTCTGGAGGCGTTGCGACCTGGAACACCGCACTCGATTTTGCCTTCGTGTTCAAGACGTTGCTCGCGCCCGGCAGTGGCTTGCAAGTGGTCAATATCGCCAATCCAGCCGCCAATCTCCAGCTCGCTGAACAGATGCTCATCGCCGCGCAAGCCACGCAACAGGGCCGCGCGCGCCTAGCGCTCACTTCTGCCCTCACCGATGGAACGGGGTGGCTTATTCCCACTTCTCCCGAGCCACAGCCCTCAGATTTTGCAAGCCAAGAAACCAATCAGTTCCTTTGGGCTCTAGCGGTCGACCTTCCCTTTAGCTTTGCTCTTCGGGCCGAACTGGAGTTACGCGCACAAGGCAACCCCTCATCGAACACCGACGTAGATTACCGCGCACTACTCGCTCGTTCCATCAATGGCGCTGAAGTCGCCGCGCTCTACGACCAGGCTGGCCTGGATTTAGACTTTGACCTCCAGGTCCTCCAGGACACCGTGCGGATCGACGCCGACGCCCCAGCACTTCATTACCTCGAAACCAACATCATTTTCGACGGCCAGATCGGCATCCCAGTTCTTGCCATGCACACTAAGGGAGATGGCCTCGTATTGGTGCAGAACGAATCCGCTTACAACAAGGTCGTCAGCGAAGCGGGCAATTCCGATTTCTTGCGCCAGATTTTCGTGCATCGCGCCGGACATTGCACCTTCACGCCCGCCGAAACTGCCGCTGCCCTGCAATTGCTCCTCAATCGCCTGAATAGCGGAGTTTGGGCGCCGCTTGACGCAAACGTTTTGAACGCCACAGCCCTCTCCCTAGGTCCAATCTTCAACCTTCTCGCTACACCCTTCGGTGTCTTTTCTGTGCCGCCCGATTATTTCGACTTCTCGCCCAGTCCGTATCTTCGTCCCTTCGACGCGCTTGGCGCCCAGTGCCAGTCTGACCCTATCTGCCGCGCCCAATTCACGTCCCCCGGCTCGCCCTGATCTCCATTCTACACACGAGGTTGGCGAGCTTTCGCTCTTTTCGCTGAGTATGCATCTCGCGGCGTGGAATTTGCGCGTGGGCTTGCCAACACGCCATGGGAGTCGCGTGAATTTGTCGTGAAGGATTGCGATGGCCGCCTGCTTGCCTTCGGCGCGAACTTGTAAGCTTGTCTGGGTTATCCTGCCCCAAAACGCTACTCTTGGACCGAGATGAGAACGGAATTGTTGCGATTCAACGGCGCTCGAGAGCGGGATCCCGCCATCGACAAATGGATGAAAGAGCATGCAGGGGAATTGGGAGCTATCGCGCATCAGTGGTTTGAGGTGATGCGAAAATGCGGAGACGAAGTCCGCGAGCTTCTGCATGACGGCTGTCCGGTTGCCTGTTTGGGAGATGCGCCCTTTGGCTACGTCAATGTTTTCACTTCGCACGTAAACGTGGGGTTCTTTCACGGCGCGTCGCTGCCGGACCCGGCCCGCTTGCTCGAAGGCACTGGCAAGTCCATGCGTCACGTGAAGCTGAAACAGGGAACGGCCACAAACGCCGCAGCACTAAGCAAGCTGATCGAAACGGCCTACTCGGATATAAAGGCGCGCGTCGAACTTGGTTAGAGGTTCCACTTGGCCGTTGCGTCTCCCCGTTGGCGGAGGGAGAATGAGCTCTGGAGATCACGGGCCATGGTAAACACAGTCGTTGATGGAACGTTCCGGCAGACCAACTTAACGAACGAATCTTCCGAGTATTTAGCCAAGCGCGAGAAACTTCGGCTCGCCGAAATCGAACTCATGCGTCAGCGCGAACGTGTGGCTGAGCTGCGCCGCCATCTTCCGCAGGGCGCCGCTATTCAGGACTATCCATTTGAAGAAGGCCCGCGCGAACTCAGCGCTGGAGACGCGCCTGTGCGGACCGTTCGTCTAAGCGAACTCTTCACGAAGCCGAATCGCTCACTCGTTATCTATCATTTGATGTACGGAAAGCGGCAGACCAAGGCTTGCCCCATGTGCACCGCGTGGCTCGATGGCGCCAACGGCGTGGCGCATCACCTTGCGCAGAATCTCGACTTCGCCGTCGTCGCTGCCGCTGACGTCCCCACTTTGCGCGCGCACGCTCGTACGCGCGGCTGGGACAAGCTGCGCCTTCTCAGCGCGGGCAACAGCACGTTCAAATACGACTTAGGCAGCGAAGACCGCGAAGGGCATCAGGACTCGACCGTTTCCGTTTTCACTCGAGACGCCGACGGCACCGTGCGCCACTTCTACTCCGCGCATCCTCGGATGGCTCCTGATATTCCCGAGCGCGGCATCGACTTGCTCGCTCCCATCTGGCACTTTTTGGATCTTACGCCGCAGGGCCGCGGTAACTGGTACACGAGTCTCGACTACGGCACCAAAGTCCACGCCGCATCCAAGTAGTCTTAACTTGGAACGCCGGCCAAAACCGGAAGCCGCGATGAGCGGTACACGTCGCGAAGCACTTCGGCTTTTGCTATAAGATTTGAATTGAAATCCAGCCGCCACTAAAAACCGCAGAGCTTGATGGAGGGACCGGTGAATCACGCAACATTTATTATTTCCAGGGGTAGAGCTTCTGGCGAACAAACGCGGACGCTAAATTTCTTACGGCGAAACATTTTTGCGGCAACGCTTGGGACTTTTTTTCTTGTGTCGTGCTTCTTCCTGGCGGCGTGCGGGAGCCAAACGACTTCCGGGCAACATGCAACCATTCTCATGCGCGATGGGACGACGCTAACGGGCACGGTGACGGCGACTTCGGCGTCAGAAATCACTTTGACAGCAGACGACACGACAAAGCATAGGATTCCGATGGCGCAGGTGAAATCGATCGAGTATGACGATGCACCGGCGGCGCAGACTTCGGCTGCGCAACCTTCTTCAGCGGCTTCTGCGGGCAACGGGGCTTCTGCGGGAAGCGGAACTTCCACCAGCAGCGGGTCTTCTTCCGGCGGCAGGAGTACACCTGCACGCCGGTCATCTGCGTCCAGGGCGGCAGCGAGAGCGAAGGACGAGGCTGCGCACGAAGAGCACTATCATCCGACGCAGGAGGAGATTCAAACCAAGACCTACGTGTTGCCTGTGGGCACGAAGGTTGCCGTCCGTACCGAAGAGACGATCGATTCAGCGAAGGCGGTCGAAGGCCAGACGTTTGCGGCTGACATCGCCGACGATGTTCTCGACGCCAACGGCGACGTGGTGGTTCCCCGTGGGGCAAACGCCCAGGTCGTCATCCGATCCGCTTCCAAGGGAGGACGGTTTAAGGGCACGTCCGACCTTGTGCTGGATCTGCAATCGATCTCGGTTGGGGGCAAGGAATACCGGGTTAGCACGAGCGATTTGGAAGAGAAGGGGAAGCAAGGGCTTGGCGCGAACAAGCGGACTGGGGTGTTTACAGGCGGCGGAGCTGCGCTAGGGGCGATTATTGGCGCGATCGCGGGCGGCGGGAAAGGCGCGGCGATCGGAGCCGGAGCCGGCGCAGGAGCCGGCGCGGTGACTCAGATCGCGACCAAGGGCGGTGCGATCAAAGTGCCGGCGGAGACGGTGCTAACGTTCCAGCTCGACAAGGCTGTCAAAATCGTTGAAGCAATGTGACCGCGCTATGGTGCGGCGGTTGAATCCAAAGAAGATGCAAATAGAGCGATTCATTCGTGCTGGGTTTGCGGCGCTTGTTTGCGGCGCGATGGGAATCAGTGCGTTTGCACAATCGGCGAAAACGGATGAAGTGCCGAAACCGAAGGCGAACAAGCAGACGGACAACGCGACGAAATCGGACGAGGGTCAGCCGATCTGGGATCCGTTGAGAGCAGAAAAAGACTTGGAAGTGGGCCGCTACTACATGCGGACGGGAAATATTGACGCCGCGATTGACCGGTTCAACGACGCGATTCTGGCCAAGCCGGGTTACGCAATTCCCTTCTTGTATCTGGGCGAAGCGCAAGAGAAAAAGAAGATGAAGCGGGAGGCCTTGAGGTCTTACAGACGCTACCTGGAGTTGTATCCTCACGCAGAAGACAAGGCAAAGATTGAAAAGAAAATTGAGAAGTTGCAGGCGGAAGTGGGGGAGAGGAAGAAATAGACGTCGGGAGCACCATACGGTCCAGAAGGCGAAGGGCGTGGCCGCCGCGCAATTCCGGCGGAATCCATTTCATCAAGGAAAGCATCTGATCGGAAGAGTTATCGAAGCTCGCGTAGCCATTTGAGATGACGAAATCCGGACGAGGGCCACGGGCTGGCCGATTAAGAATGATACGCCGCTTTGTTTTGCTTCTAGCGCTGACACCGGTGATTGTCCGCCCACAGGCGGTAACCGATGCGACTTTGGGCGAGCGGCTCGCACGTGAATACGAGAAGGAGGCGGGCCTAGGGAGCACACCTGAAACGGACAAGATTGCCAGCTACATCAGTGAAGTGGGAAAAAAAGTTGCGACCGCGCTTCCAGGACGGCCTGAATATCATTTCGTTTTCGATCCTAACCCCGCCTTCAAGAGCGCTTTTGCACTCCCAGGGAGATACATCGTCGTGGGAGGCGGGTTGCTGGCTGTAGCACAGACCGAGGATGAACTTGCCAACGCGCTAGCCCACGAAGTCGAACATGTTGAGCTTGGCCAGGTGGGCAGGCGACTTGCGGAACTGACAAAACAGACGGACGCCGAAAAACCGCACGTGGATGATTTCTTCCCCGGATACACAAAGCAGGAAGAACTTGCCTGTGATTTAAACGGCCAACGGCTGGCAGCGAAGGCCGGCTACTCCCCTGCGGGGATGCTGACGTTGCTGGAAACATTTCAAGCCCTTGGCAAGGGGGAGGCGGAGTCGCCCTCCGCTGAGCATCCGACGCTCTCGGAACGAATTGCCCAAGCCGCGCCGATGGCTAGGGCCGCGACGCAAAAGCAGAAGCCACTGCGAATTCCGTAGCCGGCGCAAGACGCCGACGTTTTTCCCGTTCCACCGGACGAGGCCCTCGGCTACGCACGGACCAAACGGTCGAGGAAGCGGCCAGTATTTGAAGTGAACATTCGGCGACTTAACCGAGAATCAATTTGGGCTTGCCTACTGTTGGTTGTTATCCGAAGAATCTTCTAATGGAGGCCAGCGCTTGGGGTTGCCGCGCTCGTCAACAACCAGGGATTTCGAGCCCGGAGGCAAAACTTGCAATGACTTCAGGAATTCGATCACGTCATCCTGCGATGCGGGCGGCAGAGTATCGAAAGCCAACCGTTGGGAAAGAGCCTCACCGTTATGCGCTTCGACAGCTTCTCTCGCCGTTGTGAATTTGCCGTGATGCATGAAGGCTCCACCCTGATTGTAGAAACCCCACAACTTTCGAGTTATGAATTTGCAATTGCCAGCGAAGAATCCTGGAGATCCAGCAGGCTGATTCTGGTCAAGGGGCTCGCATTCCGCGTCAGTAGCTGGTTTGCTGGTGGCGCTGATGTCATGGAGTTTTAGATCCGTGTAAGCCGGCACCATGACGGCTCCTGCATGAACTCGCAGGCGCGGGAGAGGCAACTCGTCGCTGGTCAGATCTACTGCGAGGGCTGGCGCACTAATCGGATAATTCGGAAGGCCAAGCTGCAAGTTAGGTGAATTAGGACCGGTCGACGGGTTGTATGGGTTAGGCTCGAAGTAGATCCAACCCGGCTTGCCCGGCAAGCCAGGATTGTTATTGGAAGTAAGAGGCAGAGTTGCGTGGCAGCTTGCGCAACCGATCTGATTGAAAAGGGCCTCTCCACGGACATTTGCGCGCTCCACGGCGGGATCGTTTGGAATCACGCGTCCCGGAACGGCCAGTGTGGCCTGGAACAAGGAAACTGCGGTCAAGTCGGCTGTCGTCAGCTCGTTGACAAAGAGGTCTTCATCGGCGTCGACATTACGTCCGAAGCGCTCTTCTGATTGCATTCCGTGGTGATGGTTGAACGCGTTGTTGCTGAACTGTCTGAGAGAGATAACGTTCCCAACCTGGTGCAAAGGCCGAATGATCAGGCTTGGTGGAATCGTGCCATTGCTTGCGAGGCTCGGGGCGGCCAAGCCTTGCACGTTGGAGGTATTCCAGGTGCCATCCACGTTATGCGTCAAAATGCCGAAGGAAACTCCTTTCGACGTCAAATGGGTGCTGGTTCCCGGAAGGGTTGCGTCGCGCTCTGCCCGGAGTTCCGCAGTCATTTGCCGAGCCAACATTTCGACGAAACCGGACCCGTTCATGCCGATCGTCTTCCTGTCGTTCGTAGCGTTCTCCAAGGTGACAAACTTCCCGGATTCATCTATGGCACCGCGAGTTGTCGTGCTGTCGTTATGATCGAATGTTAGATGGTCAAACCGCTGAGCCAAGACAAAGACTTCTGTCACCCGATCTCCGCCAGCGCCTGGCGCCGGCGCATTGTGACAGCCAGAACACGAGTTCGCGTCAGGCGAAGAGATGCGGTCGAAATTGCGGGGGAACACGAGAGGAGAAGACGGATCAGAAATGGGTGTGCCGGTCCCTTTTGAATTGGGGCGCCCAGCACCCTCCTGGATCGTGAATTTGGCGCCGAAGAGCTGTGCGCCATAACGGATCAGTTGGGCGATAGGTGTGTCGAATTCTTCACCATCCTGCAGGTGGGTTGGGATCGCTACTTCTCGCCCGACTTGGGAACTGTGGTTTTGGGCCAATGCCGCACCCGCAACTAGAAACGGAGTCAAGAAAACAAGCCATCGGCAAATGCCTCGGAGAGTACCGCGCATCCCGTCCTCCTTTGGTGTCTCTGGTCTTGAAGAACGCGAATCTACACTGTAACCGTAACCGGTTTACGGATCCTGGCTCAATGTGAGATCTGCTATGTCCGCCGTGCGAGACGAGCTCCAGTTCTAAGAGAAGAAGACGCCGTTGCTCTCGTGGCCGATCTCGGCGTAATTGACGACGGTCGAGGCCGGATCAGAGATGAATTGGAAACCGTGCCCGGTGCTTTTCGGTGTAGTTGCTGTAACCGCGATTGTAACAGTCCCGATTTGAAAAAAGTCTCCGGTAAATCTGTTCGCCGTGTCATGGACACCGATGAAGCTCTTTACGACACCGCTCAACTTGAGATCAATCGAGTCTATTCTCCCGCTCGCGAATCCGAGTGGCCGGTTGTTGCTGAGGCTGTTGCCCACGGTGAACGCATCGAAAACACAGATGTTTTGAGCATGGAGTTCGCCAGTGCCCGCTGCTAAGTCCACGCTGACGCTGCCTGCCGGTATCCGCGTTGTCCAAAACGTAAGGCTCTCCGAAACGCCAGCATCCCAAGAGTGATCGCGACCTGAGCCCGACGGGCTCAGAGAGTCAAGTCATATGAATGTGAGCGCCCCATGACGCGCAATCCCGTCAACTCCGACAAATGTGCCTTTGTAAAACCGCCAGTCCGTGTGGAAAGTGTAGGGTGTGCTCGTGCTCGTGTTCAGGTCAGTCCCGGTGCCACCAAAGTTCAGGTCGACCTGAGCAATCACGCCCTTGAAATCCGTGATCGTAGAGGGATCGAACCCCGCGTTTGGGAAGTGAGGAAAACTTGGCGGGGCGCTTCCGTCAGGCGGCCCAGGAAAGAAGAAATGTTGCCCAGGCGGAGTTGTGATGTGTGGAATGGGCCGCGCAAGGGGCTTACATTTGTTGTCGTTCTCATCGTCATCGTCGTCTTGCGCAAACGCCGGTAAAGAAAGCCGGCTGTTCAGCAGCAATCCAGCACCCGCGGCACCATGAATGAGGTTGCGCCGACTTAAACGCTGACGCTTCCACCAGGGAGTAGAGTCTTTTTCAATCATTGTTGTTCTCCTTCGACTCGCCGATAGCGCACACAACCGCGCTCAACGACAAATAGATGGCCCTGGACCTGGAGAATCCCTGCAAGAACACACGAGAAATCTAGAGGGGAGAACGTGCAAGATTCGGCAGAGTTTGTTCCGCTGCTCCAATCATGTCAAGTATAAAATCAAAAAAAGTTGGGTAATAGCAGTACCCATGCGAGCGGGGCACATCTCGCAGTCTTTGATGAAAGCTTATACACCGAATGAGTCTCCTGCAAAACACAGTTCCACGGAGGGCGGCTATTTCTCGTGAGCCTACTAATCAACGCGCGATGCGGTCAAGGAAGCGGCGGGCGCGTTCGAATTCGGGGAAGAGTTTTTCCTCGGCGCGAAATTCGCGGGAATGGGAGACGAGCGTGCAGCCGGACCGGCGCGTGGGATGCTTGACGTGGAGCATTTCGTGGAACAGGACGTATTCAACGACGAATTGGGGGACGCGCGGATGATCCATGCGCCTGTTGAGGAGGATTTGATTGGGGCCGGGATCGAAACAGCCGAATTGGCGGCGCCAAGTGCGGTTGCTCCAGCCGAGATGCGGGCGAGCGAGAGTCCCCGCGAAGTATTTTCCGTTCAAAGAGTCGAACATCGCAGCCAGATTAAAGTGACGGCCTTGCGGGTTCGTGGCTGCGGGGCGGACGCGAGTCCGGCGCATGCGCTGAATACGCTGGCGCGTGCGGACGGAGCGAGTGTAGTCAAGATAAGACTGAACCAAAGATTTCGGTGGCTTGCGGCGATAGATGCGGGAAAGAAGCAGGGCCGCCGCGCCTTCCATGACCGGCAAACTGCACTGGCGCATCAAGTCCGAAAAGCGGACGTAAACAGCTTCCTCGCGACGGCGGATGGTGAGCACAAGATTCGTGTACGGAAAGAATTCGACGTGAAAGCGCGGCGGGCGGCCTTCGCAGCCAAGGCGCGTATAGACCCGCTGGAAAAGCGCGGCCCCACCGGGGAATAGACGATCCGTTTTTCTCATTCTGTCTGGCTCAGACGTTCCTTTCTAGTTTTTGCGACGCACCGGCGGAGGCGCAACATTCTTTTTGGCTTTTTCCGCGTCGTTGATGGCATCCTGCGTTCCTTCGATGGCATCGTCGAGATTAGGTTTATAAATGTCGATTTCCTTGCCTTCGGCGGAAATCTTCTTGAGGATTTCGAGGAATTCTTTGGCTTTGTTGGCCATCAGATCCACGCCCGCACGCACGTTTTGCTGCTTTTCGATTCCCTCTTGAATCAGGTCGCTGGCGTCGTCCACGCAACCCACATAGGAGTTCATCAAATAATTAAGCATTTCCGCGTGGCGGCTTGCGGAAGGATGATCGAGCTCGTATTGAAATTTTTTCAGGCGGTCGTCGGCATATTGGAGAAACAGCTTGATTTTTTCGTTGGGAGTTTCGGCGTCGCGGATTTTGTCGGCTTCGAGAGCGGTCAGATAGTCCTTTTGTATTGCTTGCCCGCGCGCAGCGGAAATCGAGAAAAGAGCCACAAAAGCAGCGAACAAAATTTGGTGCAGGATTTTCACGGCTTTTTCTCCTCCGCCGTAGGTGGCTTGTTGGCGGGTGGCGTTTTGGGCGGCAAAGGCTTTTCTCCAGGTCGACGAGGGAAGAGCGCGTGGAGCAGTTCTTTGTCCATGGACAGCAGGTCTGATTTCACGATTTGCAACGGCGGCCGGTAAGTCTCGGGAACTGTAGTGATCAAATCGCTCACTTCGCGAATTCCGGATTCGATGTGCATTTCCAGCTGTTTGTATCCGGCTGGATGTTTTTCCGCATCTGGATGCGCTTTTTTCACAGCATCAATCGCAGAGCGGACGTTGTCGCGATATTTTTCCATGACGAAGCCGGCCGTTTCGTAGTCGCCTGCTTTTGCCGCTTCGCGTTCCCGATCGAATTGGGCGTCGCCGAGGCGGCGCAGCATTTTGGCTTTGTTGACGCCATCGGTTTCGTTGTCGAAGCGGCGCTGAAGCTCCTCGAGCGTGTCGGAAACCGCAGTGGCGCGCGCGGGAATCAACGAAAACAAGAGGCAAACACTCAAACCCAGAGCACGAGCCGCGGTCCCCATGACCGTTACCTCTTTTTTTCCAGAACCTTTTTCAAAACGGTGCTGCGCTGCTGCGCCTGCCAGACCTGGTCGGGATGCTGGTTCCGATCCAGTTCGAGAAACTTTTGATAGGCGTCAAGCGCGGGCTGAACCTGCTGGAGATTATCGTAGCAGAGCGCGCGAATGAACCAAGTGCCGGCGGTGGGCTTCTCCGCTTTGGCGATAACGTCGAGGACGGAGAGAGCCGCGGGATAATTCCCTGCCAGATAGTAGGTGGAGCTGAGGTCTTTCCAGTATCCGACATTTTGAGAATCGAGGCGAAGCGCGCTTTTCAATTCGAGTTCGGCGTTTTTGAAATCGCGAAGCTGCAAGTAGACGCGGCCAAGTCCGCCGTGAAGTTTCGCATCTTGCGGGGCGAGAGCGACGGCTTGTTTGAGAGTTGTTGTGGCCGCGTCCCACTTTTTTTGGCCGATTTGAATGTCCGCGCGGAGTTTGAGTGAATCAACCGATGGCGCAGCGCCGGCTTCTTCAGGACCGAGCAGAGCTTCGGCGGCGTCAAATTGCTCTTTTGCGAGGAGAGAGCGAGCAAGGTTTTCTTTTGCGGCGGGGTCATTGGACTGCGTTTTCAAATAATCTTGATAAGCCTCGGCGGCTTCCGGTTTTTTCTGTGCGTCTAGGCTTTGTGCGAGGCCGAGAAGACCGGCAGGAAGGCCAGGCTGCAATTCGAGCGTAGCGCGGAATTTCGATTCGGCGTCGGCAAAACGCTTCTGATTGTAGTAAAGCTGCGCAAGATGAAGAGTTGTATCGAGATCTTTCGGATCCAGGCGAAGTGCGGCTTCGAAGGATTGCGCGGCAGATTTGAAATCGTTCGAACGCTCCTGTGCTGCTCCCAGCAAGAAGCGCGGGCGGCTTTGCGTGGGCAAGAGATCTACAGCTTTCGAAAGAGGTGCAACGGCGGCGGAGGGATCGGAGTCGAGCAACAAAATGCCGAGATCAAGCTGCGCTTCGGACATTTTGGGATCGAGGGCGATGGCTTTTTCGTATTCTGCGCGGGCTTCTTTCATTTGTTTCAGGGCCGTGTATACGTAACCGAGTTGGAAATGCGCGTAGGCGACGCCGTCCTTTTCCGCGATAAATTTTTGGAGTGGCGCGACAGCAGATTGGAAATCGTTACGGTCAATGGCGGCGCGGGCTTCGTTGAGAAGTTCGTTCAGAGGATTGGTGACGACGCGGCGGGTGCCTTGCGGGGAAGACTTGGATTTTGCTGCAGAGGGAGGAACTTGCGCGACAAGTGGAGCGGCAGCGAACGTTGCGCAGAATGCGATGAGGCACAAACGACGGATCATGATTTTGCCGGCCAGCTGGGCTTCCCGTTAGAAAGTTTAGCTGAAGATTCTCCTCCGTTGGATGCGCCATTTGCGGGGCGCTTTGCCTGGCCGTTTTGCAAGCGAGCTTGGCCGTTCGCAGAGAAAATCTTGGAGAGGTAGCGGCCCGTGTGGGACTGCGAGTTGCGCGCGACCTGCTCAGGTGTGCCGGTTGCGACGATCTTTCCGCCTTGGTCGCCGCCTTCAGGGCCCAGATCAATGAGCCAATCTGCGGATTTGATAATGTCGAGATTGTGTTCGATGACGAGGAGCGAAGCGCCGGATTCGAGCAGTTTACGAAACGCGGCAAGAAGTTTTGCGATGTCGTCGAAGTGGAGACCGGTGGTCGGCTCATCAAGAATGTAGAGGACGCCGGCGTTTTCCGTGCGCGTAAGGTGAGAGGCGAGCTTGAGGCGCTGGGCTTCGCCACCGGAGAGTGTTGTCCCGGATTGGCCGAGGCGGAGATAACCGAGACCGATTTCATTGAGGACTTTGAGTTTTGTGGTCACTTTGGGAACGTTGACGAAGAATGCGAGTGCTTCGCGGACCGTCATTTGCAGGACGTCGTGAACGTTTTTGCCGTGATAGTGAACTTCAAGGACGCTCGATTTGTAGCGCGTGCCGCGGCACTCTTCGCAGATGAGTTCGACATCGGCGAGGAATTGCATTTCGACCGTGACAGTGCCGTCGCCCTGGCAGGTTTCGCAGCGGCCGCCGGGAACGTTGAACGAAAAATGGCCGGCGGTGTAGCCGCGGCGCTTGGCGTCGGGCGTGTCAGCGAAAACTTCGCGGATGGCATCGAAAGCTTTCATGTATGTGGCGGGATTCGAACGCGGCGTGCGACCGATGGGCGATTGGTCAACAATAACGACTTCCTTGACGAGATGATCGCCTTCGAGGCGGTCGCAAAATTCTTTTTCGCTGGCGTTGTTCTTTTTTGCGGCGAGCGCACGATAAAGAACATCGTGGACGAGCGTGGATTTGCCGGAGCCGCTGACGCCGGTGACGACCGCGAGCGTACTGAGCGGAATCATGAGGTCAACATTTTTCAGATTGTGAAGGGCCGCGCCGAAGATTCGCAGGAATTTCCCGGCTGGTTTGTGGCGAACGTTGGGGACGGGAATGCGGAGTTCGCCGCTGAGATATTTTCCGGTGAGCGACTTTGGGTCATGCAGAATCTCTTCGTAGGTACCGGCGAAGAGGAGTTTGCCGCCGAGTTCGCCCGCGCCTGGGCCGAGATCGATGATGTGCCCGGCGGATTGAATGGTGTCAGGGTCATGTTCGACGACGAGGACGGTATTGCCGAGGTCGCGAAGGGATTTGAGAATGTCAATGAGGCGCTGCGTATCGCGCGGGTGAAGGCCGATGCTTGGTTCATCGAGAACATAGAGAGCGCCCACGAGATGCGAGCCGAGTGAAGTAGCAAGTTGGATGCGCTGCGACTCGCCGCCGGAGAGCGTGGAGGTGAGGCGATCAAGGGCGAGATAGTCGAGCCCGACCTCGTCGAGGAATTGCAGGCGCGAGCGAATTTCTTCGAAGATCCTGTCGGCAACCGTTCTTTGCGCTTCGGTTAGCTGCAGTTCAGAAAAAAAGACACGCGCCTCTTTGACGGTGAGCCTGCAGACTTCGGTGATGGGTTTTCCCGCAACACGAACGGCCCGCGCTTCGGCGCGAAGGCGAGTGCCGCCGCAATCGGGGCAAGTGGCGTAACCGCGATAACGGCTCAGGAAAACGCGAACGTGCAATTTGTATTTTTTGCGTTCAAGCCACGCGAAGAAGCCTTTGACGCCGTCGAAATCGTTTTCGGGATCGCCTTCGAGGACGAGGCGGCGCTGCTCGGCAGTGAGTTGGCGCCAGGGAGTGCGGGTGGGAACGCCGCGACTGCGTGCCCATTTTTTTAGCTCAACGACGAGATTGCGATAGCGCGGCTTGGTCCAAGGCTCGACGGCACCTTCGTCGAGAGACTTGCTTGGGTCCGGGACGACGAGATTGAGGTCGAAATCAATGGTGTTGCCGAAGCCCTGGCAGCGCGGGCAGGCGCCATAGGGATTGTTGAAGGAGAAAAGACGCGGTTCAGGGACCTGGTAGACGGCGCCGTCGTTCTTGCATTCGAAACGCTCGTTGAAGATGAGGCGCTGCGTTTTGTCGCTGGTGGCATCGGGAAGAAATTCGAGAATGGCTTCGCCGCGGCCCTCGCGATAGCAAATTTCAATGGAATCGATCAGACGCGATCGCGATTCGGGGCCGATGGAAAGGCGATCAACAAGAACAAAAACCGGCTGCCTGAAATCGACATCAAGCAGAGTTTCCGGAGAGGAAAATTCGTGGACTTTACCGGCTTGCACGAGACGGTTGAAGCCCCGGCGCTGGAGATCGAGTAACGAGGCGCGAAGGGCGTCTTGCGGAAGCTCGGGAAGTTTCTTCTTTGGCGGCCGTTTTGATGGCACGGGCGCCTGCGGCTGCGCGATTCTTAGTTCGTAGAGAACGTAAAAGCGGCGGCCGGCAGGAAGCGCCAGGACGCGGTCGGCGATTTCATCGGGAGAATCGCGCTTCACTTCCGTGCCGCATTTGATGCAGAACGTCTGGCCGCAGCGCGCGTAGAGAAGGCGCAAATAGTCGTAAATTTCCGTGGCGGTGGCGACGGTCGAGCGTGGATTTCGCGTGGTGTTCTTTTGGCGAATGGCGACGGCGGGCGCAATCCCGGAGATTTCGTCGACGTTCGGTTTTTCCATGCGTTCAAGGAATTGTCGCGCGTAGGCGGAAAGCGATTCGACGTAACGGCGTTGGCCTTCGGCATAAATTGTGTCGAAGGCGAGAGAAGACTTGCCGGAGCCGCTGACTCCGGTGACGACCGTGATTTCGTTGTGCGGAATATCAACGGTGACGCTCTTCAGATTGTGCGTGCGTGCGCCGCGAACGCGGAGGGATTCGGAATCGGCGCGGGCGTCTGCGTTGGAAGCGATGAGTTCGTTGGTGGCCAAGGGGCAAGCTCAGACAGAAGGCTCGGCGCGCTCCGTCTAAACCTTAAAGTATACGGTGAGGAAAAATCTGTAGCAAATCGCCGCAATCAGGGCAAATCAAGGCTCGACGGAGAGATCAATATTGCCGATGCCGCCGTTGACTTCAACATGTATGGTGTGCGGAGTTTTGCCATGGGCGTCGTTGACGTACTGGCCGTCATCTTTATGCAGACCGTGCGTGGTGATGGCGCCGATGCCGCCGTTGGCGTTGACCGCCACGCCGATGCTTTTAGGCAGGCGGATAACGGCTTGGCCGACGCCGCCGTGAATCGTCACGTCCATGTCATTGGTTCGATTGCCGCCAAGATCGAGGTTGATCTGGCCGGCGCCCATATCAATGCGCAGTTGTTTTAGGTTTACATCGCGAAGTTTCAAATTGCCCTGGCCGGCCCCCATTTTCAATTGCAAGTCCACTGGCACGGAGTTGTTCAGATGCAGCCACCAGGTGTTGTCCTCGGTTCCAAACGAAGGGCCGCGATTGTCCTGGGAAACGCCGAGGTCTCCGGTGCCGGAGGAAACGTGATAGTCCACCCGGGGCCGCGACCAAGCTGAAGAATAATCAAAATCGCTTTCGAAGGCATGCGATGTGCCGCCGCTGAGATTTAGTTCACCGGCGGGCATTTCTATGACCGCGTTTAAGGCGGTTGCACCTTCGAGCTCGCGAACCTCGCTAATGTGATCGAGGTGAGGGCGGGCGCCGCGATCTGCAAATCCGTGGCCGCGCCAAAGGAGGAGCACAATCACGATGACAAACACTAGGACACCGACGGTCGAGCCAATGGAAAAGGCAGGCCGCTGGGACTGTTTTGCGCCCTGCGTCGCGTCCCACATTTTTCCCAAGCCAACCAAGATCAAAATGAGCGGCCAATACGTTCTTAGAATCGGCCAAGGCGAAAACGCAGGCTGCCAAGAGCGATACAGGAAAATTGCACCGATCGTGATCAATAAAATGGGGAAGACCAGCGACCGGGATCGCAAACCGTCGTTATCGGGCATCGCAGACTTCTCCTAGATGTCGAGCTTATACCGCCGCTATCAGGTAGTACGCACAAGAACCAAAAATGATTCAGACGGAGGCAAAGTAACACAACCGATTGGGCTTAGCCAAAGTTCCGCGATCTTGGAAGAGGCGGCGGAGAGCACGGACTGCCCTGGGCGGAGTGTGCTACGCTGCACGGTGGATTTATGAGGATTTTGGAATGGCCGCTTTTTCGCGTGTGATCTGGATTGTATTGGACAGCGTCGGGATCGGCGCGTTGCCGGACGCTGCGGAATACGGCGATGTGGGCCGGTCAACTCTGGGACACATCGCGGAATCGCGAGCACTGAAGATCCCGACGCTAGTGAAGCTGGGCCTGGCGAACATTGAGCCGCTTTCGCATTTGCCCCCGGCGCCAGCGCCGATTGGCGCATATGGAAAAGGACGCACGCATTCCCCCGGGAAGGACACGACGACGGGCCATTGGGAAATGGCGGGCGTGTGGCTCGATCAGGCGTTTCCTGTTTACAAACACGGCTTCCCTGCCGATTTGATTGCGGAGTTCGAAAGGCAGATTGGCCGCAAAACGATTGGCAACAAACCGGCGTCGGGCACGGAAATCATCAAGGAGCTTGGCGAAGAGCACGTTCGGACGGGTAAACCGATTGTGTACACGTCGGGCGACAGCGTCTTTCAAATTGCCACTCATGAAGAAGTTATTCCGATAAACGATTTGTACCGGATGTGCGAGATCGCGCGAAAGTTGCTGGATGGGCCGAACCGCGTGGGGCGCGTGATTGCGCGGCCGTTTACGGGGGAAGTCGGACATTTTGTGCGGACGCCGCGGCGGCACGATTATGCTGTGGACCCGCCGAAGCCGATGCTGATGGATGTTTTGCTGGAGCGCGGAGTGCCGATTTTCGGAATCGGCAAGATTCACGATATCTACAACGGCCGCGGTCTGCAGAATTACGTCACGACGAAATCCAATTCCGACGGAATGGAAAATCTGACCGCAGCGGTGAAAGAACGCGCGTCCGGACTGATTTTCAGTAACCTCGTGGACTTCGACATGCTTTTCGGTCATCGCAAAGACGTCGAGGGCTTCGCCGAATCGCTGGAAGAGTTCGACGCACATCTGGCCGCGTTTTTGCCGCAACTAAAATCGAGCGATTTGCTGATGATTACCGCAGATCACGGCTGCGATCCCGACCCGCGCTGGGAAACAACGGACCACTCGCGCGAATATGTGCCCATCCTCGCCTATTCACCGGGGCACAGTGCCGGCGTGCGGCTCGGCACCCGCGAGACGCTGGCGGACATGGGTCAAACCATCGCCGAAAACTTCGGCGGAAAAATTGCGCACGGCGAAAGTTTTCTCCCAAAATTGCAATAGTGCGTCGCTAGCGATTTGAAGGGCTAGTTCCCGCCGGAGCTAGTTGCGCCTGATTCCATGGGCGCGTAGTAGCCGTTGCGCGTCCGCGCGCTTAGCTTGCCGCGACCGCGCGGCGGAATCACTTCCACTTGAACGGCGCGATAGGTCCCATCTTTCCTGATATTGGAAGGATAGTAGGCCAACGTGTACTGGTTGCGAATGTCTTTCGCTACCTGCTCACAAATGGCGTGAACGTCTTGCACGTTCTCCGGGAAATATGCGATACCGCCGGATGCGTCGGCAATTTCCTTCAAGGCGCGCGTAGCCTTCTTGCGATTCTTTTTGTCCTCGTCGCTGAACAGGCCAATCGTGTAAATCACAACGTTGGACTTCTGAATTTCTCGAATGGTCTTTTCCAGCGTATTGCGGCTGGCGTTGTCTTCGCCGTCGGTCACCGCCAGCAAGACTTTCTTGTCCTTGTGGCCTTTCTTCGCGTGGTCCATCGAACCAATCAGTGCATCGTAAAAGGCCGTGCTGCCGCGCGAATCAATGCGCTCGAGCGCTTCCTTCAGTTCCGGTATGCTGCTCGTAAAATCCTTGTCGAGGTCGAGGTAGTAGTCGTCGTTAAAATTCACGACGAACGCTTCGTCCTGCGGATTGCTGGTCTGCACGAGGGTGATCGCGGCTTCGTTCACGCGCGGCCGCTTGTCGCGCATGCTACCGCTGTTGTCAATCACGAGGCCCATGCTGACGGGAACGTCTTCACGTTTGAAGATCGAAAGTTTCTGTTCGGATTTGTCTTCCAGCACGCGGAAATTCTCTTCCTTCAAACCGTCCACGAAACGCCCGCGGTCATCGATCACGGTCGTGTGCAGCACGACGAGGTTAACGTCAACCTTGATGCTCGCGCCGGGTTGTTGCGACCCAGGCGGAGGCGGCTGCTTCATTTGCGGGGCGAGCGGATCCTGCCCGGGCGCTTGTGCACGCGCGGAAATGACGATAAGCGCGGCTGCGGAAATGCTCGCGAAAAGTGCTCCGGCAAGAAAACGGCGAAGCGACTTAGTGGCTCGGCGCGTAGTATCCGGTTTTTGAGTAGACGGTGAGAGGAGGAAGTCCTCGGGGTGGGCGGAGTTTGACTTTGACTTTTCTCCAACGCGCGTCGTGTGCTTTGTTGCTCGGCCTGTATCCCAGAACATATTGATTTCTCAGCTCCATGCCAATCTTGGTGGCGATGTCCGGAAGGTCCTCGAGGCGCTCGACCGAAAAAACGCGCCCGCCTGTCATATCGGTCACGTCGGTCAGCAGCGAAGGGCCGTTCAACTCTTCCGGAGTCCGGCCACGATAACCAAGCGGGTCAAAGATGCCAATCGCATAGAGCTGGGTGTCCGCCTCTTTCACCAGCCGCTTGATATCGCTCTCGTTGTACCTACTATGATTGTCACCCCCATCGGATATGATGAGCAAGGCCCGTTTGGCGTTTTTGGCACCCCTCATCTGGCTGAGACCGAGATAGATTGCGTCGAGCAGCGCCGTTCTGCCCTTCGTTGGCGTCATCATCATGCGGCTTTGTAGATCCTCGACGCTGTTTGTGAATTCGCTCGTAAGTTCTGCGCGCTCGTTGAAGCTGACCAAGAAAAACTCGTCAGCGGTGTTTGCCGTCTTGAAAAACTGAAGCGCCGCTTCCCGCGCTTTGCCGACCTTGTTGCCCATGCTGCCGCTGACGTCAAAAATCACGCCAATGGAAATGGGTACGTCTTCGGCAGAGAAGGTTTCAATCTCCTGCTCGATGTTGTCTTCAAATACGCGGAAATTGTCAGACTCGAGGCCGGTGACGAGGCGGTTGTACGGGTCGGTGACCGTGACATTGACGAGCGCCAGGTTTACCTCACTGCGGATTTGCCGGCCGGGTTTGATGGCGAAACCAGGAGTATTGTGTTTGACGTCGTCCGGTTTTGGCGTGGACGAATTCTCGCCGGGCGATTGCGGAGAAGCAGGCGACGTGCTGGCGAACAAAAAGAGGCAAACTACACTGAATATAAAGCACTTATGGACAACGCGGATGCCAGTTCTCTCGCGTCTCACGGCTCCCCCGTTTCCCGGCCAGCCGGGACGGCCGCGCGGATCGGGCTATTTGCGGATTCTATCACTCGTTCTTTCCAATACAAGGGGAATTCATTTTTATCTAAATCGAGGCAACCGATAGGTCAAATTTATTTCCTTTATTTCGCCACACAGCTTGTGAGCCAAACGCTGCACTGAATCGCGCCGTGATAGCATCAGTAGCATTAGACGAATTTTCCGGCTATAGGATTCCGTCAAAAACACTATGAGTGGACCCAATGTTGTTATCGTGATTCCCGCACGGTACGGCAGCACGCGGCTGCCCGGCAAGCCGCTAGTGGAGCTTGCGGGGAAACCCATGGTGCAACGCGTTTACGAGCGGGCCAAGCTTGCGAAGACCGCCTTGCGTGTGGTGGTTGCAACCGACGACGACCGCATCGTGAAGGCCGTGGAAAGTTTTGGCGGCGAGGCGCGGATGACGCGGCTGGATCATCGCACAGGTACAGAACGCATCGCGGAAGTTGCGGCGCGTACCGAAGGCGACGTTTTCGTAAACGTGCAAGGAGACGAGCCGCTGCTGGATCCGCAGGCCGTGGATACGGCGGTAGGCGCGCTGCTTGAAGAACCGGCTGCAGCGATTTCCACGGTCGCCGTCCCGATCAAGTCACCCAGTGACATTATGGATCCCAATGTGGTAAAGACCGTCCTCGATTTCGATGGCAACGCGCTTTATTTTTCCCGATCGCCGATTCCGTGGGTGCGCGATTCCGCCTCCCATGTCGTGGTGCGTCATCTGAAGCATTTGGGCTTATATGTGTTTCAGCGCGACGCGCTGCTTGAATATCCGACGCTGCCGCAAGGCGAGCTCGAACGTATCGAGCAGCTCGAACAACTGCGCTGGATGGAAAATGGCTGGAAGATTCGCGTGGCGGAAGTCGAGCACGACGCCGTCAGCGTTGATGTGCCCGCGGATGTTGAACGCGTAGAAAAACTTCTACAAAAGTAAAACCGGTCCGGTGTAACACCGGAGCGGTTGTTTCGCTTCACTTTTTGGTTATGGTGGCGTGATCTGCTGCGTAAAGACACCACCGGTGACGCGGTCCGTGTCCTGGCTGACCACGAAGATGGTTTGCGGGTTCACCACATAGACGGTGAATTTGAATGTGGTCGAGGGGCCTCCGAGAGGGTTGGTCGCTGTGATGGTGACACCGCTGCGCGGCCCGGAGGAGTTCGTGCCATCGCCGTTGATGGTCAAGCCTCCACTCAGAGCGGAATCATGAAACGCGCCCTGGTTGGAATTCAGTTCGGAGAAGTCCATTGCGCCGGTGACATTGTTGGATGTCGCGCTCGTCAGCGTCACATGGCCAACGAAGTCCTCTTCGGCAGAAAAGCCGTTCGTGGTATTCGTGCTGACACCGCTCCAATTGAAGGCGGAATCGCCCGCAATGTTGCTGTTGGTGAAGGGATTATCCGCTTGAGCCATTATCACGCCGTCGCCGACGAGATTAAAGCTGTTGTCTTGAATCACGCCTTGCGTCGCGGAGCTCATGTAGAAAATAAAGTCGAATGTTCCCTTGCTCGAGTCGTTAAATGTGAGAATGCCACGGCCACTGCCAGGGAAATTTGTGTCAATCGTGTACGTAGCCGCAGAAATTGTGCCGCTCGGAATTTGCGTGATGGAGCTTCCGAGTTGTTTGTCATCGAGCGCAATAGAGCTGAGGTTTCCGGCGCCGTCCGTTGTGAAGCGGCCTGCTTTCTCATTTTGGCTTTGCGTGCCAACTCCGGCAATCAGAAACGCAAAATTGCCGTTAAATGCAGGGTTTGCCGCCGGTGCCGCAGTTTGCCCATTTGCGGTGCCGATGGTGACGGGCAGGCTGCTACCCGTGCCCGGCACTTCGATCATGTAAAGCTTCTCGCTGTTGAGGATAATGAAGTCGTAGACAAAGTTGTTAAAGCTGAGTTGGCCAAGTCCGTTGGTCGCGCCATTTGTGGCGTCCAAGAAGTAGGAACTCGCAGCGATCGTTTGCGGGCCCGAAGCGACCGCGCCATCGTTTTCGTCGAATACGCCGCCGGCTTGAACGGTCCCAGCATTCAGAGTGAATTGTCCGACGATCGAATCCGGAACGCCCGTCGCATCAAGACCCGAAGTGTCAAAAACAAAGGAACCATTGATTCCACTGAGCGTAAACGCGGAGGTGTCTTGCAATGTAAACGTGCCGCTCGTGCCGGTGACTCCGTCTGTCTCGCAGATGTATCCGCCGGTTGTCGAAGTCATCGTGATGCTGAAAGATATGGTTCCTGTCAGATTGGTTAGATTGATGGCGCCGCGGCCGTCAGATTTCACTTGGTAGCCGCTCGTGGTAAACGTTAGTTGCTGAAGTCCACCCGAGGCTGTGTTCACGAGCTCGATTCCACCGTTGATGTTGCCGTTACCGTCGGCCACAAATGTTCCAATACGCGCGATGAAACCGTCGGGCGCTTGGCCGGACATGGTGAAGGCGAACTGCCCTTTAAGGCTAGAATTAGAAAAGCCGACGGGGGGAGGCGGAGGAAGCGTAGAACTTCCGCCGTTGCTGCAAGCAGCGCTAAACGCCGCAAGTACGAGCGTAAGAAGAAGTGCGCCGCGCTTCATCGCGCACCTCCCTGCGTGCTAGAAGCTGAAGGCGGCGTGACCACGCGCAATCCCGCGCGCGAGAGCGGCATTCCTGTCGTGCTGCGAACCGCTACCACTTGCGTTCCCTGCTGTATTAGCCTCGCCAGGAAGAATGTTCCCTGATTCGTCGTCACCGGCTCGCCGATGATGCGGATACTCGCGCCTTGCGAAATCGTCATGCTGTTCAGCTTCAGCAAGCGTGGATCGCCAAGATGCACGTCAACTTGGCCCGAGCTTGTTTGCACGAGCACATGGGCGCCTTTGGGCAAATCTGCCGAGTTTTCCGTGAATTTTGCAACCGTGCCCTGCAACGAAACTTCCCTGCTTGCGTCGTACAGCGAATGGTTCCGTCCTTCGGCAATGCCCTTTGACTGAACTGCGGCCGCAGTCTGCCCGCTGCGTTGCGCATCGGCCGCCGTGGCGAAAAGAAACGCCCCGGCGAACAACGCAGCGCCGGCGAACACTGCCATGCCCGCTCGCATGCTGCTGATTGCTTTCATGTTTTTCCTCAGTTCGATTTGATCTTCCGGAGACCACACGTTGCGCCAATGCGGAGACACTCCGGAGGCACGTCCACCCACTTAATTAGATGGCCGCTGCGTTCGTTATGGTTTCCGCAAAGGAGCCGCGTTGCACAAAAGTGTAACGGGCCGCATCCGCGCGGCCGCCAATGCGAACCTATCCCTGGAATCAAACACAATAGTTTGCGGAATGTTTCGCGGAACTCCCTGATGCAGAAAATATTTTGCTTTACAGACACAAAGAGTTGGATTTGACAGAACGCGCTCCCATGCCCATAATTGTGTGTACGTCAATCCTGCGGAGGTCGAAACAGTCCGGCACAGAGGCAGTGAGGCTGTGCGGGCTACCCGGATGGCGCAAAAATATATATTTGTTACCGGCGGTGTTGTTTCTTCACTTGGCAAAGGCGTAGCAGCCTCCTCCATCGGTTGTCTCCTCGAAAGTCGCGGTTTCAAAGTCACTCTTCAAAAATGCGATCCGTACTTGAACGTGGACCCCGGCACGATGAGCCCGTTTCAGCACGGCGAGGTCTTCGTTACCGAAGACGGTGCCGAAACGGACCTCGATCTCGGCCACTACGAGCGCTTCACGCACGCGAAGCTTCGCCGCGATAATAACTGGACCACCGGCCGCATCTACGAAACGATTCTCGCCAAAGAGCGCCGCGGCGATTATCTCGGCAAAACGGTGCAGGTTATTCCCCACGTCACCGACGAAATCAAATCCATCATCAGGAAAGTCTCTGAGGATGTAGACGTCGTCATCGTCGAAATTGGCGGCACGGTCGGCGACATCGAATCATTGCCATTTTTGGAAGCGATCCGGCAGATGCGCCTCGAACTCGGCGCGGAAAACACGCTTTTCGTTCACGTAACGCTGGTTCCCTACATCGCAGCGGCAGGCGAGCAAAAGACCAAGCCGACGCAGCATTCCGTAAAGGAAATGCTCGGCATCGGAATCCAGCCGGACATTTTGCTTTGCCGCAGCGATCGTCACATTCCCGCCGATTTAAAGAAAAAAATCGCGCTGTTCTGCAACGTCAATGAAGCATGCGTCATTTCCATGGAGGACGTGGACACGATTTACGCGGTCCCCGCCGAACTCGCACGCGAAGGTTTGGATAAACAGATTTTGCGTTTGCTTCGGCTTGAAGAGCGTCAGCAAAACCTTCAACCGTGGATTGATCTTGTGCATCGAATGCATCATCCCGCGGGCGAAGCGCGCATCGCGATTGTCGGCAAATACGTGCAGCTGGAAGATGCGTACAAGAGTCTACGAGAAGCGCTGCTGCACGGCGGCCTCGCGCACAATCACAAAACCGTCATCGACTGGATCGAATCGGAAGAAATCGAATCGCCACAAATCGCGGCGGAGCGCCTGCATGGCTACGACGGCATTTTGGTCCCGGGTGGATTCGGTAAGCGCGGCATTCAGGGGATGGTTCACACCATCCAATACGCGCGCGAAAACAAAATTCCCTTCTTCGGCATTTGCCTCGGCATGCAGTGCGCGACCATTGAATACGCGCGCGACGTCGCGAACATTTCCGACGCGAACAGCACCGAATTCGATCAGCAAACGCCGCATCGCGTGATTTACAAACTCCGCGAGCTGCTCGGCGTGGACGAAATGGGTGGCACGATGCGCCTCGGCGCGTGGCCCTGCAAGCTCGAGCCCGGTTCCTTCGCGCACAAGGCTTACGGCAAAACGGAAATCAGCGAACGCCACCGCCATCGCTACGAATTCAATCGCGAATACGAAAAGACGCTTGTCGCCGCCGGGCTAAAAATTACCGGACGCACGCCAGACGAAAATTACGTGGAAATCGTCGAGGCGCCGGACCATCCATGGTTCCTCGGCTGCCAATTCCATCCGGAATTCAAATCGAAGCCGCTCGAACCGCACCCGCTCTTCGCTGCGTTCATCGGCGCAGCAATCGAGCACAGGAAAGCGCGCATGCGCCCCGCGGCAACACAACAAGCCACGGCCTCCGAAAAGGTGCACGCAACGACAGCGGATCCAAAGCGCACGCCAGTAGCCCTGCGTGCCGCACCTTCCGCCTCTGCGTAGGAGGTCGCGTTGATCCCCGCGAGAAACGGCGCAATCTTTCTGGTGATTGGGACGGTCGCGCTGCTGGCCATTACAACTGACATAGTTCAGGTTGGCCCGTGTACCGAAGGGTTAGGAGCATTCTGCCTGTTCACCGTGTTGTTTTGTTTTCCTGTCGGAGCGGCCTGCCTCACCGTTGCCGGAATCAGATTTCTAAGAGCCAAGCGACTGAACAACACGACGTTCCCTCGTTGCTTGCCGCTGAGCTTCAGTCGTGCAGCCTTGTGAGCGCGATTTCTTACTTCGAATTCTCAGAAGCCTTGAGGTCTTCGGACGCCACTATCCGCCATTTTCCGTTGCGGCGAATCCAAGTATCGGTCCAGACGTAGCGGCCATGTTCGCCGTCACTCTTGCTCCAGGTTTCGCTTCCCTGCGCCACCGCTGCCTCACCGAAAAAGCGAACCTGCACTTCACCAACTTTGCCTTCGACGTAGCCGCCCTCATTTTTACCGACCGCCGCGAGTTCGTCCGCCTTGCGAAAAAAGTTCCCCTGCGTGTCGACGCCGACAAAATCCTCCGCCAGGATTCGCTCCACCGCAGCCGTGTCTTGCTTCGCGCTCGCAGCGGCCCATTCTCCTTCGCTCTGCTTGATGTAAGCCTCCGCGCTTTTCTGTGTCGATGATTGCGCGTAAACCACCGCACCGGCGCATCCCAAAACCACCATTCCCGCTATTGCCAAACTCCGTCGCATCCCTTTTCCTCCATCCAAAATTCCTTCAGAAGGTATGTTATCGTTTGAGAGTTTCATGACGCAAACCGGAGAAATCCTGCTCGGCTCGATGCGCCTTTGCGGCGCCCCGCTTTTTCTCATTGCCGGACCGTGTGTGATTGAATCGGAAGCACACGCACGAATGATGGCAGAGAAAGTCGCGAGCGTCGCCGCGGACGCCGGCGTTCCGTACATCTTTAAAGCGTCATACGACAAGGCGAACCGCTCTTCCGTAAATTCGTATCGCGGTCCCGGATTGACCGAAGGGCTGCGCATTCTTGGCAAGATCAAGTCAGACTTAAAATTGCCGATCCTCACCGATATTCACGAGCCGTCGCACGCTGCATCTGCCGCTGAAGTGGCCGACGTTCTGCAAGTCCCCGCCTTTCTCGCTCGCCAGACCGATCTCCTCGTCGCGGCGGGGAAGACCGGCCGCATCATCAACATCAAGAAGCCGCAATTCGTTTCGCCTGCCGATATGAAAAACGCCGTCGAAAAAGTTGCTTCCACTGGCAACACAAAAATCATTTTGACCGAGCGCGGTTCTTCCTTCGGTTATCAGAATCTGGTCGTCGATTTTCGCGGTATCCCGCAAATGAAAAAGTTCGGCTATCCGGTTGTCTTCGACGCAACTCATTCCGTGCAACTTCCTGGTGGGCAAGGCCACACAAGCGGCGGGCAGCCCGAATTTATCGAGCCGCTTGCACGCGCCGCTGTCGCCGCCGGAGTGGACGGTCTCTTCCTCGAAACACATGACAATCCCGCCGCCGCTCTTTCCGACGGCGCAAACGCGCTTCCCCTCGCGCAACTTCCTGCCCTGCTTTCCAGAATGAAGCAGCTTTCCGAACTCGTCCGCGGCTGGAGCGACGTATGAGCCAGGACACCGCCCGCCGCGTCCTTCGCATCGAAGCGCAAGCGATTCAAGACGTCCTCGCCCGCCTCGACGCAACTTTCGACCGCGCCGTTGATCTTTTTTTCTCATGCAAAGGCCGCGTCGTCGTCGCCGGCATGGGCAAATCCGGAATTGTCGGAAAAAAAATCTCCGCCACGCTTTCGAGCACCGGCACGCCGTCTTTTTTCCTGCATCCCGCGGAAGCGCTTCACGGCGACCTCGGCATGATCGCGCGCGGCGATGCGATGCTCGCCGTTTCCTACGGCGGCGAAACGCGCGAAATCATCGCGCTGCTCGACGCCCTCAAGCGCCTGGAAATTCCGCTTGTCGCGCTCACCGGCAACTCCAAATCCACCATCGCGCAAGCGAGCGACGTCGTCCTCGATGCCAGCGTCAACGAAGAAGCATGCTCTCTCAATCTCGCGCCCACGGCGAGCACCACAGTCGCCATGGCTATTGGCGATGCCCTCGCTGTTTCGCTTCTCGAACGCCGCGATTTTCGCCACGATGATTTCGCCGCGCTTCATCCCGCCGGCAGCCTTGGCAAGCGCCTTCTCCGTGTGGACAAAGTGATGCACGCCGGCGATGCGCTTCCGAAAGTCTCACCGCAAACTCCAATGCCGGACGTCTTCCATGAAATGTCCGCGAAAAAACTTGGCATGACCACTGTCATCAATGGTGACAGCACGCTCGCCGGCATTCTCACCGATGGCGATCTTCGCCGCCTCATGGAAAAACACGGCGGAGCCACGCTGAGTATGACCGCCGCTCAATGTTTGAACCCGTCCCCGCAAACCGTGAAGCCGACCGTCCTAGCCAGCGAAGCGCTCACTCTCATGGAAAAGCGCCGCATCACCAGTGTCGTTGTGGTGGACGAGGCGCGCCGCGTCCTCGGCGTCGTCCACCTCCACGATCTCTGGGGCCTTCAACTCGTCTAGAGATTCTCCTCGAATCAAAATGCCGCCACGAGGAACTCTCGCGAGCGGCATTTTGTTTGCTCAGAAACGAACTGCAAAGCGAACTACATTGAAAACCGTCTTCGAGGTACGGCGCACTACCCTTCCGAACCACTTCCAGAAAATACCGGCTACTTTTTTCTTGCTTCCGCCGCCTTTCGTAGGAACTCTTGCACTTTCGGTTTGTTGAATTTTTCCGACATCTTGTCCCGTTTCCAGTTCGCCCGGTCTTCCCACATCGCTTTTACCCCTTTGAGAATCTCCGGATCTCCGCCCGTGAACTGGTTGATCAATTCCAACGATCGAGCAGCGAGTTCCTGCCCTTTTGGTCCCGCCGGATCCTCATCCCGGCAGGCCTTGGCGTCGGCATAGAGCTGTTCCCAGTCCTTACCCATTTGCGCCTGCAGCTCCGGCGACCAGAGCTTCTGCCGCTCCGCAACCTTGGCGCGCGCCTCTGCACTGAAGTACTGCGCTCTCCATTCCAGGTTGTTTTGCATTTCAATCTCCCGCACCACAAGTTGAAACAGTCTCCAGTCCGGCTCCCCGCGCGACTGAATCGCGTATTGCGCATTGCCAATGGCTCGGATCGCTTTGTCAAGCTGGCGCCGCTTGTCCGACAAAATCTCCTGCTGGCGTTGCAGCACCTTCCCGAGATTCGCTTCGGCTTCGAGCAGTCCGCGTATCTGTTTCAGAGGAAGTCCGAGAAATTTCAGCACCACGATCTGTTCGAGCCGCCCGAAGTCGCGATTCGCATACAAGCGGTATCCGCTGCTGCTGCGCTGCTTCGGCTTGAGCAACCCCAGCCGGTCGTAATGATGCAACGCGCGCACAGTCACGCCCGCCAGCTTCGCGAATTCGAGTACTCGATACGTTTCCTTGGCGCCGGTTTTCACTGCCGCCTCCACAATACTTAATGCGGCCTGACGTTACGTCAGGGTCAAGCCCTCTTTTACAATTTCCGTAAATCATTCGAAAGCGGAAACTTAACTCTACTCGCGTGTTACACTTTTCAATTCACTTTCGGTCGTTGGAGGAAACTTTGGCGTCCCGCTCCGCAAAAATCCCGCCTGCACTCAAGAAACGCGCTGCGCAAATTCAGGTCGTCCTCATGGATGTGGATGGGACCCTCACCGATGGTTCCGTGACGCTGCTCTCTCAACCCGACGGCTCAGCCATCGAAATCAAAACCTTCGACGCGCACGACGGCCAGGGTATGACGCTCGGCCGCACCGCGGGTTTGCGGCTCGGCGTCATCACGGGTCGCGAAAGCGCCGCCCTTCGCCGTCGCATGAAGGAAATGAGCGTGGAGTTCGTCTACGAAAAGCAGCCGCACAAAGTCGCGGCTTTCGAAGAAGTTTTGGCCAAAGCCGGCGTTCCCGCATCCGCGGTCGCGTTTCTTGGCGATGATCTTCCCGACATTCCCGTCATGAAACTTGCCGGCCTTGCCGTCGCCGTCGGTAATGCCGCACCCGAAGTGAAAGAAATCGCGCACTACACAACCAAAACCAACGGCGGCAAAGGCGCCGCGCGTGAACTCATCGAACTCATCCTCAAATCCAAAGGCATCTGGGAGCAAATGATCGACAAAGCCCGCGCCTGACCTGCTAAAATCGCGTTCGATCGGTGCCCATTTTTCTTAAGTTTCGTTCAGCGAAGGAGCCTTATGCGCCTCCACCGCTTCCTGTCATATCTTGTACTTGTTGCCGTGTTTCTTTTCGCGTCCTGCAAAAATCGTCAATCGTATGCCGCGGGCCAGGTCACCCCTCTTGAACACTTTCAAAAACTGACCGAAGCGCGGCTCGACGCCAATCTCGCGAATAATCGCGAATTTTATGACAAGCTCCTGGCTCCCGATTTTCGAATTCTCTATGCGACCTCCGCAATAAGAAACAAGCAGCAGTATTTGGAAGCCGAAGGATTTCTCCCCGAATCCACGGGGCACCGCGGCCTAAAACCCGCGATTTCTGAATTTCACGCTTATGTGGACGGCGACACGGCCATAGCCACCTACACTCTCGTTCAGCGCACTCCATTCGGCTCACAGGTTTTCGATTTGCCGCTGGTCCACCTGGATACTTACTCGCGCCGCAGCGGCGAATGGAAGCTCCTCTCCATGGCTGTCGCTGATCTTCCTTCCTGGCCTGACGTGGCAAGCGTCAATCCGAAACGTTACGCGGACTATGTGGGAACCTACGAAATCGCCCCCGAAGCGACCGTGACAGTAACCAACGAAAGCGGCCGTTTGTTCGGTCAGCTCAGCAGGCAGAACAAAAGCGAATGGTTCCCCGAAAACGAGACCACTTTCTTTGACAAGAACGCCGGCGCCAATGAACGCATGGTGTTCGAGCGTGGCGCAGGCGGGAAAATTGTCGCCTGCATATTTCGGTCGCATGGCCAGAAAATTCGTGCAACAAAAATCAAATAGCGGTTGACCGACCGTCACCCTTCTCGATTGACAAGCCACCGTGACACAGTCAAACTCTCGCCGCTTTATTCGGGGGACGCCATGTCTTTTTGCTTTTTTGGAAGATCGCGGTTCGTCCTTTTCGCGATCGGTGCATCGCTTCTGCTCTCCGCATTTCTCCCCGCGCAACAAAACTCCGTTCTTGCCCCCGCGCAACGCCCTGAAGTCCGCGAGCGAGTTGAAACTTTGCTTAAGAATATGACGCTTGAGGAAAAAATTGGCCAGCTGAACCAAATTTCCGCCGCGGATTTTCTGAATCCGCCAAACCGCGAGGAAATGATTCAGAGGGGCGAAATAGGCTCGTTCCTCTGGTCCGTTGATCCGGAGCGCATCAACAAGTTTCAGCACATCGCCGTCGAAGAAAGCCGTCTCCACATTCCGCTTCTCTTCGGCTACGACGTGATCCACGGCTTTCGCACCATCTTCCCCGCCCCGCTCGCGATGGCATCCTCCTGGGATCCTTCGCTCGAAGAAGGAGCGCAGCGTTTTGCGGCGCGCGAAGCCCGCGCCGCCGGTATCAATTGGACTTTCGCTCCCATGGTGGACATTGCTCGCGACGCGCGTTGGGGTCGCATCGTCGAAGGTGCGGGTGAAGATCCCTATCTCGGCGCCGCCATGGCTGCCGCGCAGGTCCGCGGCTTTCAGGGCGCCGACTTGAGTGCACCGGATCGCGTGTTAGCCTGCGTCAAGCACTACGTCGCCTACGGCGCTGCTGAGGGCGGTCGGGATTACGATTCCTCTTACGTTCCTGAAACTTCCCTCCGTAACGTCTACCTTCCTCCCTTCCGCGCCGCCGTCGACGCGGGCGTCGGCTCTCTGATGAGCGCCTACATGGACCTCAACGATGTGCCAGCCACTGGCAATCGCTTCACGCTCCACGATATCCTTCGCGGCGAATGGCATTTTCAAGGCTTCGTCGTCACCGATGCCCTCGCCGCCAAGGATTTGGTAACACATGGCTATGCGCGCAACCCTCAAGACGCTGCTTTCAAAGCCTTCAACGCCGGCGTCAACGTGGACATGGCCAGCCAAACGCTCTCCAAAAATCTCAAGGATTTGGTCAATGCAGGAAAAATCTCCGTGGAAGAAATTGACGAAGCAGTCCGTCCAATCCTCGCCGTCAAATTTCAATGGGGCTCTTCGAACATCCCTACGCCGATCTCTCCAAAAAGGAGCAAATCCTCGCAGATCCCGCCGCACGCGAGTACGCCCGCATCGCCGCCCAGCGCTCCGTGGTTCTCCTACGCAACGAAAACCATCTTCTGCCGCTCAAGAAAAGCGTCTCTTCCATCGCAATCCTTGGCCCTCTTGCGAATTCTCCCACTGACTTGAATGGCGGCTGGGGAATCCCTGACCAAACCCCCGCTGTGACTGTCGAAGAAGGAATTCGCAAGAAACTGCTGAACGCGAAAGTCTCTTCCGCTCGCGGCGGCGAAATTCGCCGCACGATCAAGAACCAGTTCGATGACTTTTTCCCCGGCGCCAAGAAAACCCCGCCGCTCACCGACGTGGAAAATGAACGCGAGATTCGCCAAGCCGTTGATTTGGCGAGGAAATCCGACGTCTCCGTTCTCGTCCTCGGCGAGCTTGCCGACATGAGCTCCGAATACGGCTCTCGCTCAACTCTCGAGCTTCCCGGCAAGCAACAACAGTTGCTCGAGCGAGTCGTGGCGCTCGGCAAGCCGGTCGTGTTGATTCTCGTCGGTGGCCGCCCGCTCAACATCAATTGGGCCAATGAGCATGTGCCCGCCATCATCGAAGCCTGGCAGCCCGGCTCGGAAGCAGGCAACGCCATCGCCGATATTCTCTTCGGCGATGCAGTGCCCGGAGGAAAATTGCCGGTCTCCTGGCCGCGCAGCGCCGGACACGAGCCGCTCTACTATTCTCACAATCTGACGCACTATCCGGAAACCGACCCCGACTATCGTTCCCGCTACTGGGAGGGTCCGTCCGCGCCTCTTTATCCCTTTGGCTACGGACTCAGCTACACAACGTTCTCAGTTTCCAATTTGCGCCTTGAAAAATCCGAGCTTCACCTTGGTGATCAAATGCAAGTTTCTGCTGACGTCCAAAACACCGGCTCCGTCGCGGGCGACGAAGTTGTCCAGATCTACATCCATCAGCAGGCAGGCTCGGCTTCGCGCCCGGTACGCGAGCTAAAAGGATTCGAGCGCCTCACTCTCAAACCAGGCGAAAAGAAAACCGTTCATTTCTCGCTCGGCAAAAATGAACTCACTTTTTGGAGCTCCAGCAAACGCGATTGGGTCGAAGAAACGGAACAGTTCGACGTCTGGGTAGGAGACGATTCCACGGCCAAAGAGCACGCAACCTTCCGGGTTGTTCCCTAAGAAAGAACTTCGCAGATTGACTTTGCGCGGCGCACGGGGCACACTCGCGCCAACTCAAATCAGCGAATAGAGGAGTACTCATGAAAACGAACTACCTCGCCGTCATCGTGGCCGCGATCGTCTATTGGGTTCTCGGTGCTATCTGGTTTGGAATGATTTTTGGAAAGCCGTGGATGCAGCTCGAACACATTTCGGAGGAGCAGGTCGCTGCAATGAAAGGCGCAGCCGTGGCTGTGCCGTATGTTGTGTCCTTTCTCTTGAATCTGGTCATCGCTTTCGTGCTCGCGCAGCTTTGCGCCTGGCGCAACGCCACCACGGCCGCGCGCGGCGCGTCGCTCGGCGTCCTTCTCTGGCTCGGCATCGTTGCGCCGATCACCTACACCACCAGCATGTATGAAATGCGCCCGACCAATCTGTTCCTGATTAACGAAGGCTACGTTCTCGTAGGATTGCTCGTCATGGGCGCCATTCTCGGCGCGTGGACCAAAAAATCCGCCTAAGGGGCCTTCAAGAAGCTTGAGGGGATGTCACTTCGAAGACGTTTCGTGCCTGCCGCAGGCAGGCTCGAGGAATCTGCTTTTTCTTTTGCGCCACGCTCAGTGCACGGAAATCGTAATCGGTTAAGTCGTTTGCCCGAACGCGTTTGTCGTGTACACCGCGTAGGTTGTCGTTTGCGTGGGCTAGAAGGCAGTGGCCGTCACAACGATTCACCTTGGGATATTTTGTTACACACTCTTAATGCCGATGCGCCGCGGTTATGGATACCATCCGCGCCGCGTACGACGAAGAGCTTTGCCAATCAAACACCCTTGTCGGATCACGGGCCACCCGGAAGTGACAGGTCAATTCTCGCACAGCGAAATGAAAGCACGACTGCTAGAAGAGTTCCCTTAACTATCCCCCCACGCAATACAGCAAAGGCAAGAGAAAAGGCAGCGCCCTCACCTGCTCCCTCGGCCATGCAGCCAGTTCGACGTGTCCTTCACCACACATCAAGACCGGCAGCGGGTTGACACGGGCGGAGAACCGTGTTGTAAATGTACAACCCTTCGAGGAAAGCCTGTACCTTTCCTATCTCCACAGTTTGCCAGTTAGACGTCAAGTGGCTGCGTCGCGGCTGTCACAGGCCGATGATTGGAGGCGCCAGTGAAGGGCATCGTCTTTAATCTGCTCAATGAAGTGGTCATTCAGGAGCACGGCGAGGACGCCTGGGACGTTCTTCTCGAAGCATCCCATCTGAGCGGCTCTTATACTGCGCTCGGCAACTATCCTGACGAAGAGATATTTCAGATCGTGAGGGCCGCGTCCGAAGAATTCAAACTCTCTCCAGGAGAAGTCCTGCGTTGGTTCGGGCGCAGGTCGCTGCCGATCCTCGCCAACCGCTATCCCAAGTTCTTCGAAGGCCATGAGGACACGCGATCGTTTTTGTTGACCCTGAATACGATTATCCACCCCGAAGTAAGGAAGTTATATTCCGGAGCCGATGTCCCTGAGTTCGAGTTCGACAATACGTCGAAGGACGTCCTGGTCATGGGTTACCGCTCGCGGCGAAAACTATGCGCGTTGGCAAAGGGATTTATCGAGGGTGCGGGGGTTTGCTATCGCGAACACATCACGATTGAGGAACAGCAATGCATGCACGACGGCCACGAAAAGTGTCTGTTACAGGTCACATTCTCACCCTGGTCTTGAAGTGATGGACAACTCACAGATAGATCCGTCCGTCCTTGCGACGGCAGAAGTCGATCGCCTCAACAGGCGCTTAAGCCGGGAACGTCAGGCGCGGCTCGATGCGGAAAGGATTGCCGAAGCGGGTCTGCGTTCGTTCTACCTGGAAGTCGCACTGCTGAAGGAGATTGCGGTTACGGCCAATGGTGAGTCCTCCGTCGAAGACGTGTTGCGTTTCGCTCTCGAGCACGTTTGCGAGTACACCCGCTGGCCGATAGGTCACGCGTACCTCTGCATGGCGGAGGATAACAGGACAGTTGCCGTGCCCACTGGTTTGTGGCACCTCCCCACGCATCCCCCAATGGAGAGCTTTCGTTCGGCCAGCGAGAGTACTTCGTTTCCCTCCGGGATCGGGCTACCGGGCCTCGTCGTCGCCAGGGCAGGACCAGTGTGGATGAGCGACGTCATGCAGGACCAGAGATTCCTCAGGGCTCCCGCCGCGCGCGAGTGTGGACTGCGAACGGCGTTCGCCTTTCCCGTCCTGGCAGGCAAGGACGTGGCTGCCGTCCTGGAGTTTTTCTCGCGCGAGCCAGCCGAGCCCGACGCCGGGCTGCTCGAACTCATGGGGCAGGTCGGCACGCAATTGGGCCGTGTCATCGAGCGAAAGCGCCATGAGGACAAGCTCGTCCACGACGCTTTTCACGACCCGCTCACAAGACTTCCGAACCGCGCGCTGTTTCTCGATCGACTCTCCCATTGCCTTCGCCGGGCCGCGAAGAGTCCAACGTACAAATTTGCCGTCCTGTTCGTGGACATTGACCGCTTCAAAGTTGTAAATGACAGCCTCGGCCATCTTGCCGGAGATCAACTCATCGTGGAAGTCGCGGGACGGATGGCGGGGTCGATCCGCCGCGAAGATTCTGTGTCCCGGCCGGTGGACCATCGAAGCTCCTTGCCGAGAGGGGGCGACGATACCCTAGCGCGGCTGGGGGGCGACGAATTTACGATCCTGCTGGATGGCATCCGCGATGTCAGCGACAGCGTGCGCGTGGCCGAACGAATCCAGGAGCAACTGGCGGCGCCATTCCTGATCTGCGGTCAGCAAGTCTTCACGTCAGCCAGCATCGGCATCGCCTTGAGTGAAACCGGATATGCCGCAGGGGACGATATGCTCCGCGATGCCGACATCGCGATGTACCGCGCGAAGACTCTCGGGAAAGCGCGCAGTGAGATATTCGATCCAGCGATGCACGCCAGCGCGGTGCGCCGCCTGAAGCTGGAATCCGATTTGCGCCGCGCGATCGAGAGCGAGGAATTTCGTCTCCACTACCAGCCTATCATGTCGCTGCGGCATGGCCGTCTGACCGGCTTTGAGGCTTTACTGCGGTGGGAACGACCTGGCGCCGGATTGGTGAGTCCCGCGGAGTTCCTGCCGGTGATGGAAGAAACCGGGCTGATTGTCTTCGTCGGGAAGTGGGTCATACGGGAAGCCTGCCGCCAAATGCACGCTTGGAACTTGCAGTTTCCCATGGATCCTCCCCTGACGGTAGCCGTGAACGTTTCGGCCAAGCAGTTTGGCCAACCGGACCTGGTGCAGCAGATCGCACAGGCGCTGCGGGAGACGGGCGTTGATCCGCGCAGTTTGAAACTAGAACTCACCGAAACAGTGACCATGCGTGACGTGCAACGCACGGCTGAGATCCTTGGCGAAATCAAGGCCCTCGGCGTGCGCCTGAGCATCGACGACTTTGGAACGGGATATTCTTCTCTGAGTTACTTGCGCCGCTTTCCGCTGGACACGCTGAAGGTGGACCGCTCCTTTGTGTCGGAGATGAACAGCAGCAAAGAGAACCTGGAGATCGTCCAGACGATCATTGCACTGGCGCACAAAATCGGAATGGAGGTTGTCGCCGAGGGGACGGAAACCGTGGAACAGATCGACCAACTCAGGTCTCTCTCTTGCGAGTGCGCGCAAGGCTACTTTTTCGGGAAACCGATGGACGCAAATTCCATCTTGCAAGGCGTGCTGTTGCCCATGATGAAAGACCAGTGCGCGCCGAAATAAAGGGCTTGAGATGCCCCGAAGAGCCCTACTCGACATTTGTTGATCCCAGCCGTCCGCTTGCACCGAAGTCTTTTGCGCACTGCCATAGCAGGTACCCCGTAAGGTCGGCGCTTGCGTGGGCTAGAAGGCAGTGGCCGTCACAACGATTCACCTTGAGATGTTTTGTTACACACTCTTAATGCCGATGCGCCGCGGCTAACTTCCGGCTTGCCGACCATACATCCCGAATGCCACCTTTCGCTTCTGACTAGGGCGTTTCCGGAGCGCGAAGTCGATGGGTTACACAACCGACATCGTGGTGTCTCACTGGATCTCAGGCCAGTCTTCCTAGATCAGAGCGCCATTTCGATCAGGGTATGATTTCGTAGAGATTGTTAAAGGGATTCTCGAGCGGCACTCGTCGGACGCCGCGGAAGCCAGCTTCAGAGCACATTTCTTGGACCTTTCGCTCATGAAACCCTACTGTGCCAAGTCCCGCACCGCCCCAAGCAAGTGAAGTGGTCATGCAATACAAAACGCTGAAGCCGTGGAACAACGCGCCAAGCGGGCCGGCGTTCTCCTCGAGCTTGTCCGAACAGTTGATGTCGAGACAAACGTAAACGCCATCCGGGGCCAACGCTCGACGTATTACTCGCAAAATCCCAAGTGGATCAACGGCGTCGTGGATGACGTCAAAAGTGGTGATCACGTCATACCGGCTTGGCAGGCCCTTTGAGACATCCACGTGTTGGAACGTAAACCGGTTTGGAACGCCGGCTGCTTCAGCCCTGGCCGTGGCCTCCTCCACGGCGGGCCCGTACACGTCATACCCAAAGTATTGGCAAGCCGAAAAGGTCTGCGCGAGCTTGATTAAGGCGCGACCGCGGCCACAGCCGATGTCGGCGACACGCACGCCTCGCTCGAATTTGGACTGAACATTTGGCATCGCTGGAATCCATTGTTGCACCAGCAAATTGTTGAACCACCCCGCAGTAAAACGCTCCAATCCATTCCACATGGAAGGAGGGTAGTTTGCCTGGCGAACGCCACCACCTTTGCGAAAGGCCTCGGTGACCTGGTCGATGACCGTCACCAATGCGGGAATCATCTCGTGGATGCCGCCGAAGAAAACTGGACCACCTTCTGCCGCAAGTGCGGCCGCATGTTCCGCAGGTAAGGAAAACTGGCCAGTGGAAGCGTCGTATTCAACATATCCTGCCGTAGTCATCCCGCCCAGCCACTCACGGACATAACGCTCATTCGTTCCTGTGCGTCGAGCGAGTTCAGTGCTCGTCGTGGGTTGGTTCACGGCCAGATCTTTGAAGAGACCCAACCGATCGCCAATAGACGCTAGGATCGTAGTCATGGTAGCACTCGTGTCCCCAAGCACCTTTTGCACGAATGCTTCCTGTTTAGCCTGGTTTATCGTCGGCTGCGGAGTCGCCATGGGCACCTCCATCGAGCCACAAATTATCTGAGGGAGAGTTGTGCGCCAGTTTTCAGCATCTTATGCGAAGTCGCTTGGTTTTCCAACCGCCCTGGAAGGGTGACGGCTAAGCGGAACTAGTCGCCCAATTTCCGGTTTGCCGACCACTCGGGAGTCATCGTCAGCGACCACGGAGCCGCGCGAGGGCAAATCGCCCGCGCCACTTGCTGACGATCTGGCGGGGCGCGTGCAGCCGAGTAGCGATGACGCCGCTGGAAACCCCTTCCGCGACAAGCAGTACGATCTTCGCTCCGACCAAAGGAGTACTAAGGCAAGAAGTCAGTCGTCGCTGTTCAGGAAAATGCCGTTGCGCTCCTTTCCAGCCTCTGCGAAAACACCCACGGAACTCGCATCCGTTGAACTGAAGGAGAAGTCGCTTTGAAAACCTGACAGAGTTGCAAAAGCATTTGCGAAGCGGAAACGGCCCGCGAAATTTGTTGGATCCGTGGGAACCGAGGAGCCGGGACGGAAGTTCTGCACTGCTCCGAAAGGCGACCAGGTGATGTCAATGTTCACCAAGCTGAATGTCTGACCGGGGCCGCCAAAAAAAACGTTATCTACCACACCAACGTTTTCCAAATGAAGCCTGACAGTATCCTCCTCAAAGGTGAGCGCGCTATCCGGCACCTGTGTGGTCCAAAAGAGACCCGAGGGAAGGATGGTGGCGTTGAAGTCGTGAACTTGAGAGCCCGAACTGGGTTCGAAGAGGTCAATTCATATGAGCACGAAGGTGCCGCGATGGTGTCTCCCGTCTGCGGACACGTATTCGCCTTGAAAGACCCTGATATCGCTCCCGAGGTTGAAACTGTTGCCCTTGCTATCTGTGGCCGTGCCTCCAAGCATGGCCACACCCGTGAAGCCTCGGAAGTTCGTAATG
>JACXTT010000381.1_pt1 | contig 74175 bp, 70 predicted proteins | sample 9270951 | NCBI WGS metagenome assembly JACXTT01 (sample SAMN15532306, study PRJNA645909) | rock metagenome | isolation source: weathered quartz diorite | place: Puerto Rico | collected 2017-06-21
CGCCTGCGCGCGGCTAGCCAATTCTCGACGTCGCTGTGCATCCGCTGTTCGGGGGGGAAACGGGGCCTGTCCCCTTTTTCCTAGATTACCGTGACGCTCTTGAGGAGGCCCAACACGAAACCGGGAGCGATGCCGAGGTAGACGACGGCGAGCGCGGAGACGGTGAGGACCACCGCGAGCGCGGGGGGGAGCGGCGAGGGAGCCTCGATCTCGCCATCCGCCGGCTTGAACCACATCGTGAGGATGACGGAGAGGTAGTAGTAGGCGGCGATCACGGCGTTGAGCGACCCGATGACCGCGAGCAGCCACTGCTTCGATTCGACCGCGGCGCGGAAGATCATGTACTTGCCGAGGAAGCCGCCGGTCGGCGGGATGCCGGCGAGGGAGAGAAGGAAGATCGTCATCAGCGCGGCGAGGAAGGGGCGGCGCGCGCCCAGACCCGCCCAGGACGTGATGAACTCGTACCCCGATTCCTGCGCGGCGTCTCCCCCGCCGACCGCCGCCGCAACGCCGAAGGCACCGACGGTCATGAAGGCGTACGTCGTCAGGTAGAACATGATCGCCTTGATGCCCGGCTCCGGGAGAGAGGCGAGGGCGATCAACAGATACCCGGCATGCGCGATCGACGAGAAGGCGAGCAGGCGCTTGATGTTGGTCTGCGCGAGCGCGACCAGGTTGGCGATCGTCATGGTGGCGATCGCGAGCCACTTCGCGATCGGAAGCCAGAGCGCCGAGTTGTCCCCGAAGGCGCCGGCGAGCAGACGGACCAAGGCGGCGAAGGCGACGGTCTTCGTCGCCGCGGCCATGAAAGCCGTGACGTTGGTCGGCGCGCCGGTGTAGACGTCCGGAACCCACTGGTGGAAAGGGACGATCGCGATCTTGAACGCCAGGCCGATGATCACGAGTCCGAGACCCATGACGACCATCGCGTTGGGATGCTGGTCGATCGAGCGTCCGATGTCGCTCAGATCGACCGAGCCGACCGCGCCGTACAGCAGCGCGATTCCGTAGACGAAAAAGCCCGAAGAGAACGCGCCGAGCAAGAAGTACTTGAGCGCGGCCTCGATCGAGCGGACGCGCGCCCGCGTCAGCCCGCAGAGGACGTAGAGCGTCAAGGAGAAGATCTCGAGACCGATCAGGAGGAGGACCAAGTTGGACGTTTCCAGCATCAGCACCATGCCCGCGAGGGCGAACAGCATCAGCGCGTAGAACTCCCCCGGCTCGGTCCCCTCCCGCTCGAGGAAGCGCGCGGAGAACGCGAGCGTCAGGAATCCGACGGCGAGGACGAGGACGCTCAGATAGATGCCGAACCGGTTGACGTGGACCATCTTGTAGGCGGTGAAGAGCCTCGGATCATCGGGCGGTATCGCCCCCCACTGGCGGATGCACGCGATCGCCGCGAAGATCACCCCGATCAGCGACGCGCTCCAGGGCGACAGCAACGCGGCGAATCCGCGCCCGGTCTCGCGGAAGTAGGGCGTCATGAGGAGAACGAGCAGGCCCCAAAGCGCGAGGATGGCCGGAGGGAGGATGAGGAGGATCGACAGCTCCGACATCAATGCACCGATGCCAGATAGACGAGGATCGCCACGACCCCCATCAAAAAGACGAGCGCGTAGTTCCTCACGTAGCCCGTCTGGAACAGCTTCAAGAGCTGCCCGGCGATGTCGGCGACGATCGCCGTCAGGTTGACGAGACCGTCGACGACGAACCGGTCGAAGTTGGCGAAGAAGCGGGAGACCGCATAGAACGGCTTGAGAACCGCGGCCTCGTACAGCTCGTCGACCCAGTAGAGGTTCCGCCACATGACGTAGATCGGCCGGAAGGTGCGCGCGAGCGACGCCGCCGCCCCTTCGCGCTGCCGGTAAATCGACCACGCCGCGCCGATTCCGACGAGAGCGATCGCGAGCGCGCCGCCCATCAGGGCGATTTCCAGGCTCGAGCTGCCGTGCGCGGCTTCGACCGCTTCGGCGTGACCGCCGGCGATCGCTGGGCCGAGCCAGCGCGCGAAGGCGTTGACGTCGCGGCCGAAGAAAGTCGTCCCGAGAACCGCGGGGATGCCGATCCACCCGCCGACGACCGAGAGGACGGCGAGGATCATCAACGGAATGGTCATGGCCTTCGGCGATTCGTGGGCGTGGTGATAGGTGCGCGGGTCGCCCCGAAAGTTGCCGTAGAAGACGAGGAACGTCAGGCGGAACATGTAGAACGCGGTCAGCCCGGCCGAGAGCGCGAGGACGCCCCACACGCCGATGCGTCCGGCCGACCAGGCGCCCCAGAGGATCTCGTCCTTCGAGAAGAAGCCGGCGAGCGGAAAGATCCCGGCGATCGCGAGCGTCGCCGTCAGGAACGTCGCGAAGGTGACCGGCATCTTGGACCTCAAGTTGCCCATCTTCGTAATGTCCTGCTCGCCTTGCTGGCCGTGGATGACGCTGCCCGCGCCGAGGAACAAGAGCGCCTTGAAGAACGCGTGGGTCATCAGGTGGAAGATCGCGGCGCTCCACGCGCCGACGCCGGCGGCGGCGAACATGTAGCCGAGCTGGCTGACGGTCGAATACGCGAGCACCTTCTTGATGTCAGTCGCGGTGATTCCCATCGTCGCCGCGAAGATCGCGGTCGCGGCTCCGACGATCGCGATGATCGCCATCGCCTCAGGCGCGTGCGCGTAGAGACCCGAGAGCCGCACCACCATGTAGACGCCGGCCGTGACCATCGTCGCGGCGTGGATCAGCGCGGAGACAGGGGTCGGGCCCGCCATCGCGTCGGGAAGCCAGACGTACAGGGGGATTTGAGCCGACTTGCCGCACGCCCCGATGAACAACAGGATCCCGACCGCGACGATCATCGCGTGGCCGCCGTCCCCCGCGGCGGCGACCGCTTGCGCCACGCCGCGGTAGTCGAGCGTGCCGAACGTCGTGATCAGGTAGAGCATGCCGATGACGAACGCGAAATCCCCGATCCGGTTGACGAGGAACGCCTTTCGCCCGGCGTCCGCGCACGACAGCCCCGTGCGCGCGTCGAACGGCCGATCGTAGAAGAAGCCGATCAACAGATACGAGCAGAGCCCGACGCCCTCCCACCCGACGAACGTCACGAGGAGGTTCGAGCCCAGGACCAGCGTCAGCATCATCGCCATGAAGAGGTTCATGTAGACGAAGAAGCGGGCGAACCCTTCTTCGTGCTTCATGTACCCCACGCTGTAGACGTGGATCAGGAACCCGACGCCGGTGACGATCAGGATCATGATCGCGGAGAGAGGGTCGAGCGCGAACCCCCACGGTATGTTCGCTTCGGCGCCTCCGGCGCCGAGCGCGCCGATGGGTATCCAGGTGCCGAGGCTCACCTCGAAGAAGCGCGCCTCTTCGGGGAGGCTTCCCAGCTCGAGCACCGCTCCGGCCGAGACGACCAGCGCGGCCGCGATCACGCCGCAGGCGACGAGACCGACCGCGACGCGGCTCATCTTCTTTCCGAAGAGGCCGTTGATCGCGACGCCCACGAGCGGCAGGACCGGAATCGCCCAGATCAGCTTCAGCATCGCGCCGTCACCACTTCAGCAGGCTGATCTCGTCCACGTCGGTCGTGCCGCGGAGACGAAAGAGCGCGATCACGATGGCGAGGCCGGCCGCGGCCTCGGCGGCCGCGAGCGTCATGACGAAGAAGACGTAGATCTGCGCCTCGGGGCCGCCCCGCAGGCGGGCGAAGGTGATGAACGCCAGGTTCCCCGCGTTCAGCATGAGCTCGATGCACATCAGGATCGAGATCGCGCCGCGGCGCGTGAGAACGCCGACGACCCCCAGCGCGAAGAGCACCGCGGAGAGCACGAGGACGAGGCGCGGGTCGATCATGCGACCTTCTTCTTGGCGAGGAGCACCGCGCCGATCATCGCCACGACGAGGAGAAGGGAGATCGCCTCGAACGGGTAGTAGAAGCGGGTGAACAGCTCCCGGCCGAGCGAGGCCGCCGTGCCGTACCCGTCGGCTTTCGCCGGAAAGCTCGACGGAGCCGTCGTGAAGAGCGCGCGGCCGACGACGATCGCAAAGAGGAGCGAGGCCGCAGGCGCCAGCAGGCGCTGGAACCGCCCCGCCGGGTGCGGCTTCACCTCCTCGCGCAGGTTCAAGAGCATGATCACGAAGAGAATGAGGACCATGATCGCGCCCGCGTACACGATGACCTGCAAGAGGCCGATGAACTGGGAGTCGAGCACCATGAAGAGGCCGGCGATCGCGACCAAGTTGAACGCGAGCGCGACCGCGCACGTGACAGGATTCCTGTGCGTGATGACCACGAGGGCCGCCGCGATGGTCAGGAGCGCAAGCACGTAGAAGGCGATCAGCTCCATCGGCGCCTCAGTGTCCCACGACGCCGTAGGCGACGAGAATCGCCGTGAACGCGAGATGGGCGAGCGAGATCGGCAGCAATCCCTTCCATCCGAGGTTCATGAGCTGGTCGTACCGCAAGCGCGGCACCGTCCAGCGCACCCAGACAAAGAGGAACTGGAAGAAGGCCAGCTTCGCGATGAAGGCCCCGATCTGAAGGCTCCAGAGCAGCCAGCCCGGCTCGGGCTGCCACGGAACCGGAATCCCGAGCTGCCAGCCGCCCAAGAACAGCGTGATGCCGAGCGCGGAGGTCGTCATCATGTTGACGTACTCGGCCATGAAGAAAGCGGCGAACCGCATCCCCGAGTATTCGGTGTGATACCCGGCCACCAGCTCCCCCTCGGCTTCGGGCAGATCGAACGGGGTCCGGTTGGTTTCGGCGTAACCGGCGACCGTGAAGAGGATGAACCCCAGGAGCTGCCAGCCGCCGAGGAAGACGTTCCAATGGAGGATGCTCCCCGCCTGCTGCGCGACGATCTCCGACGGGCGAAGCGTTCCCGAGACCAGGACCACCGACGTCACCGCGAGCGCCATCGGCAGCTCGTACGAGATCATCTGCGCCGACGAGCGCAAGCCTCCGATCAGAGAGAATTTGCTGTTCGACGACCAGCCGGCGAGCACGATCGCGTAGACGCCGAGCCCCGTCGCCGCGAACGCCCAGAGCAGGCCGCCGTCGAGGTCGAGGATGACGAGCGGAATCGTCTTTCCGAACAGCTCCACCGTCGGACCGAACGGGATCACCGCGAACGCGCAGAGCGCGGGGATGACGGCGAGGGCGGGAGCCAGGAGGTAGAACAGAGTGTTCGCCTCGGCCGGGATGATGTCTTCCTTCTGGATGAACTTCAGCCCGTCGGCGAACGGCTGGAACAGCCCGAGGGGCCCGACCCGGTTCGGTCCCCAGCGGAACTGGATGATCGCGGACAGCCGGCGCTCGACCCACGTCATGATCGACACCGCCAGCATCAGAGCGCTGAACACGATGACGATCTTCGCGAAGTCGATCAGGGCGTCCATCAGCATGGCTCTAGGCGCCTGCCGGAACGGGCGCAGGCGTCCCCAGGAGGTCCATCGCCTCGGGGCTGACGCCGGACATGTCCTTCACGCTGTAGGCGACCGCGCGCAGGACGTCGTCGGAGGAGGTCCACTCCGGAAGCGCGAACCCCGCCGCGGCGGCGACGTCCGCCGCGATCCTCCAGCCGGGGCGGGCCTCGTGGAGCGGAAGATGGCAGCGGCGCACCCGCTGCGCCCGCCCCTCGAAGTTGACGTAGGTACCGTCGGCCTCCGACCACGATGCCGACGGGAGGGAGATCGCCGCCCCTTCGGCCGCGCCCGAGAGGAAGGGGCCGGAGAAGATCACCTCGACGAAGCTCCGGGATGCGGCAGGGAGCGCGAACGTGTCCGTCGGGTCGAGCGTGTCGCCCAGGACGAGCAGCGTCGTCACCTGCCCCGCCGCGAGGGCATTCACGACGGCGTCTTCGGTGGCCGCGGCGCCCAGGATCCAGCGGGCACCCTTCGCGTTCGCTCCCTTGTCGGCGCGCACGAGGATCGCATCGTCGCTACCGCGGACGATCGACCGGACTCCCCAGGTCGCGCCGCCCAGACCGGAGAGCAGCTCGTGCCAGGCGAAGAGGTCCTCGCACAGCGTTCGCGGCGAGGCGACGACCGCGAGCTTCCCCGCTCGGGCCGCCGCGGCGAGCTTGCCGGCCGCGGCCTCGACCGCGGCGTCGTAGCTCGATTCGGCCGAGCCGATGCGCGCGGACTCGAGGCGCACCGCGCCCTGCTCCTTCGCGTACGACATACGGCCTTCGTCGCAGATCCAGTGGCCGTTGACCTCGAGATTGACCCGCGGGACGATCCGCTTCACGCGATCGTCGAGCTGCCCCTGGGTCGTCATCATCGTCTGCTGCTGCCCGACCCCGACCACGACGTTGCAGCCGCGGGCACAGCCGGCGCAGATCGTCGGCGTGTTCTTGAGGTACCAGACCCTCGTCTGGAACCGGAACTCCTTCAAGGTGAGCGCCCCGACCGGGCAAATGTCGACGACGTTTCCGGAGTAAGCGTTGTCGAGGCGCTTTCCGGGGAAGATCCCGATCTGGCTGCGCTCGCCGCGCTCGAAGAACCCCAGCTCTCCCGTTCCCGTCACCTCATGGCAGAACCGGATGCAGCGGCTGCACTGGATGCACCGCTCCTGATCGAGCATGACGTGGCGGCCGATGTCGACCGCCTTCGAGAGCGCGAGGCGCGGCTCGGTGTAGCGGCTCTTCCCTCCGCCGTATTCGACCGCGTATTCCTGGAGGCGGCACTCCCCCGCTTGATCGCAGATCGGGCAGTCGAGCGGGTGGTTGATGAGGAAGAACTCCATCATCGCGCGCTGCGCTTGCTTGACCTTGTCGCTGCGCGTGTGAACCACCATCCCGTCGGCGACCGGCGTGTAGCAGCCGATCACCAGCTTGGGCTGCTTCTCCACGTCGACGAGGCACATGCGGCAGTTCCCCGCGATCGACAGCCCCGGGTGGTAGCAGTAGTGAGGGATTTCCCGGCCGACCTTGAGCGCCGCCTGGAGGATCGTCGTTCCCGCCTCGACCTCGATCGGATCGCCGTCGATCGTGATCTTCGCCATCAGCGGACTCCCTGGAGCTGAAGCGTCCCGGCGAGACACTCCTTGTGATCGATGTGGTGCTGGAACTCGTCGCGGAACTTGGTGACGAAGGAGATCGCGGGCATCGCCGCGGCGTCGCCCAACGCACAGATCGTGTTGCCGATGATGTTGTTCGACACGGAGACGAGGAGGTCGAGGTCCTGCTGCATCCCCTTCCCGCCTTCGATGCGGTTCAACACGCGCTCGAGCCAGCCGCACCCTTCGCGGCAGGGGGTGCACTGGCCGCACGATTCGTGATGGTAGAAGTGCGCGATGCGCGCCATCGCCGCGACCATGCAGGTCGACGAGTCCATCACCATGACCCCCGCCGATCCGAGCATCGTTCCCTTCGCCGCGAGCGAATCGAAGTCGAGATCGACTTCGCACTCGTCCGCCCGCAGAACCGGGACCGACGACCCGCCGGGGATCACCGCCCTCAGCGGCCGGTCTTCGCGCAGCATGCCCCCTCCGAGCTCGTAGATCAGCTCGTGCATCGGCAAGCCCATCGGCGCCTCGTAGACGCCCGGGCGCTTGACGTGGCCGGAGAGGCAGTAGAGCTTCGGCCCCGTGTTCTTCGGCGCCTTGCCGATCGTGAGATACCAATCGGCCCCCCGCTCGACGATGAACGGGACGTTCGCGACCGTCTCGACGTTGTTGATCGTCGTCGGGCACTTCCAGACGCCGGAAGCGGCGGGAAACGGAGGCTTCAAGCGTGGATAGCCGCGGTCCCCTTCGAGGGACGACATCAGCGCCGTCTCCTCGCCGCAGATGTACGCGCCCGCGCCGCGGTGGACGACGACGTCGCAGCTCCAGCCGCTCCCCCGGATGTTCGCGCCGGCGTAGCTCTTCTCGTACGCCTCCGCGATCGCGCGCTCGAGCACGCTCGCGGCGTGGACGAACTCGCCGCGGATGTAGATGTAGACCGTCTTCGCCCGCATCGCGTAGGCGCCCAAGAGCGACCCCTCGAGCACGAGGTGCGGGTCCTTCTCCATGAGAAGCCGGTCCTTGAAGGTCCCCGGCTCCGATTCGTCGGCGTTGATCAAGAAGTAATGAGGCCGCTTCGGATCGACCTCCTTCGGCATGAACGACCACTTGAGGCCGCACGGAAATCCCGCGCCGCCGCGCCCGCGCAAGCCGGATTTCTTCACCTCCTCGGTGACGGCGTCCGGCGTCATCGCCGAGAGCGCCTTGCGAAACGCGAAATAGCCGCCCGCGGCCTCGTACCCCGAGATCGACTGAGCGTTCTCGTTGTCGACGTTCTTCGTGAGGATCCGCTCCATCATCGTCGATGCTCTACGCCAGGCCGTCGAGAAGGCGGTCGACCGATTCGATCGTCAGGTTCTCGTGATAGACGTCGTTGAGCTGGAACATCGGAGCGGTCCCGCACGAGCCGAGGCATTCGACCCGCACCAGGGAGAACTTCCCGTCGGGGGTGGTTTCGCCGGGCTTGATGCCCAGCTTCTTCTCGAGGTGATTCAACAGATCGTCCGAGCCACGAAGCATGCACGACAGCGTCGTGCACACTTGGATGTGGTGCCGGCCCGACGGCTTCTGCTTGTACATCGTGTAGAAGGTGACGCAGCCGTGCACATGGCTCGCCGCGACGCCGAGCCGGCTCGCGACCCATTCCTCGGCCCGAAAATCGACGTGCCCCCTCGCCTTCTGCACCTCCCACAGCACGGGCAGCAGCGCCGCCTTCGGCTGCGGGTATTTCCCGACGATTTGATCGACCGTGCTTTCGAATTCCGGCCCGTACATCCCACAGACCTCAACGAGGTGGATCGATGAAATCGAAAAGGGGACACTCCCCTTTTTCTTGCAAAGCTCCCCGGATACCGCTTTGCAAGAAAATAGGGGAGTGTCCCCTTTTCGATTTCATCGATCCACCTCGCCCATGACGGGGTCGATGCTGCCGATGCAGGCGACGACGTCGGCCACCAACTCGCCTTCCACCTGGTGCTTCAAGCTTGAAAGATTGTTGAAAGCTGACGAACGGATGCGGCAGCGGTAGGGGGACTTGCCGCCCTCGGAGACGATGTAGAAGCCCAGCTCGCCTTTCGGGACCTCCGTGGCGACGTAGATCTCGCCGGGGGGACAGGCGAACCCCTCCGTGACGATCATGAACTGGTGAATGAGCTCTTCCATGCTGGAGAGGACGCGCTTCTTTTCAGGGAGGAAGATCTTCGGATCGTCCACGTTGACCGGCCCGCCCGGCATGGCCTCCAAGACCTGGGCGAGGATCTTCACCGATTGACGCATTTCCTCGATGCGGACCAGGTATCGGTCGTAGACATCTCCCTCGCTGCCGACGGGGACCTCGAACTCGTAGTTCTGATAGCCGAGGTAGGGCGCGGCCTTGCGGACGTCGTAGTCGACGCCCGAGGCGCGCAGCACCGGCCCGGTCACCCCGTAGGAGAGCGCCTCCTTCGCCGTCAGCCGCCCGATCCCTTGCGTGCGCTTGAGCCAGATCGTGTTCTTCGTCAGCAGCCCTTCGTAGTCGTCGATCCGGGCGGGCATCGCGTCGGCGAACTCGCCGACTCGCGCGAGCCACGCCGGCGTCGCGTCGTGCGCGACGCCGCCGACCCTCGTGTACGACGTCGTCAGCCTCGCGCCCGTGAGATCCTCGATGAGATCGTAGTGCCACTCGCGATCCTTGAACGTGTGGAAGAACATCGTCGCCGCGCCGAGGTCGAGCGCCGAGGTGCCGAGCCACACCAGGTGCGATCCGATCCGCGCCAGCTCGCAGCAGATGACGCGCAGAGCCGCGCAGCGCGGCGGGACGTCGATCCCGAGCAGCTTTTCCACGGCGAGCGCGAACCCGACGTTCGCGGCCAGCGGGCTCAGATAGTCCATGCGGTCGGTGTACGGGATGAATTGAAGGTACGTGCGATTCTCGGCGATCTTCTCCATCCCGCGATGCAGGTAGCCGACGTCCGGCCGGCAGCCGACGACCGTCTCGCCGTCCAGGTCGAGGACGATGCGCAACACGCCGTGGGTCGCCGGGTGAGACGGCCCCATGTTGATCGTCAGCGTGTCGGGGCGCTCGGTCGCGATCTCGATGACAACCTCCGGTCGTGCCACTCACCCGCGGAAGAGCGGCAGCTCCTTGCGCAGCGGGTAATCGGTGTAATCCTCGGGCATCAGGATGCGGCGCAGATCCGGGTGCCCCTCGAAGACGACCCCGAACATGTCGAACGCTTCGCGCTCGTTCCAGTCGGCGGAGTGCCAGAGCGAAGTCAACGAAGCGATCGGACCGCGATCGCCGACGGAGGCCTTCAGTCTCAGCCGATCGTTCCGAGCGAGGCTGAAGAGATGAGCGACGATCTCCATCGGCTGCTCGCGGTGCGGCCAATGGACCGCGGTGACGTCCAGGAGAACGTCGAAGTCCATGGCGGGATCGTCGCGAAGCCAGCGCGCGATCTCGAGCCAGCGCTTGGCATCGACGACCGCCCAATGCTGGTCGCGAAAGGCGCCGGTCGAGACGACCGCGTCTGGGAATCGCGCCCTCAGCGCCGCGGCGGCTTGCTCCCCGTCGGCCACGCCCGTCACTCCCACTCGAGCGCGCCGCGCCACCAAACGTAGAGGTATCCCGCGACGAGGATCGCGAGAAAGGCCGCCATCTCGCCGAGGACGAACCCCTTGTTGGCGGCGAAGCTCTTGAAGCTGACCGCCCATGGGATCAGGAAGGCGGCCTCGATGTCGAACAGGATGAACAGCATCGCGACGAGGAAGAACTTGACGGAGAACCGGTGCTTGTCGACGGCGTCGAACGGGCGCGCGCCGCACTCGTACGGGGTCGTGTCGGGGTGAACCTTCGACCAGCCGCGCCCCAGGAAACGCGGCGCGAGCCAGCTCGCCACCAGCATGCTGCCGATCATGAGCGCCGCTACGGCGATCGTCAGGACGACCGTGATCAGGCTGCCTTCCATCGGATCTCTCCGGCTGCTCGCGGGGCCGGTACTCTAACACACCAACCGATGGAAAAAGGCCCTAGCGGGGCGCGAATACGGGGATCATCCCGCGCGGATCGCGCCCCTCCCGCGTCGGCTCGAGCTCCTCGGCGCGCCGAAATGCTTGCGCGGCGTCTTGGGGCCGGCCCACGGCCAGGTACAGCTCGCCGAGGCTCTCGTAGACGATCGTCAAACGTGGCGCGCACGCGGACGCCTTCTTGAGGTAGGCCTCGGCCTCGGTCCACTGGGAGGTGGCCATGTAGGTCCGACCGAGGTTGGCCATGGCGTAGCACTGCCGCGGATCGGTCGCGAGAACGTGCTGGAAGACGTTCTCCGCCTGCTTGTAAAGCCCCGCTCCCAGCGTGGCGCGACCGACGAGATTGACCGCGTCGAGGTCGTCGGGGCGCACCGACGCGAGCCGCTGCGCGTAGGGAAGGGCCTGCGTGTACGTGAAGCGCTTCCGGATCGGATCGGGCTCGGCGGTCGCGAGGCGGAGGAAGCTCTCCGCCAACAGCCTCAGGATGACCGGATCGTCCGGCGCCGACTGCTCCGCCTGCCGCAGCAGCGGAATCGCATCGACGTAGTCCCCCATCTCGAAGCGCATCTTCCCCGAATACATCAAGAGCCAGGGCTCGACGTGGATGCGCTGCGCCGCCTCGAGATCCGAGGCGGCGTCGCTCCAGCGGCGCAGGGCGCCGTACGCGTAGCCGCGCAGCGACAGGAGCGAGTAGTGCGTGCGCGCATCCTGCGATCGCGCCAACCCCTCCGTCGCCGCGCGCACCGCGAAGCGCCATTTGCCGTTCGCGTTCAAGGCGAGGGTCCACCCGAGCCAGTACTCCGCCCGCTCGCGGTCGAGGGTCACGGCGCGGCTGAACTCCCGCTCGGCATCCTGAGGGTGGCCCATCTTCATTTGGCAGTGACCGAGGAGGAAATGACCGTAGGGGTACCCGGGTGATCGATCGAGGACCGCCTGGATCTCGGCCGAGGCTTCGAGATACCTCCCGGCCTTGAAATCGGTGAGCGCCTCCTCCGTGTCGGCCCGCGCGGAACGCGTCGCGACCCCGGCGATGAGGGAGAGCGAGAGCGCGGCGCGCAGAGGGCGGGCGATCACGGCAGCATACCCTGCCCCTGGAATTGAACGGAGACCGTCACCCGGCGAGGCGGCGCGTCGTCGAAGGGCGCCGGCGCGTAGCGCCATCGCTTCACCGCGGTCAGAGCCGCCGCTTCAAAACCGACCCCCGGCCGCGTGCACGACTCGACGGCGGCTCGCACCACGCTGCCGTCGGCGAGAACGGTGATGCGGAGGGTCACGGTCCCTTCAGCGCGGAGCGACTTCGCGGCCGAGGGGTAGACCGGCGGCACGCGCTGGATCAGGATCGGTGAGCTGTCGGGCCCGGCCGGTGGCGCGCCTCCGGGCGGCGGGCCGAGGTCGCTCGACGAGGGCGGCGTGTCCGGATACGGGACGATCGCCTCGAATTCCGCTGAGATCGTCGGATCGAGCTCCGGGGCGGGCTCGGGAACCGGATCGATCGTCAGCGTCCGCACGCGGGACGCGGCTGCGGCGCCGGCGTGCTCGGGGTGCGTCTCCGGCTGGGCGCTCACCGGATTCGGCGCGGAGGGCGCCGTCGCGGTCGGAGGCGCCGGGGCCACCGGCCGCCAGACGATGGGAAGGCCGGGGTTTTGGGAGGACTCGATCGGCGCGGGCGGGATCGAGGCCGCCGGCAGCAGCAGGATCCCTGCGTGAAGCGCCGCCGCGACCACGAGCGCCGCGACGCCGACCCAACGCATCGACGCGCCTCCGACGTGGCGCAAGCGGCGCCCCTCGGCCGCAACCTTGTCTTCGAGGCGCAGGAGCGGCCGGAGGCGGTTCACTGTCCGATCCCCCGGCCGTCGGTTTGGACGGCGATCCGCGGGGGCCGTGGGAGCGCTGCGATCGTTCCGTACGCGGAGACCATCGCCTCATAACTTGCGTCCGGAGAGACGACGAGCAACACCGAGGGCAGGGCGCTCCCTTCGGAGCGCGCAGCGAGCGCCCGCCCGAGATCGACGGCGGCGACCGGCGTGCCGTCGACGAGGAGGTCCTGGTCGGCCTCGACGTCGACGCGGACCGCCGATGCCTCGTCGAACACGCCGTCGCGATCCGGACTGGCAAATCGCCACCCCGGTCCCTTCGGCGCGGCGCTCATTCCGGCGACCGCAACGCACGCGAAGACGAGGAGCGACAGGTTGGCCAACGGGACCGCCGGGAACTGGGGGCGATTCGGCCGCTCGGGGGCGAGGCGCATCACGCCCCCTCGGTCTCGTCCGGACGCGAGCCCAGGACGATGTTGTGGACCCCGGCCTTCCGCAGCGTCTCGAGGATCTCGTCGACGACCGCGAACCGGACGCCCGCGTCGACGCGGAGCAGGAACGTGCGCTCGGGATCGATGTCGACGATCCGCGACGCCTCGAAGTACAGATCCCCGGGGGAGAGGTCGTGGACCTCGCCGTTCTGGGAAGAGAATCGCCAGGCGAGCACCTCGCCCGACGAGGCGGTCACGCGCCGAAGCACGATGAGGGACGCGACTCCGGGAGCGACCCGGTGGACGCAGGCGGCCCGCGGCAAGGCGAGCTCGCTTCCGGCGGGAGCGAAGCTCGTGGCGACTTGAAGAGCGAAGACGAGTTGCAGCGTGACGGTGGCGAGAGCGGCGACGGGAACGGTCGGCGAGAGGGGGCGCGGCTTCGGCAGGCGCATGGCGCGGCTCTACGCCTTCGTCCCCATTCGCTCCATCTCGGAGAAGGTCTCGACGACGACGTTTCCCGCCATCTCGAGCGCGCGGCTCTGCGCCGCGATCCGGCCGGCGAAGAAGTTGTGGAACGGGAGGGCGATCGCGGCGACGACCAGACCCCATGCGGTGGTGTAGAGCGCCTGCGCGATCCCTCCGGCGACGCGGGCCGAATCGGACAGGCCGCCGACGTGGATGACGTCGAAGGCGAGGATCATCCCCCACACGGTGCCGAGGAACCCCAGGATGGGCGCGAGATTGGCGATCGTCGCCAGGAGGCCGAGCTTCCCCTCGAGGCGGGCAAGCTCGTACAGCGCGGTCGCCTCCATGGCGGATTCCACCTCGTCGCGCGGCGCCCCGACCTTGAGGATCCCCGCTTGGAGCACCGACGAGACCGGCCCCTTGCGCCGCTCGCACAGCTCGCCCGCCTCCTTGACGCGGCCGTTCAGCAGCTCCTGCCGGATCTGGCCGAAGAAATCGCGGACGTCGAGCTGGAGCGCGCGGTACTGGACGAGCTTATAAAAGACGACGGCCACCGCGACGATGCTGCACACCGTGATCGGGTGCATCATCGGTCCACCCGCCGAATAGATGCGTCCTACGTCTCCCAACATCCAAAAGAGGATAACCCAAGGCCAGCGCGGCCGCCGGAATCGGGGCTACTCGTAACGGAGGGATTCGATCGGGTCCAGACGCGAGGCTTTGGCGGCGGGGTAGATGCCGAAGAAGAGGCCGACGGCCGACGAGAATCCGAAGGCAAGCGCGAGGGCCCAGAGCGGGACGAAAAACCCGGGCCAGTTGGGGATCAGCTTGGCGGCGATGGCGCCCGTGGCGATCCCCATGCCGATGCCGATGATGCCGCCGACGAGCGCGAGCGTGATGGCCTCGATGACGAACTGCGCCAGGATGTGGCTCCGGCGCGCGCCGACCGCCTTGCGCACGCCGATTTCCCGCGTCCTCTCGGTCACCGACACGAGCATGATGTTCATGATGCCGATCCCGCCGACGAGAAGCGCGATCGAGACGACTCCCGCGACGACGTAGGTCACGCCGTTCGCGAACTTGCTGAAGCTCTTCAAGAGCTCCTTCTGCGTCCCGATGTGGAAGTCGTTGGGCTGCTCGGGGCGCAGCCTGTGGCGGACGCGGAGAGCGTCTTCGATCTCCTGCTCGGAGCGGTCCACCATGTCGGCGGTCTTCGCTCGCACGAGGAGCGCCGTGCTCTTTTCGGCGGTCTCTCCGTAGATCGAGATCGCCGTTCCGTACGGGATCATGACGAACTTGTCCAGATCCTGGCCGAGGATCTGCCCCTTCGGCTCCATGACCCCGATGATGTGAAACGTCCGCCCCTGGAGGAGCACGTCCTGGCCCAGGGGATTCTCCGGCATCGAGAGGTCCTTGATGACCCCGTGGCCGATGACGAGCGAGTTGGTGCGAGAGGTCTCGTCGAGCGCGGAGAAGAAGCGGCCTTCCTGGACGTAGTAATTGCGGACGTCCTGGAAGACCGGCTGCACGCCCACGATCGGGTACGTCGACGCCTGGTCCTTGAACTTGATCTCGCCGAAGTTCTGAACGAGGGGGGTGACGACCGAGACGGTCGGGCAGACGCGCATCAACGCCTTGCCGTCCTCCCACGTCAGCTCGATCTTCGAGAGCTTCTCCCCTTCCTTGCCGGGCGGCCGCTGCGGCTCGACGAAGAGGGTGTTCGAGCCGAGGTTCTGGACCTCGTTGGTGATGACCTGGCTGAACCCCTGCACGATGGAGACGACCGCGATGACCGCGGCGGTGCCGATGACGATGCCCAGGGTCGTGAGCATCGATCTCATCTTGTTGGCCCAGATCGCCTTCAGGGCCATCCAGAAGTTCTCGAGGAACAAGGGATCAGGCCCCGACGGCGCTGTTGCGCACGTCGCTGATGATCTTCCCGTCCTTCAGGCGGACGACTCTCGCCGCGTGCTGCGCGAGATCGTCCTCGTGGGTGACGAGGATGATGGTGTTGCCGTTCCGGTGGAGCTCGTCCATCAGCGCGAGGATCTCTTCGCCGGTCTTCGAATCCAGGTTTCCCGTCGGCTCGTCGGCCAGGAGGATCGACGGGTCGTTGACGAGGGCGCGGGCGATCGCGACGCGCTGCCTCTGCCCGCCCGACATCTCGTTCGGCCGGTGATGCTTCCGCGACCCCAGCCCGACCGCGTCGAGAGCCTTCTCCGCCCGGGCCTTCCTGTCACGCCGCCCCAGCCCCGAGTACACGAGGGGGAGCTCGACGTTCTGGACCGCGTCGGCACGCGGGAGCAGGTTGAACGTCTGGAAGATGAACCCGATCTCCTTGTTCCGGATCTGCGCCAGCTCGTCGTCGTTCATCGACGAGATCTCGCGCCCCTTCAGGACGTAGGAGCCGGTGGTCGGCGTGTCGAGGCAGCCGATCAGGTTCATCAGCGTGGACTTCCCCGAGCCGGACGGTCCCATGATCGCGACGTAGTCCCCCATCTCGATCGTGAGCGACACTCCATCCAGGGCGTGCACGATGGTCTCGGCGCCCATCTCGTAGGTCTTCGTGACGTCGCGGATGTCGATGAGCGCGCTCAATCGACGTTCACCGAGACTTCTTTCTTGCCGTCATCTTTGGGCTCCTTCTCGGACTTCTGCCGGACCAGGTCGCCGTTCTTGAGGTCTCGCATCGAGCGATAGGGGCCGGTGACGACCATCTCGCCCTCCTTCAGCCCCTCGACGATCGCCACCGAGGTCTCGTCGGAGATGCCGGACTTCACCGCCCGAAGCTTCGCCTTGCCCGACTCGACGACGAAGACGCACTGCTTCGTCTCCCCGACCTTGCCACCGTCCTTCTTCGCGGCCTCCTTCTTCGCGTCGTCGGCCTTGGGATCGTCCTTCTTGGGATCGTCCTTCTTCACGCCGTCCTTCTTCGCCGGCCCACCTGCGAGCGCCTCCGCGAGCTCGGTCGCGGGCCGGAGCATCACCGCCTGGATCGGCACGGCGATGACCCCCGGCGCGTTGTCGGTTTCGATTCGCGCTTTCGCCGTCATCCCCGGGCGGAGCTGGCGGTCGACGGTGTCGAGCGCGATCTTCACCTCGAAGACCTGGGTTTGCTGGCCGGCGCGCTGCACGGCGCTGCCGGCGATCTCCACGACCTTCCCGGTGTACGGCTTCGCCTCGCCGACGGCGTCGATCACCACGCGGGCCGTCTGAGCGAGCTTGACCTGCGTGACGCGCGTCTCGTCGACGTCGACGGTCGCCAGGATCTCGCCCATGTCGGAGACGACCATGATCACCGTACCGGGGTTGTTCATGGTGCCGGTGAGAGTGATTTCCCCCTTCTCGGCGTTCAGCTTCGTGACCGTTCCGTCCATCGGGGAGACGATGGTGGTCTTCGAGAGATCGTCCTTGGCCCGCGCGAGCGCGGCCTCGGCCTGGTCGACCTGTTCTTTGAGGCTGCGGAGCTCGATCGTGCGGGTATCGACGTCCAGCTCGGACTGCTCGAGCGTCTCGAGCGAGACCAAGCCGCTGTCCTTCCGAAGCTCCTCGTTCCGGCGGCGCTTGCGCTCGGCGTTCTTGAGCGCGACCTCCGCGTTCTCGATGGAGACGCGCTGCATTCTCAGAGCCGATTCCAGCCGGTCGACCTCGGTCTTGTAGCGCACGGGATCGATCTGGACGAGCAGGGTCCCTCTCTTGACGACGTCCCCTTCCTTGACGGGAAGCTCCTTGATCTCGCCGATGACGGAGGACTGGATGTTGACCTTTGTCTTCGCCTCGACCCGGCCGGTCGCCGACACGAACGAGGCGAGGTCCTTCGTGGCCGCCTTGGCCATGTAGACCTCCTCCCCCTTCGGCTTCGGATGCGAGAGGATCGACGCGCCGACGATCGCGCCGACGACCAGCACGACCCCCCCCGCGACGAGCCCTTTCTGCGCGTTGGTCACGATCCCCCCGTTAGCCTCCGAACGCCGATCCGAGAGCCGCCCCGAAGACCTTGAGTAGGACCCACAAGAGCCAGAACGTGAAAACGGAGATCGCGGCGGTGTTCTTGGAAAGCTTCGTTGTGCGCGCGAGCATGATCGAGCCGAGGACGATCCCCCAGATCTCGAAGAGGTCCACGCTCGTCAGGAACGCCATCGTCGCCTTCGACGTCGTCTGCGAGTCGAGGAACGCCCCGACGCTGGACTTGACGAGACGCTCGGCGTCGTTCAAGTCGATCGATTCCCGCGGATAGGAGATCGCCAGCGCCAGGACAAACTTGATGAGCTGCGGAACCTGGGCGTAGGCGTACCCGGCGACGATCGGCAGGTACGTCTTCGCGGCTCCGAAGGCCTTCGCGGTGCCGAAGTAGAAGAGCGGAACCAAGAACAGCGGGACGAGGACGAACGCGGGCCCCAGGAATCGCACCCATCCGGTCTTCACCGCGTTGAACTGCTTCTCGATTCTCTCGCGAATCTGCTTCTGCTGCGCCTCGCGAATGTTCCCGCGCGCCTCGATCCTCTTCATCGTGTCCTTGATCGCGGTGTCGGTGTCGAGCTTGGGACTGATGAACATGCCGCCGACGATCGTCAGGGCGCAGAAGATGAGCACGGGAAGCAGCCAGTCCCACCCGGGCTTGCGCGCGATCGACTCGAACGTCTTCCCCGGAGAGAGCAGGACGCCGATCATGCGGGCGAACCCCCCGGGCTCGGGGCCCGAGGGAAGCGAAGATGGCGCGGTCGAGCTTTCCGTCATGCGTTACCTCCCGGCGTCGTCGGCGAGCTTCAACCCCTTCGATTCGAGCAGCGTGCCCTTCGCGCGCTCGAGATCGGAGAGCGACTTGTTGTAATCGAGGAGAGCCTGGATCAGGGAGAGCTGCGCGTTCCTGAGGTCCGTCTGGAACGTGAAGACCTCGAACGAAGTCGACATCCCGTTGTCGAATTTCTTCTGCTCGGCGTCGAGCTTCTTCTGCTGCAGCTCGACGTTCTTCTTGGCGGCGGTGACCCGCTCGAAGCCCGACTCGACCGCGCGGACCGCGGTGCGGACGTCGACGCGGATCAGGTCCTCGGTGTTCTGGAGGGAGATCTCTTGCTTCTCCCGGTTGATCTTGCTGATCGCGTAGTTGGCCTTCGCGGCGCGATTTGCGATCGGGACGGAATAGTTGAGCCCCACCGTCCAGAGGTAATTGTGGAACTTCGGGATCTCGGAGTAGGAATCGCTCAAGCCGCCCGTCTGGACGACGTCGTCGGCGGTGCCGGGAATCCCATCGGGGCCCGGCAGGATGTCGATCAGGTTGTTGCCGCTCGGGGTGACCGATGCCGAGAGATCGAGCTGGTGGCGCGCCGCATTGCGGGCCGCCTTCTCGCTGAGCGCGGCGTTCTCGAGCGCGTTGTGGGCCTCGATGATCTCGGGGCGCGACTGCAGCGACGTGGCGATCGCCGCGTCCAGATCGACGGAGCGCCCCTCTCGCACCGGGTCCTCGGTTGGGATGATGGTGTGAAGCCACATCGGATCGTCCTTCGGGACCGCGAGCTGGTGCCGCAGGGTGTCCTCGGCATTGAGGACCACTTCCTTGCTGCGGATCACCAGCTCGACGTTCGAGGCGACGTTGGCCTCGGCCTGCGTGATCTCGATCGGGGCGAGCGTGCCGACCTCCACCTTTTTTTTGTTGAGGTCGTAGAGGTCTTGGGAGAGCTTGAGAGTCTGGTCCGCGACCCGCTGAGCCTCGCGCGCCGCCCGCAGGTTCCAATAGGCATCCTCGGTGGCGCGCAGCGACGCCGTCGCCTGACGGATGAGCTCCTCGCGGCTGATGTCGAGGTTCCGCCTCGCGATGATGAGATCGGCCGTCGTCGCCTCTTTGCCCAGCCCCTTGAGAAGCGGCAGCTTGAACGTTAGCGCCAATCCGCTCGTGTAGCTCGGGTTGTAGGTGTTGAACTGGCTGTTCGAGTCGACGCGGGTGCTGGTCAATCCCGCGCTCCACGACGCGCCGAAGTTGAGGAGGCCGGAGAAGCCCGCGTTCAATTGGTCCTGCTTGATCCGGCTGCCGATGAAGACCTGGCTCGGCTCGGACTTGTTCTCGCTGTGCGAATAGCCCGCATCGAACAGAGGATCGAATCGCGCCTTTTGGAAAAGGACGTCCTGGAAGGAGATCTCCGGGTCGAGCTTGAAGATCTCGAGATCCAGGTTGTGCTCGAGAGCGCGGGCGAGGCTGTCGCCCAAGCTCAGCCGAACGGCGTCGGCGGGCTCGTCCTCCGCGGCGCGGAGGGTCAGGGGCGCAAGCAGCGCGAAGGTACCCGCCAGCGACACCAACATCTTGAGTCTCGGCTTCACGTCATTCCTCCGTTCGGAAGAGCCCGCGCTCCTCAGACCTGCCCCCGCTCTCGCTGACGACGTCGTCGCTCGCGTATTACGCTCGACCCCCGCAGGCGGTTTCAGCGTGCGGCGCAGGAGGATACAACGACGCCGCGATGGGCGGCCAAACCGGCCGCCGCGGTCAGCGGTGGGCCAAGTGGCAGGCCACCCGGCGCCCTTCTCCGATCGGAAGGAGCGGCGGCTCCTCCCGGGAGCAGATCTCCTCGGCGATCGGGCAGCGAGGATGAAACGTGCATCCGGACGGAGGCGTGACGGGGGACGGCGGCTCCCCGGGCAGCACCCTCGCTCGGGGGGCCTGCGGGTCGCGGCGTGGCGCCGCCTCGAGGAGCGCCTTGGTGTAGGGGTGGAGCGGCCGGGCGTACAACTCCGCCGCGGGCGCCTCTTCGACGATCTTCCCCAGATACATCACCGCAACGCGGTGGGCGACGTGACGGACGAGACGCAGGTCGTGGGCGATCAGGAGGTAGGCCAGTCCACGCCGCTCCTGCAGCTCGACCAGGAGATTGACGATCTGAGCCTGGATCGAAGGGTCGAGCGCCGAGACCGGCTCGTCCGCGACGACGAACTCCGGCTGGCAGGCGATGGCCCGCGCGATCCCGATGCGCTGGCGCTGCCCTCCGGAGAACTCGTGCGGGTACTTGTCGAGGGCGCCGCGGTCGAGCCCGACCTCTTCGAGCAGGCTCGCCGCCCGCTCGCGCCGCTCGGCGCGCGAGCGTCCGATGCGGTGGATCGCCAGAGGCTCGGCGACGAGCGTTCCGACTCGCATCCGAGGATTGAGCGCACCCTGCGAATCCTGGAAGACGATCTGAAAGCGGCGGCGCATGCGCCGGAGCGGACCCGGAGCCAGCGCTAAGAGGTCCGTTCCGTCGAACGTCAGCGTGCCGGAGCCGGGCTCGATCAAGCGGATGAGGAGGCGGCCGGTCGTGGACTTTCCCGAGCCGGACTCGCCGACGAGGCCGAGCGTCTCGCCCGTGTTCACCGTGAGGTCGACGCCGTCGACCGCGCGCACGCCGGGCAGGCGGCTCGACAGCCAGCCCGCCCGTTGGGGAAAGGTCTTGACGAGGCCGCGCGCCTCGACCAGAGCCTTTCCGCTCATCGCCCGGCCTCGGCGTGGAGATGGCAGGCCACGCGGCGACCTCCGGGAAGCGTCAGATCGCGAGGAACGATCGCGGCGCAGGGGGCGAAGACGTCCGGGCAGCGGGGGTGGAACCGGCATCCGCTCGGGGGTGCGACCGGATCGGGGGCGCTCCCGGGAAGGGCGCGGAGACGCTTTCCGCGGCCGTCGCCTCGATCGTCGGGAATCGCGCGGAGAAGCGCCCGGGTGTACGGGTGCTTCGGATCGTCAAAGAGGTCGCGGGTCGTCGCTTCCTCGACCAGCCGGCCGGCGTACATGACGCCCACGCGATCGGCGACCTCGGCGACCACCCCGAAATCGTGGGTGATCAGGAGGACGGTCAGGTTGTACTCGACCTTGAGCTTGCGAAGCAGCTCCAGAATCTGCGCCTGGATCGTCACGTCGAGAGCGCTGGTCGGCTCGTCCGCGATCAGGAGCGCGGGGGCGCAGCTCAGGGCGATCGCCAGCATCGCGCGCTGCTTCATGCCGCCCGAGAGCTCGTGGGCGTAGGACGCCGCCTGGCGTTCGGGATCGGGAAGCGAGACCGCCGCCAGGAGCCGTACAGCCTCGCGCCAGGCGTCCTGCCGGGAGAGCTTCTTGTGGATGCGCAGCGACTCGCCGACCTGAGTGCCGATCTTCAGCACCGGGTTGAGCGCCGCCGCCGGCTCCTGAAACGCGATGCCGATCGCGGCGCCGCGCACGCCGCGCATCTCTTTTTCGGAGAGCGCCGTCAGGTCGCGCCCCTGGAAGACGATTCGTCCGCCGACGATGCGTCCGGGCTCGACGAGGCGCAGGATCGAATACGCGGTCGCGGTCTTGCCGCACCCCGACTCGCCGACGAGCGCGTAGGTCTCGCCCGCTTGAAGGGCGAGATCGAGGCCGTCCACGGCGCGGACATCGCCGCGAGGGGAGTCGTACCGGACGTCGAGACGCTCGATGGAGAGGAGGGGTGGCATCGGAGGCGGATTCTACGCCCGCCGATGCGAGCCTCAGAACGCGAGGGACGCCTGGTGCCGGCCGAACACCGCGCGCATCCGGTCCGCGATCTCGCCGAGCGTGGATTCCGATTCCACGGCCGCGAGGATGGCGGGCATCACGTTGGCGCCGCTCCTCGCCGCCTGCTCGACGTCGGTGAGCGCGGCGTCCGCGCGCCGCGCGTTGCGCCGCTGGCGGAGCGCGGCGAGACGCTCGCGGCGAGCCCTTTCCGCCGATGGGTCGATCTTCAGGACGAGAGGCTTCGCGGCGCCGCTCTCGACGAAGGCGTTGACGCCGACGACCACGGCGTCGCCGGATTCCACGCGCTTCTGCCACCGGTAGGCCGCCTCGTGGATCTCCCGCTGCTGGAATCCCCGCTCGATCGCGCGCACCGCGCCGCCCAGGGCGTCGATCCTGGCGATGTAGTCACGGGCGCCGGCCTCGATCGCGTCGGTGAGCGACTCGACGAAATACGAACCCGCCAGCGGATCGACGGTGTCGGCGACGCCGGTCTCGTGCGCGATCACCTGCTGCGTCCGGAGCGCCAAGAGCGCGGCCTCCTCGGTCGGAAGGCCGAGCGCTTCGTCCATCGAATTCGTGTGGAGCGATTGGGTCCCGCCGAGCACCGCGGCGAGCGCTTCGAGCGTCGTGCGGACGACGTTGACGGCCGGTTGCTGCGCGGTCAGCGTCGAGCCGGCCGTCTGAGCGTGGAAGCGCAGCTTGCCGAGCTCGGGGTCAGAGACCCCGAACCGATCGCGCACGATGCGCGCCCACAGGCGGCGGGCGGCGCGGAACTTGGCGGCCTCCTCGAAGAAGTTCGCATGCCCGTTGAAGAAGAACGAGAGGCGCCCCCCGAACGATGGGAAGGGGAGCCCCCGCGCGATCGCGGCGTCGCAGTAGGCGATCGCGTTCGCGAGGGTGAAGGCGATCTCTTGCACCGCCGTCGCCCCCGCCTCGCGCATGTGGTAGCCGGAGATCGAGATCGTGTTCCAGCTCGGCGTGTGCTCCGCGCACCACGCGAACAGGTCGGTGGTGATCCGCAGGGACGGCTCGGGGGGATAGATGTAGGTCCCGCGCGCGATGTACTCCTTCAGGAGATCGTTCTGGACCGTCCCCGAGAGCGACGACGCCGGAACGCCCTGCCGCTTCGCCACCGCGACGTAGAGCGCGAGGAGGATGGGTGCCGTGGCGTTGATCGTCATCGAGGTCGAGACGCGGTCGAGCGGGATGCCGGCGAGAAGTTCGTCCATGTCGTCGAGCGACGAGATCGCGACGCCGACCTTCCCGACCTCGCCCGCCGCTGCGGGGTGGTCGGAGTCGTATCCCATCTGCGTCGGCAGATCGAATGCGACGGACAGGCCCGACTGTCCTTGCTCCAGGAGGTAGCGGAACCGGGCGTTCGTCTCGGCCGCCGTTCCGAACCCGGAGTATTGCCGCATCGTCCACAGCCGACTGCGATACATCGTCGACTGCACGCCGCGGGTGAACGGGTACGCGCCGGGCTCTCCGAGGTCGCGGGCGTCGTCCGCGCCGGCCCGATCGGCCGCGGTGTAGACGCGCTTGATGGGAATCCCGGAGCTCGTCGCGAAGGTCTCGCGCCGCTCGCTTCCGCCCTTCGTGACGGAGTCTTCGCTCACGTCTGGCAGTATAGATCCGGCATGTTCAGGACCGTCGAGCGCACGCCCGTGGGCATTCGCCTTCTCGATCAGCGCAAGCTGCCGCTCGAGGCCGTGTACGTCGAATGCACGACCGTCGAAGAGGCCGCGGAGGCCATCCGCGCCATGGTCGTTCGAGGGGCGCCCGCGATCGGCGTGACGGCGGCGTTCGGCGTCGCGCTCGCCGCATCGCAGGCGGCGGCGGACGATCCTCCGGCTATCGATCGACGCATCTCCGAGGCGTGCCGGCGCCTCGGCGCCGCGCGGCCGACCGCCGTCAACCTCGTCTGGGCGGTCGATCGGATGAGCCGCGCGGCCGCGGAGGCTCGCGCGGCGGGCGCGAGCGGCATCGCGCTCGCAGCGCGGCTGGAGCGTGAGGCCCAAGCCATCCACGACGAGGACCTGGCCGCCTGCCGTGCGATCGGCCGGATCGGGAGCGAGCTCGTCCCCGCCGGCGCGAGCATCCTCACGCACTGCAATGCGGGCGGCCTCGCCACCGCGGGCTACGGAACCGCGCTGGGAGTCATTCGAGGCGCCGTCGAGGCGGGAAAGCGCGTCCGGGTTCTGGCCGGAGAGACCCGGCCGTTCCTCCAGGGGGCGAGGCTCACGGCGTGGGAGCTGACCCAGGACGGCATCGCGACGCTCGTGATCGCCGACGGCTCCGCGGGCAGCCTGATGCGCCGAGGCGAGGTCGATCTCGTCGTCGTGGGCGCCGATCGGATCGCGAGGAACGGCGACGTCGCGAACAAGATCGGCACGTACTCGCTCGCGGTGCTCGCGAAGGAGCACGGCATCCCCTTCTACGTCGCCGCGCCGGTGTCGACGGTCGATCTCGCGTGCGCCGACGGCGACGCGATCCCGATCGAGGAGCGCGACCCGCGGGAAGTGACGGAGCTCTTCGGGACGCGGACCGCTCCCCTTGGCGTCGGCGCGCTCAACCCCGCCTTCGACGTCACGCCGGCCCGCTTCGTCGCCGCGATCGTGACCGAGCGCGGCATCGCTCGCCCTCCGTATCCGGAGACGCTCGCCGCGCTGAAGCCCCAGGGGTGAGCAACGCCGGGCGCCTCTACACGGCCGCGTTCCTCCGTGCCCTCTCGACGGGGATGACCGGCATCCTGCTCGGCGTCTATCTCCCGCGCTCCGGATGCTCGCCGACGACGACCGGGCTGATCGTCGCGGCAGGGCTTGCGGGCGTTGCGTTGGCGATGCTCGTCGCCACCCTCCGCGGGGATGTCTTCGGGCGGAGGCGGGCATTGACCGTCATCGCCGCGCTCGGCGCCGCGGGGATCGCCGTCGTCGCGGCCACTTCGGTTCCCGCGCTGCTCGCGTCCGCCGCCTTCCTCGGCATGGTCAATGGGATGGGCCGGGACCGGGGCGCCGCGCTCGTGCTCGAGCAGGCGATCCTCCCCGCGACCATCGATGACGCGCGGCGCACGCGCGCATTCGCCTGGTACAACGTCGTGCAGGACGCGGGGCACGCTTCGGGAAGCTTGTGCGCGGCACTCCCTGCCCTTCTCCGAATGGCGTTGGGGATGGGCGAGCTCGAGTCGCTCCGCGCGGCGCTCGCGCTCGCCGCCACGCTCGTCCTGGCGACCGCCGTTCTCTACAGAGGGTTGAGCGCGGAGGTCGAGCCCCCACCCGCCTCGAAGCGCGCCCCCCTCTCGCCGGAGACGCGGCGCGTCCTCTGGAGGATCAGCTCTCTCTTCACCTTGGACAGCCTCGGCGGCGGCTTCTTGACCGCGACCCTCCTCTCCGTGTTCTTCTTCACCCGGTTCGGCGTCGACGAGGCGGCCCTCGGCCCTCTCTTCTTCGGCGCGCGCGTGCTGAATGCCCTGTCGCATCTGGGCGCGGCGTGGCTCGCGAAGCGGATCGGGCTCGTCGCGACGATGGTCTTCACGCACATCCCGTCGAGTCTGCTGCTCCTGACGGTTCCCTTCGCGCCGACGTTTCCGATCGCGGCGGTGCTGTTCCTCCTGCGCGAGGGACTCGTCGAGATGGACGTCCCGACCCGCCAGTCCTACGTCATGGCGGTGGTGGCCCCTTCGGAGCGCACCTTCGCGGCCGGGGTGACGCAGCTCGTCCGGACGGGAGCCTGGGCGGTTGCGCCCGCGTTCGCCGGGGCGATGATGGAGGGAGTCTCGATGGCGACGCCGCTCATCGCGGGCGCGGCGACGAAAATCCTCTACGACGTGCTTCTCTGGATGGCGTTTCGGAAGCTCAAGCCTCCCGAAGAGCGCGCCTGATCCACGCTACCATGCTCGGATGGCCAGGATTCTCGCGATCGAGAGCTCATGCGACGAGACCGCGGCCGCGGTCGTCGAGGACCGTTGCCACGTCCTCTCGTCGGTGATCGCCTCGCAGGACGACGTCCACGCGAAGTACGGCGGCGTGGTCCCCGAGCTGGCCTCGCGGCGCCACCTCGAGTGCATCGGGCCGGTCGTGATGGAGGCGCTCGAGCGGGCGTCCACGCGGCTCGCGGACGTCGATGCGATCGCGGTGACGCGCGGCCCCGGTCTCATCGGATCGCTGCTCGTCGGCCTGTGCGCGGCGAAGGCGATGTCCTGGCAGCTCTCGATTCCGTTGCTCGCGATCAATCATCTCGAGGGGCACGTGCGATCGCCGTTCATCGAGAACCCGGGCATCGAGTTTCCGGCGATGGCGCTCGTGGTCTCGGGCGGCCACACGTCTCTTTACCTTTGCCCGTCCGAAGGCGTCTACCGCGCGCTGGCGCGAACCCGGGACGACGCCGCGGGCGAGGCCTTCGACAAGGTCGCGAAGTTCCTGGGCCTCCCGTACCCGGGCGGACCGGTGATCGACCGGATCTCCGAGGGCGCCGATGAGGACGCGATCGCGTTCACGCGCGCCGTCATGAAAAACCAATCGCTGGATTTCTCGTTCAGCGGCTTGAAGACCGCCGTGCGCATCCGCGCGACCGCGGACGGCCTGGCGCACGGCGACCGCGCGACCGCGGAAGGCTCGAAGGCGGTCCGCGATCTCGTCGCCTCGTTCCAGCGCACGGTCGTCGACACGCTGGTCGACACGACCCTCCGGGCCTGCCGCCGGGAAGGCGTGAGCACGGTGCTCGTCGCCGGCGGGGTCGCGAACAACCGGAGGCTGCGCCGCGCGTTCGAGGAGGCCGCGGCGGCAGCGGGGCTCCGCGTGTTCATGCCCTCGCCGCGCTACACGACCGACAATGCCGCGATGATCGCCGCCGCGTCGTTTCTCCAGTTCGAGCGCGGGGCGTTCGCCCCGCTCGACGTCAACGCGGACGCGAACCTGAAGCTCGGGGCGTAGATCAACGAGACGGCCGCCGGGCCTTCCCGCCCTTCTCGTCGGGGCGGGTGGCGCGCTGCCCCGTGCGCGCATCCGCCGCGCGCTGCAGGAGGAACTCGATCTGGCCGTTGACGCTGCGGAACTCCTCCGCCGCCCAACGATTCAGCTCCTCCCACAGCTCGGGGCTGATGCGCAGCAGGAGGCTCTTGCGCTCGCCCGCCACCTCAGGCTCAGTGGTAGAGCGTGCCCGCGTTGATGACGGGCGCGGCGGCGCTCTCACTGCACAGGACGACGAGGAGGTTCGAGACCATCGCCGCCTTCCGGTCCTCGTCGAGCGAGACGAGCTGCTTCTCCGAGAGCTTCTGGAGCGCGAGCTGCACCATGCTCACGGCGCCTTCCACGATCTGGAATCGGGCGGCGACGACGGCCGTCGCCTGCTGGCGGCGGAGCATCGCCTCGGCGATCTCCGGCGCGTAGGCCAGGTGGCTGATGCGGGCCTCGATCACACGAATCCCCGCCCGCGCGAATCGCTCCGACAGCTCGCGCTCCAGCTCGCCGTTGACGTGGTCGGTGCCACCGCGCAGCGTCATCGTCTCCTCGGCGCCGTCCTCGAACGTGTCGTACGGATACCGGCCCGCGAGATGCCGGACCGCCGCCTCGCTCTGCACGACGACGTACTGCTCGTAGTTGTCGACGTCGAAGCTCGCCCGGTAGGTGTCTTCGACCTGCCAGACGACCACCGCGGCGATCTGGATGGGGTTTCCCCCCTTGTCGTTGACCTTGAGCTTCTCGCCGTTCAAGTTGCGGGCGCGCAGGGTCACGCGCTTCTTGGCGTAAAACGGGTTCGCCCACCAGAAGCCGTTTGACTTGACCGTCCCCTGGTAGGAGCCGAACAGGACGAGGACACGGGCGTCGTTCGGGTTGACGATGAAGAGGCCCGCGCCGAGAAGGCCTGACGCGAGGAGCAGGCCGGCAGCGAGCCAGGCGTAAGGCGCGGAATGTTCCATCGCCGCTCGGTGGACCGACCACACGGCGCCCGCCCCGGCGATGAGGGCGGCGACCAGCATGACGTAACCCGAAAGGACCGATCGAACCGATTCGCGATTCATGGCGTGCTCCTTTGGCTGATTGCAATATGATATCATAGAGCTATACGCCGTGCCGCACGGCGGGTTCCCGGCTCCTTCGGGAGGGCTTCGCGCGTTGACTTCCGGCTCGCTCCGGCTACCCTGGGCGCCGTGCGGACGATCGACCTCGCCGGAAAGACGGCGCTCGTCGCGGGAGTGGCCAACCAACGCTCCTTGGCCTGGGCGATCGCGGAAGCCCTCTCGGATTCCGGGGCGAGGCTCCTGCTGACCTACCAGGGCGAGCGGCTCCAGAAGAACGTCTCGGAGCTGGCCGCGACGCGGGCAGGCTCGGAGATCTTTCCGTGCGACGTCACCAACGACAACCAAATCCACGCCCTCTTCCGGGACGTCGCTGATGTCACCGGCGGAAAGCTGGACGTCCTGGTGCATTCGATCGCGTTCGCCCGCCGCGAGGATCTGGAGGGAGAATTCCGGAATACCAGCCGCGACGGGTGGCACACGGCGCTCGACATCAGCGCGTACTCGCTCGTGGCCCTGACGAATCGGGCGACGCCGCTGATGCAGGCCGCGGGCGGCGGGTCGGTCGTCTCGCTGACCTTCCAGGCGAGCCAGCGCGTCTTCCCCAGCTACAACGTCATGGGAAGCGCCAAGGCCGCGCTCGAGCATGCCACGAGGCAGCTCGCCTACGAGCTGGGGCCGATGAACATCCGCGTCAACACGATCTCGGCAGGGCCGGTCGCGACGCTGTCCGCGCGCGGTATCTCCGGCTTCTCACAAATGTCGAAGCACCACGAGAAGATGGCGCCCTTGAAGCGCAACATCGAAGCGCGGGAGGTCGGCGACGCCGCGCTGTTCCTGTGCTCACCGATGGGGTCGGGCATCACCGGTACGACGCTTTACGTCGACGCCGGCTACCACATCATGGGCGTCTGATTCTGCAGAGCCGATGAACGCCAGACGCCCCGTCGTCGTCTTGCTGACGAGCCACTGGATCAGCGTCGTCGGAACCGTTCTCGTCACGACCGCGGGCCTCCTTTGGCTCTTCGCTCTTCCCCTGCACGTGCGCGGCCACGCGGACAATCCGTACATCGGGATCGTTCTCTTCCTGATCCTGCCGATGGCGTTCTTCGCCGGGTTGGCCCTCATCCCCGTAGGGGCGGTTCTCGCCAAGCGCCGCGTCGCCTCCGGGCTCGCCGGATCGCCGCCGGACCGCGCGGCGGCCGCCAAGCGGCTGGTCTTGTTCCTGGGCATCACCACGGTGGCTAACGTCGTGATCGGCTCGCAGCTGTCCTACCGCGCGGTCGAGCACATGGAAACCGTTCAGTTCTGCGGGCAGAGCTGCCACGTGATGACGCCTCAATTCAGCGCCCACGCCGTGGCGCCTCACTCGAGGGTCGCCTGCGTGCATTGCCATGTGGCCTCCGGAGCCGTGGGATGGCTTCACAGCAAGATCAACGGATCGAAGCAGATGCTCGAGGTGATGGCGGGAACGTACGATCGTCCGATTCCTCCCGGCATCGCCACGGGACGCCTGGTGCCGGCTGGAGACATGTGCGAGTCCTGCCACGCCCGGCTCACGGGCCCGCCCGTTCGGCTCCGCGTGACCCGGAAGCACGCCGACGACGAGAACAACACCATGTCGTGGACCGTGCTGTCCATGAAGTTGGGGGTCGGCCGCCTCGGCGGGATTCACGCGGCGCACTTGGGCCCGAACGTCACGGTCCGCTACGCCTCATCCGATCCGGCCCGGCAGACGATTCCCTGGGTGGAGGTGACCCGTAGACCCGAGGGAACGGTGACGACCTTTATCGGAAAGGACGTTCGCCCCGACGCCGTTTCGGCGCTCCCGAAGTTCGCGATGCAGTGCACGGACTGTCACAACCGTGCGGCGCACACGTTCGAGCTTCCCGGACCTGCGATCGATCGAGCGATGGGCTCGGGCGAGATCTCGTCCGAGCTGCCGTTCGTCAAGAAGAAGGCGATCGAGCTCCTGAAGGCCGACTACGCGAGCGGCGACGATGCGCGCGCTCGAATCGTTTCCGACCTTCGAGGCTTCTACGCCAAGGAGTATCCGGACGTCGCCGCGTCGAGACCACAGGAGATCGACCGCGCCGCGGCGGCGCTCTCCGCGATCTGGTCTCGCAACATCTTCCCTGACATGAAGGTCACCTGGGGCACGTACCCCAACAACCTCGGGCACATGGAATTTCCCGGCTGCTTCCGCTGCCACGATGGCGAGCACGCGACCGCCGACGCCGAGGCCTCGATCGAGCAGGATTGCTCGACGTGCCACGAGGCGATCGCGGTGGAGGAGCCGAACCCCGAGATCCTCAAGACGCTCGGCTTGAACTGACGTCAGGCTCGGTGGGGCGAAGGCTCGGCCGTCACTTCGCCGGCACGATCGTCAGAATGTACTCGGCGATCGCCACGGCTTCTTCGTCGCTCAGGTTCTTGATGGCCTTCATCTTGCCCTTGCCGTCGCGCGCGTCGGCCATGATCGTCTTGACCGTGGCGAGCTTCTTGAACTCCGGGTCGCCGAACGCTTTGGAGCCCGCTCCCAGCTTCTTGGGAACTCCGTCGATTCCGTGGCATGACGCGCACTTGGCGTTGTACAGCGCCTTGCCCTCGGACGACGCGGCCGCGGGAACGACCGCGAGGACGACGGCTATCGAGACGGAGAGCGTCGTCTTCATACCGAGATCCTCCCTTCCGAGAATGCGGGACATCAGACCCCGGATCCGAGGGACATCGTAACCCGCATCCTCCTTGCGCAGGAGCACGTTGTTATACTGGCCGGCTTCGAGGACGCTGTCTCGCCATGAAGTCTCTGAATATCCGCAATTTCTCGATCATCGCGCACATCGATCACGGGAAGACCACTCTCTCCGACCGCCTCCTCCAGCGAACCGGGGCGGTCTCGGCGCGTGACATGGGCGAGCAGATGCTCGACGCCATGGACCTCGAGCGCGAGCGCGGGATCACGATCAAGGCGCACGCGGTGACGCTGGGATACAAGGCCAAGGACGGTCGCGATTACATCCTGAATCTGATCGACACCCCCGGCCACGTCGATTTCAGCTACGAGGTCAGCCGGTCGCTCGCCGCCTGCGAGGGCGCTTTACTCGTGGTCGACGCGAGCCAGGGGGTCGAGGCCCAGACGCTCGCGAACACCTACCTCGCGGTCGACCATCACCTCGAGGTCATCCCGGTCCTCAACAAGATCGACCTCCCCGGCGCCGAGCCCGAGCGGGTGAAGGAGCAGATCGAGAACATCATCGGGATCGACACGGCGCACACGATCTCGGCCTCGGCGAAGGAGGGAATCGGGATCGACGAGATCCTCGAGGCGATCGTCGCGCTGGTGCCGCCACCGGCGGGAAGCTACGAGGCGCCCCTCAAGGCCCTGATCTTCGATTCCTGGTACGACTCGTACCGCGGGGTCGTCATGCTCGTCCGGGTCGTCGACGGGACACTCGCCAAACGACAACGCATCCGGCTGATGATCACGGGCGGAACGTACGAGATCGAGGATCTCGGGGTGTTTTCCCCCAAGGCCGAGCCGCGCGAAACCCTCTCGGTCGGCGAGGTCGGATTCGTCATCGCCAACATCAAGAAGATCAGCGACTGCCAGATCGGCGACACTCTCACCGACGAGAAGGTCCCGACCACCCAGCCGTTCCCCGGCTTCCGCGAGATCAAGCCGATGGTCTTTGCCGGCCTCTATCCGACCGACGCCGCGCAGTACGAGGATCTTCGCGACGCGGTCGAGAAGCTGCGCCTCAACGATTCCTCGTTCAACTACGAGCCGGAATCCTCGGGCGCTCTGGGGTTCGGCTTCCGCTGCGGCTTTCTCGGTCTCCTCCACATGGAGATCGTGCAGGAGCGCCTCGAGCGCGAGTTCGACCTCGATCTGATCACGACGGCGCCGGGGGTGTCGTACCGCGTCACGACGACCCAAGGGGAGGTCATCGAGGTCCACAACCCGTCGAAGCTACCTCCCGCCGGCTCGATCGAGACGATCGAGGAGCCGATCATCACGGCGATGATCATCACGCCGCCCGAGTACCTCGGGAACATCATGAAGCTGTGCGACGAGAGGCGCGGCGTTCAGAACAAGATCAGCTACCTCTCGAAGACGCGCGTGCTGCTCGAATACGACATGCCGCTGAACGAGGTCGTGCTCGACTTTTTCGACAAGCTGAAATCCGGATCGCGGGGCTACGCCTCGCTCGATTACCACCTGGCCGGGTACCGCCCGGATAAGCTCGTGAAGATGGACCTCCTCGTCAACGGTGAGTCGGTCGACGCGCTCTCGGTGATCTGCCACCGCGACAAAGCGGAGGTCAAGGGGAGGGCGCTCGCGGCCAAGATGAAGGAGCTGATCCCGCGGCAGCTGTTCGAGGTGGTCATCCAAGCGGCGATCGGCGGGAAGATCCTCTGCCGCGAGACCGTCAAGGCGATGGGGAAAAACGTGCTTGCGAAGTGCTACGGCGGCGACATCACCCGCAAGCGCAAGCTCCTCGAGAAACAGAAGGAGGGGAAGAAGCGCATGAAGCGCGTCGGACGAGTCGACATCCCCCAGGACGCATTTCTCGCGATTCTGAAAGTCGATTAGCCGGGCTTCGCCCTCCGGGTGGCGCCTTCGACGCGGCGGGCGTATTGTCCGCCGCGCGGCAGGGGGCCGGAGGGACGGATGATCGCCTCATCCCGTGGCTTGCGCTGGGCCTCGGGCGTCTTGGCCCTGATTCTCCTCGCCGGTCTCGGAACGGCCAGCTATCTGGTGGCCCACCATGAGAACCAGGTGTACGGGGACGCCACGCTGACGCTCGCGAATTGCCCGCAGACCGAGACCTTCAACTGCGACCTCGTCAATTCCAGCCGGTGGTCCGAGGTCGCGGGCGTCCCGATCGCGGCGCTCGCCGTTCCAACCTATCTGCTTCTTCTCGGTCTGGTCGCCGCGTCGCGGCGCGCCCCAGAGACGCTCGCGTGGGTCTTCGGCATCGGCCTCCTGGCCGTCGCCTACTCCGTCGTCTTGTTCGTCATCTCGAAGACGCAGATCGGATTCATCTGCCTCTGGTGCGTGAGGCTGTACTTGGTGAACCTCTCGATCCCGATCCTCGCTGCCGTCGCGGCCGGACGCTCCCCCTCGGCGCTCGTCGCTGCCACCGTCCGCGACCTCCGCTCTTGGCCGAGCCCGATGCGGAAAGCCGCCGCAGCGTTCGTCGCGTTGCTCGCGCTCACCGTCGCAGGCGACCGGATCCTCCGCTCGCACGTCCGGGCGGTCGCCGCAGAGGAGCGAGAGCGGATCGAGCGGGAAGGAGGACCGACGGTTCCCGCGGTTCCGCCCGAGGCGGCGCAGCCCGCAGCGGACGGCCATCGTTCCGCGTTAGCCGCCTGGTTCGTCCCAAACGCCGTGGCGGCCGAGACGCCGGCCGCGTCCGCCGCGCCGGCGCCCGCGGCCTACAAGCTGGCCGGACCGCTGAGGCGGATCCAAGCCGCTCCCGATGGTCTCAAGAGCTCACCATTCGATCTGCAGTCGAAGCTCGGCGCCGGAAGGCCCGTGGCGCTGATCCTCTGGGCCCCGGCGTTCGCCTGGTCCCAGCGAAGCCTGGTCGAGATGACGGCGTTCTTGCGCAAAGAAGCCCCGCAACTCGACCTCTACGCCGTCTCGGGCCGGCGCGAGGATCAGCGCGACGAGGAGATTCAGGAGGCGTTCGCGCTTCTCGACCTCCCCGCCGGCCTCCCGCTCTTGGTGGACGACGGCTTCACGGTCTCGAAGGGGCTGACCGCGCTCGACGTGCCCAACGTCGCGCTGTTCTCGTCGAAGGGACAACTCGTCATCGCGAAGATCAAGCACCCGGAGCAGCTCCTGATCACGGCGAGCGGCAACCGGCCGGCCGCCGAGGTCATCCGCGAGGTCGCGAAGGGCGCCGAGGTCCCTCAGGTCAAGAACATGTTCCCGTACTACCCGTCCCAGCGGTGGGTCGATCACTGCGCGCCCCACTTCAACGCCAAGGTGTTCGGCACCGGGGCGCCGTTCACGTTCACGGGCCGCTCGCCCAGCGGGAAGCCGACCCTCGTGATGTTCTGGTCGTCGACCTGCAAGCACTGCCAAGTGGACGTGCCGCAGCTGGTGAAATGGGTCGCGGCCCACTCGGGAGCGGTCGACGTCATCGGCGTCACGATCATCAAGAAGGATCAGCCCGGCCAGCCTTCCCACCGCGCGATCACGGAGGCCTACATCAAGTCGCTGGGCATCCCATGGACCGTGGTGGAGGACGCCGACGGCATCGTCACCGATCGCTACGAGAGCATCTCGACGCCGACCACGCTGTTCGTCTCGCCGTCCGGCACCGTCGGCGACGTCTGGTACTACGCGCACCAGGAGGGGTTCGACGACGCGATGGCGCGCTCTCTGGCAAAGCTCAAAGGGGGCACCGGAGAATGTCGAGCGGCGGAGCCGGAGCCTTCCCCCACGCTCGCGGCGAGCGTGCTCGGCCCCGACGGCAAGCGCGTCGAGCTGGCCGCTCTCTTCGACCGCCCCGCGCTCGTCCACTTCTGGGCAACCTGGTGCAAGCCTTGCGTGCAGGAGCTCCCGTCGCTCCTGACGTTTCGAGACGCTCTCGAAAAGGACGGCGCGGCACGCGTCGTCCTGGTGTCGGTGGAATCCGAAGCCGACGGCAAGCGGATCGAGCAGTTTGGAAAATCTCTCGGCGTCGACTTGAAATCGTATCGCGCGCCGAAGGGAGGCCTGGCGGCGGCGCTCGATCTCGCCTACCGGCTGCCGAGGACTTTCGTGTTGGGTAAGGGCGGCGCCGTCCTCGACCTCAAACAAGGGAGCCAGAACTGGTCCGATCCCGCTCTGAGGTCCGGCATTCGGGCCCGGCTCGCCGCATCGGGGGACGCCGCGCGCTAGACTCTCGGGCGTGGTCGCCCGCACTGTCCCGCAATACGACACGTTCGCCTTCACGCACCGCAGCCTCGATGGCCGGAGCGTCCGGCTGGGATACGCGCTGACGGCTCGGTCCGGCGCGCGGGTCGATTTCGAGGAGACGTTCGAGCTTCCGGAATCTCTGGGGCCGCTCGTCGGCGCCGGCCGTCCCGCCGTGGCGCGCGCGCTGCTCGGCCTTCACCTGGCGGCCGGCACGTCGTACTGGAAGACCTGCCTCCCCGGGGAGATCGTCGTGGACGGAACGCCGCTCACGGACGACGACGCAGGATTCTGGAGCCGGGTCTACACGCTGGGATTGGCGGAGTTCTTTTACCGGAATCAGATCGATCCCGCCGGGCGGGCTTCTTTTCGGGCGGTGAGCGGGACCGCGTCATCGCCCGCGGACGGTCCGGTGCGACCCGGTTCTCCCCTGCTCCTCTGGGGAGGCGGCAAGGATTCCGTGGTGTCGCACGAGGTCCTGGCGGCCTCGGGCGAGCGGCACGAGCTTCTTTCCATCGGCCGCCCCGATTGGCGGTGGATTCGGCGCTCCGCGGAGACCTCCGGCGCCGTTCTCCACGGGGTCGCACGGCGCCTCGACCCCAAGCTCTTCGCGATGAATGAGGCGGGTGCGCTGAACGGCCACGTGCCCGTCAGCGCGGTTCTCGCCTTAGCCGGCACGCTCGTCGCGGCGCTCACCGATCGCGGGCCGGTCGTCGCCTCGAACGAGTCGAGCGCCTCGTTCGGAAATGCATCGTGGCGCGGTCTCCCCGTCAACCATCAGTGGAGCAAGTCCCTGGAGTTCGAGCGCCTGTTCCAGCGCTGGCTCCGGGGTAATCTCGCCGGCGCCGCCGAATACTTCAGCCTTCTCCGGCCGCTGACCGAGCTGCGGATCGTCAAGGCGTTTTCCACACACCCCGGCTACTTCGAGGCCGTCACCTCCTGCAACGCGAACTTCGGACAGTCGGGACCGGCGGCGCGGCGCTTCTGCCTCACGTGCGCCAAGTGCGTCTTCATCGGCTTGATGACGCGGCCGTGGGTCGACGACAAATCGTTCCACACCCTTTTCGGCGGAGACCCGTTGGCGGACCCGTCGAACGTTACGATCGTCGAGGAGCTGCTGGGCCTCCGGGGAACGAAGCCGTTCGAGTGCGTCGGGACTCCCGAGGAGACGATCGCGGCGCTGCACCTCGCGAGGCGCAACGGCCGAACGATCCCCCACGGCATCATGACGGCGTTCGCGAGCCGCGTCGCCGATACGGTCTCCGATCTCGACGCGATCGCCTCGTCGGCGCTGGCGCGCTCCACGGATCATCTGCTCCCTCCCGCGAGGATCGCCCAGCTCGATGCCTATCTCGATCGGCACTGACACGAGCGTCGCCGTCTTCGGCTACGGTGCCGAAGGCCGGTCGGTCGTTCGATGGCTGCAGCGGACCGGTTGCCGGAGCGTTCGCGTGGTCTCGTCCGAGCCGCCGGGAGATCTTGCTTCGGGATTGTCCTGGAGCTCCGAGAGCGAGGCGACCGCCTTGTCCGGTGTGGACGTGCTCGTGAAGTCTCCGGGCATTCCGCCGAGACATCCTCTGCTCGCCGCCGCCGCCGAACGCGGCCTCGCGACGACCTCGGCGACCGTGCTCTTCGTGGAGCGCGCACGCGCAGCCGGCTTGGCGCTGGTCGGCGTCACCGGAAGCAAGGGCAAGTCGACGACCGCGACGCTGACCGCGAGGACGCTCGAGGCCGCGTCGATCCCATGCGTCCTCGTCGGCAACATCGGCCGGCCGGCGCTCGACGTCCTGGAGGACGTCGTCTCCAACCGACCGGTGATCGTCTTCGAGATGTCGAGCTACCAGACTCACGACCTGACGCTGGGTCCGTCGGTGGCGGTGATCACGCGGCTGTTTCCCGAGCACCTCGATTGGCACCAGGCCGTCGAGGCGTACTTCGCGGCGAAGCTCCGCATCGCCGCGACGCAGCGCATCGACGACGTGACGATCTGGAACGGGGCGGACCCCGAGCTCGCGAGACGCGCTCCCTTCGGCCCTGCCCGGCACCTCGCCTATGGCGTAGGGGAGCTCCGCTTCTCGGACGTGCGCATGAAGCTTCGCGGCACCCACAATCGTCAGAACGCATCGGCGGCGCTCGCCGCCGCAGAGATCTTCGGGGCGAGGCCCGCGCACCTGGAGACCGTTCTCGCCTCGTTCGACGGGTTGGCCCACAGGCTCGAGGACCTGGGGTTCCACGGCGGCGTCCGGTGGGTCAACGATTCGATCGCGACGGCGCCGGAGGCCGCCGTCGCCGCTCTCGAAGCGTACGGAGGCGAGGTGGCCACGTACATCGGCGGCGGAACCGACCGGGGCTTCGACTTCGGGGGGCTCGCGAAGGATCTCGTCGCGCGGGCGATCCCGCACGTGATCCTGCTTCCGCCCGGCGGCCCGTCGATCCAAAAGGCGATCGCCGCGATCGACGCCCGAGCCGGGGCCGCCACGCGGGTGGAGCCGGATCTCGCTCACGCCGTGGCCGCGGCCGCCAAGATCACGCCGAGGGGATCGACCGTTCTGTTCTCCCCCGCATCGCCGAGCTACGGCGTTTACAGGAATTTCGAGGAACGGGGTAATCTCTTCCGCGATCTCGTGCAGGCGCTCTGAAGCGCGCCGTCAGGAGGAACCGCCATGAGCCGAAGCCACGTCGTCTGTTCCCTCTGCGCCTTCGTCCTCGGTGCGACGACCGTGCTCGTCGCGAAGTCCAAGGTGACGTTCGATCCCAAGGCCTTCTACGAGGGAGCCGACGCCAAGACGGCGGCGGCCAAGCTGCTTGCCGAGGGAGAGCGGTATGCGGGCGACGACACCTTCGAGCGCATCGGCATCGGCCGCGTCGCGTATCAGACGGGGGACAAGAAGAAGGGCGAGTCGATGTTCGAGGGCGTCCTGCAGGGGAAGCACGGCAAGAACGACCTCTACCGGATCGCCACGGCTTACGCGACGGGGAAGAATTGGGAGAAGGCGAAGCCGCTCTTCGAGCAGGCGATCCGTATGGACGCCGGGGACGACAGCGGCATCATGAAGGCCGGGTGCTGGTTCAACTTGAACGGGGACCGGAAGCGGGCGGAGGAGCTGTTCAAGATGGCGTTCGACCACAACCCCGATCACCCCTGGCACTACATTCTGGCGGCCGGATCGTATCTGGGAGTGGAGCCGTTCTGAGGCGCGCCTCACTTGCCCCACGAGAAACCGATCAGCATACAGACTTGCTCGTAGTCCGCGTGCACGCTCGTCGTCTCGATCGTCACGTGCGAGCCGCGGACGATGCGCCCGTCGAGCCCGATGTTGAAGCTGTCGCCGACCTTGAAGAACACACCGGCATTGCCGTACCAGCCGAACGATTGATCGCTGTGGTTGTCGCTGCTGAACGCTCCGAAATCCGTGTTGTCGGCGGCGGTGATCAGCAGCGCCCCGGCGCCCAGGAACGGTCGCACGACTCCATGCTTCACCGGGTGCCAGAGGAATCCCGCGGAGAACTCGAAGAACCGGTTGTCGATCCCGCCCGTTTGCCCGAAGTACGTCTGCCCGGGCTTCGTCGTCCCGCTCTCGCCGGCGACCTGCACGCTCATCGCAACGTGAATCGGGGACGAGCTGGGGGCGAAATCGATCTCGACCCCGAAGGCCGAGGGGGAGTCGATCGGCTTCCAGGGATCGTCGGTCAGGTATCGCTGCCCGATGAGGAACTGGAGGTTCCCCGACATGCCTTCGTCCTCGTGCTGCGCCGGCGCCTGTGCCGTGTCCTGTGCGCGAGTGGAGCTCGCCGCGAGGAGAGCGGCCGCCATGAGGAATGCCGTCGTTCCGTGCTTCATGTCGATCTCCCGATTCAGGCCCCGGGGACGTTCTCGAGCGGCCGGACGAGCTGACCGCCGAGGAATCGCGCGAAGCTCTGGACCTGCCCCAGCCCCTGCAGCATGCGAAAGCGCGAGCGCTTGCGCCACGCGCCGTCGCCGATGACGTCCCCCGCGAGCAGCGAGATGACGGCCGGGCGGATGCCGAATTTTTCGCCGGGGACGTGGTCTTCCGTCACGGGCGTCAGGAACACTTCGATGAAGTGCCGGTCGTAGTAGGCGCGGATCATCATGAAAAAGTACTTCTGAAGCCGGCGGTTCAGGACGGCGCACCGCGCGGTGTCCTTGGCGTCGACCCGGCCGCGACTCTTCAACGCGCTCGCGATGTCGAGCGCTGCCCGCTCCGCCGTGCTCATCCCGATCAGGATTCCCGACGAGAAAATCGGATCCAGGAATCCGGCCGCATCGCCGATCAGGGCGAATCCGTCGCCGTGGGTGCGCGAGATCTTGAACGAAAAGTTCTGCACCGCCTGGGCCGGGAACAGCCGTCGCGCGGCCGCGAGCTGGCGCGCGGCCTCCGGGGTCGCCTGGATCGACGCGTCGAACTGGGCATCGATGCCCCCGGCGATCCCGCCGTAGCGCGCCACGTCGAGCACCGCTCCCACCGACGTCGTCCCATCCGCGAACGGGATCAGCCAGAACCATCCGGAATGGGTCACGATGATGATGATGTTGCCGGCACCGCGGTCGGGAATCCTCTCAACGCCCTCGAAGTGCCCGACGATCGCCAGCTTCCGGTGGTCGGGGTACACCGTCTTCCATCCCATCCGGGTGGCCAGGAACGCGTGCTGGCCGGTGGCGTCGAGGACGCACTTCGCGCGGATCGTCCCCTCCTCGCCGCCGGGCGCGCGCACGCGAACGCCGGTGAGCCGCTCGCCTTCCCAGACCGGGGCGATCGCCTGCCATTGCTCGCGTACGTCGACGCCGCAGTCGGCGGCCCGCCGGAGGATCGCGGCGTCGAACTCGTCGCGGCGGACGTTGTAGGCGTGAGGGATGACCGGCTTGGCGGAGTCCTCGAACCAAAACGTGGTCCTCTCTTGGCCGTCGTGAGAGCAGAAGGTCGCGCCCGGCTTGACCAGCGTGCGCGGAAGATCCCGGATGGCCTCGTGCACGCCGAGGCGGTCGAACATCGGCAGCGAATGCGGCAGCAGCGACTCGCCGACGTGGAACCGCGGGTGGCGCTCGGATTCGAGCAGGATCGACGGAATCCCCTGCTGGGAGAGCACGATGCCCGCGGTGCTTCCGGTCGGGCCTCCGCCCAAAATGAGGACGTCGGTGTCTTGCGGAATCGTCATCGAGCCTTCCCGCGCCCCTGCGGCACGGCGTCAGTCTAGCAGTGGACGCCGCTCGTCCGTTGCGGCCGGGCCGCGTCCCTTACAATGCGGGCGGCATGGACGCGGAGATCGCTTTTCCCCCGCATCATCCCGAGGTCGGCCGCGCGCGCCGCCTCCTCGGGGACTACCACGTCACCGGCCTCTTCTGGTACCGATTCCACAAGTGGGCCGTCTCGACGCTTCCGGCCTGGACGTTGTGGCCGATCACCTGGGCGTTCACCCCGTTTTTCTTCTGCACCATCTTCAAGATTCGCCGCGCGATCGCCTCGAACCTCGAGGCGGTGCTCGGCCCCTGCGGTTTCCTCGAGAGGCAGCGGCGGATTTTCGCGACGATGTGGTCCTTCGCCTGGTGCCTCACGGAGCGCTACGAAAGGCTGACGACCGACCGACTCTTCGACGTCTCGATCGAGAACATCGAGCGTTGGAACGACGTGGCGTGGTCCGAGCTGGGGTTCGTGATGGTGACGGCGCATCTGGGGATGTACGAGGTCAGCTCGATGCTGCCGACCCCGAACGGCCCGCGCCACGTCCACCTGGTGCGCGAGCCCGAGGTCGAACCACGCGCGCAGCAGTTCATCCGCGAGTGCGTCCGCGCCGTCGAGGGCGAGCATTTCACGATGCACTTTCAGACCGACGACCCGCTCCAGGGGATGATCTTTCTCGACGCGTTGCGTCGGGGAGAGATCGTCGCGGTCCAGGGAGACCGTCCGCGGACGGGGAGCAAGACCGTGGACGCGACGCTCTTCGGCAGGCCGATCGCCCTGCCCTCAGGCCCCGCCGCCCTGGCGCGCACGGCGGGCGTGCCGATGTTACCGGTGTTCGCGATTCGCACAGGGCGGCGCCGTTGCCGGGTCGTGTTCGGCCCGCCGGTGACGGTGGCGAGGACTGCGGATCGCAATGCCGATTTGCAGGAAGCCGTGGGCCGGGTCGCCGCGGAGATCGAGCGGGCGGTGCGCGTCACGCCGCATCAATGGTTCGTCTTCCGCGAGTTGTGGCCGAAGGGGGAGAGCGTCAGTCGCTGACGTAGGTCCCCATCCTTCCGCTCAGCGCGAGCTCCCCGTCGACGACGATCTCCGCCGCGTACGTCGTCAGCGGCGGCGCCGCCGCCTCGATCCGGACCGACGCCATCATGTCGCAGCCCGCCGGAATCGTCGTGCGATGGAGGACGACGTCCTTGACCGAGACGAGATAGCCAATCCGGGCCCGGCCCGGCCCGGATTCCCGGCTGCGACGGAGCGCCTCCCACACAGCCGCGGTCTGCGCCGCTGCTTCGAGCGCGACGAAGGCGGGCGTCGCTCCACCCGCCACCCAAGCGCAATCGGGCGGGATCCTGCAGAGGCACGACGCGCCGTCGTCCGCTTCGCCGAGGATCTGCTCCACGAAGCGCATCGGCGGCCGGTGCGGGATCAGCGTGTCGAGCGGCGGCGAGCCTCGGGCGGCGCGCGATGCGATCGCCGTTCGCCCCATGGCGGGCTCGTGCGGCGCGCCGAACGACAAGGCCCCGTTGGCCACGAGCCCTCCGCCGCGCTTGAGCTCGAATCGAACGCTCCCGGGACCACGAGACACCGCCGTGATCTCCAGCGTCTCCCCCGGCCGCACCAGCTCTCGAAATCGCGCGAACGGTATCGAGGCGACGTTCGAGGAGGCTCCCGCCGGCGCGAGCGCGCGCGCGACGAGAGCCAGCTCGCCGATTCCCGGGAGGATCGGTCGGCCCGGGAAATGCCCTTCGAAGAGCCGCCCGTCCGCGGGGATCTCGATCGTGGCGTTCAACGGGCTTTCGCCACGACCGCCGCGACGACGAACGACGGGTAGACGTCGCGAAGGGCGGCGATGTCCGGGACGACGCGGACGTCGTGGAATCCGTTGGCCTCGAGCGCCATCGCCCATTGTTCCGGCGTGAGGAAGCCGCCGTTCGGCCGCCAGTCCGGGTTGAGCACCGGCGTTCGAAACGCTTCGAGCAGATTGAAGATGAACTCGACGTAGATGGGCTGACTCGGAAACGGACGTACGCATTCGGAGATCACGACCGAGCCCGAAGGCGCGAGCGCTCGGCGGATCTCCCCGAGCGTGAAGGCCAGATCGTTCGCCACGTGAAGCGTGTTGACGCCGTGCACGAGGGCGCACGAGCCCGGCGTGACGCCCGCTTCCGCGAACGGCTTGTTCATGTCGAGCCGCGCGAAGACGAATGAAGTCTCGGGGAACGCGGCGGGAAGAGTCTTTTGCCCTCTCCGCAGGAACGGGATCGAGATCTCCGTGAAACGGTACGGTGTGACCGAGGCCGCGCGCCCATCCTCGCGCAGGCGCGCGAGCAGTGCCTCGGCTCCGCTCCCGAGCCCGCCTCCCAGCTCGAGAATCGCGCCGCCGGGCCGGGGCAGCGCTTCCTCGCACGCGATTGCTCCGATCGTGTTGCTGATCGCGTAGAGAACGTTGGCGTTCGAGAAATACTCGGACCACGCGCCGATCCGGTCGGGCCCGAAGAGCACGCGCTCGCCGGTGGTCGCACCGCGCAGCAGCTCGGGGTAATGGTCCGCCGCGAGCCGGGCGATCGCATACGAGGGAAGCGCGGACGGATCGTGGGCGCGCTGGTCTTCGCGGACCGCTTCGGCATCGACGTCCGGGAGAGCGGCCGCCAGACCGTAGCGCTTGGCGCCGTCCTTCGAGTGCACCGTGAGCACGCCGCGCGTGGCCAACTCGCGGAGGATCCAGTCGAGCGGCACGCGCGCCGAGGCGGCATCGAGACCGGCGGACGCGATCGCCTCGGCGGCCGTCGAAGGCGTTCGCAAGGCCGCGTCCAAACCGGAGCGCCGGACGACGTCGAGCGTCAGGCGGAAGACGTACTCTTCGTAGAGGTCGCAGGAGCGAACGAACGCCTCGTTGAACAGCGGAAGGAGCGGGGGCGGAAGGAGCTCCGCACGTCGGTCGCCAATCGGCGAGTCGATGGGCATCGCCTACGCCGTGCTTCCGGCGTCCACGAGGAACGCCTGCCCGGTGATCGCGCGCGCGCGGTCGGAGAGCAGGAAGGCGATCATCGCGGCGACGTCCTCCGGGCTCGTCCCCGACGGGAGCGCCTCGATCGCCCGCAGGTCCTTCAATCTCTCGGGAGGTGTGTCCGCGATCATCTCCGTCATCACGAGCCCCGGGACGACGGCGTTGACGCGGATGTTCCGCTTCCCCAGCTCGCGCGCCAAGGATTTCGTCATGCCGATCAGCCCGGCCTTCGCAGCCCCGTAGGCCGCCTGCCCCGCGACGCCGCGCACCGCCGTGAGAGAGGAAACGTTGACGATGCTCCCCGCTCGTCGCGCGATCATCTTGGGAAGCACCGCGCGGCAACAGCGAAAGGCGCCTCCCAGGTCGGCGTCGATCACCGCGTCCCAGTCGGCATCGGGAATGGTCGCGAGAAGCTGGTCGCGCCGGATCGCGGCGTTGTTGACGAGCCCTTCGATGCCGCCGAGCGCTTCCTCGATCTCGGGCACGATCGCGCCCGGTCGGGGCCGGTCGGCCAGATCGAAGCGCCAGGCCTTGGCCAGCCCGCCGGACTCCGCGACGAGCGCGGTGGCCGGGGCTTCGCCCTCGCGATAGGTGAACGCCACCCGCCTCCCTTCGGCGACGAGCATGCGGACGACGGCACGGCCGATGCCGCGGCTCCCTCCCGTGACCAGAACGCAGCCCTGGCTCACGACAGCCATTCCAGGCGCGCGCGCGTCACCGCCCCGGCGATTCTCAACGAGTCGACGATCGGGCGGTAATGGCTCGTCGCACGCCCGTCGGGCTCATCCAGGCGGATCGGCACCCCCACGATCCGGAATCCCTGGCGAACCGCGCGCACGAGAGCGGCGCTCTCGGCCTCGAAGCGAGGCTCGGGGAAGCCGATCGCGTCGATGAGGCGGCGGGAGTACAGCCGGAATCCGGTCTGACAGTCGGGGAGCTCGGCGCCCGCCACGTGGGAGATCAGCCACGACGACGTTTCGTTCGAGGCCCGCCTCACCCGGCTCATTGCACGGTACAGATGATGGCGCGTGCCGAGCACGAGATCGGCCCCGTCCCGCCACGGCGCCAGCAGCTTCGGCAGCTCCTCGGGCGGGTGTTGGCCATCGGCGTCGATCGAGACAACGGCGTCGTAGCCCCGTCGAAACAGATGGTCGAACGCCGTCCTCAGCGCGCGCCCCTTGCCGAAGTTGACGTCATGCGTCAAGACCGCGACGCCGCAGGCGCGCGCCGCCTCTCCCGTCCCGTCCTGCGAACCGTCGTCGACGACCACGACCTCCGCTCCCAACGCCAGCGTGCGCCGCACGACCCTCGCGATGGGGCCGGCGGCCTCGAAGGCGGGGATCGCCACCGCGAACCGACCGCTCACGGCCGCTCCAACAGGGTCCACGCCGCGGCCCCTCCCGCGGCGAGCGCGATGACCAACGTGGCTCGCGGCGGGGGAAGGGGGCTGCCGTCGTGGAGTGTGACGGCGAGCTCGGAATCCCTCCGCACGAGGCAGGCTGGGCGCCCGAACGCCGCGCCGCCTGCCGCGAGGACCGCCGAGGCGAGCTGGCCTCCGCCGTATTCCCCCACGACGGCCTTCGGCGCGACGACCGGCGGGAGCGGTGCGCCCCAGGCCTTGGAAAGAACCGCGGCTTCGAGTCGATCCCCACGCCGGGCGCCGGAGGCCCCCGAGACGATGCGATCGATCGATCCTAGGCTGCGCTTCGCGCGTTCGAGCGACCGCCGAAGCGCGCGAGCGAGTGCGTCGTGCCCGCTCCCCCAATCGCTGACGGTCGCCGTCGGATCGAAGGCGGCGCCGGTCACGGCGACGCGCGCCAGGACGGTAGCGCCCCGCGCGGCGGCCACGTCCTCGCGTTCGATCACCAACGCGGCCGCGCCTTCTCCGGCGAGCACGCCGTCCCGGGTCGCATCGAACGGACGCGCCGCTTCGTCGCGGCCTTCGCGCGCTCGCGCCGTGGCTCGGAAACGGTCGAGCAGAGCGTGCAAGAGCGCGGTCATCTCGTCCGCCGTCCCCGCGATGGCTAGGTCGGCGCGTCCCTCAGCAACTTCTTGAGCTCCGCGCGCCAGGGCGAGGAGCGGACCCGCTTCCCGCTCGGTGATGGTCACGTTGGCGCCGAGCGCGCCCAGCGCGATCGCGACCCGAGCCGCGGCGGCGTTCGCCACGCATTCGGAAAAGTAGAACGGCTGGGCGGATTCGGGCCCTTCCTCGAGGATCTGCCGCACCAACTTCTCCGTGAACAGGAGCGCACCGAAGACGGTCGCCAGCACGACGGCGACGCGCCGTCCTTCGAGAGAGCCCAAACCCGCGTCCTCGCACGCCATGCGGGACGCCGCGACCGCGAAGCGCGAAGGAACCGACAGCCGGCGTGCTTCGGCCGGGGGAAGCCAACGTCCGAGGTCGAGCTTGGGGACCAGCGCGGCGAGGCGCGAGGAATCGGCGGCGTGATAGCCCGAGGAGCGGTCGATCTCGGACGCCAGGGGTCGCCCGGCGACGAGAGCCTCGGACAGGCCCGCCCGGCCGATTCCGTGGGGACCGACGACGCCGAGGCCGGTGATCACCGCGGCCCTCATCGCGCGGGCTCCGCTCGCGTGAACACGAGCACGGCGTTCGCCCCACCGAAGGCGAGGCTCGTGGAGATCGCGCAGTCCGCTCGACGGAGCGTGCGCGGCCGGCCGAGCACGAGGTCGAGCGGGAGCTCCGGATCGAGCGCGCCCGTATCGGGCATCGGATGGACCTCGCGCCGCGCCAGGCAGAGCGCGGTGGCCACCGCCTCGACCGCTCCTGCCGAGCCGAGGAGATGGCCGATGAGCGATTTGGTCGAGGTGACGGGAATCGATCGGGCTCGATCGCCGAAGACGGCCGCGAGCGCTCTCGCCTCGGAGGCGTCGTTGAGCGGCGTGCCGGTGCCGTGGGCGTTGACGAAATCAACGTCGTCCGGACGGACTCGAGCATCGTCGAGCGCGAGCCGAATCGCGTCGGAGGCTCCGGTCCCTTCCGGATGCGGCGCGGTCATGTGGTGCGCATCGCAGGTCGCCGCCTCACCGGCCAGCGTCACGATCGGCCGCCCGCCGCGCTCCGCCGCGTGGGCGGCGGTCTCCAGAACGAGCACGCCGGCCCCCTCGCCCAGCGAGAGCCCCATCCGGTCTTTGCGAAACGGCCGCGACGGCGTTTCGTCGACCGAGCGGAGCGCGTTGAATCCCGCATAGGTCAACTGGCAAAGCGCGTCGGATCCTCCGGCGAGCGCGACGTCCACGTCGCCGCGCCGCAGCGCGCGCAACGCGGCCCCGATGGCCATCGCCGCCGACGCGCAAGCCGACGAGATGGACTCGACTTGCCCCCCGATGCCGGTCGCCCTCGCGACCGCGTCGCCCGGGCCGTTGAACTGCTGCGAGGCGACCAGCCCGCGCCGTGCGTGACGGGGTCCGCGCTGGATGTGCGACTCGAAGAACCACTCCCCTTCGAGCATGCCTCCGGCCGAGCTCCCGAAGAAAACCCCGGTGCGCCCTCGGCAGCGGTCGAGGGGGAGCTCGGCAGCTGAGACGGCCTCCGCGGCTGCGGCGACGGCAAAACGATCTGCCAGAGAGAGCCGACGCCCGCCGGAGGCGCTCTCCGCGCCCAGCGGGACTTCGGCCGCGACGTGGGTACGGTGACGGGTTGCGTCGAATCGCGTGAAAGGGCCGATGGCGGTTTCGCCGCGCCTGAGACCTTCCCAGAAGTGGTTGACCCCCCAGCCGTACGGTGTGACGGCACCCAAGCCCGTGACGACGACGTCTCCCGGCCGGGGGACGGCTTGCTCAGCCGGCGGCATGGGGGTCGGGAGCGGCCCCAAGACGCCCCTCGACATACGCCGCGAGTGCGGCGACCGACGCGAACGCCTCGCGCCCGACCTCGTGACTTTGGATCCGGAGCGCGAATTCCTTTTCCAGCGCGACGACCAGCTCGAGCGCATCGACCGAGTCGAGGCCCAGCCCTTCCCCGAACAGCGGCATGTCGTCCTCGATGTTCTCGGGGGTCAGACCTTCCAAGTGGAGCTTGTCGACCAGGAGGTGCTTGATCCTCTGCGCGGTCGTGGCGGCGTTCGTCATAATGTCCACTCGGAAGAGCCCATGAAAAGGCGAGGAGTTTAACACACGCGCCATGGCGGAAGACCCCATTCTGGAGTCGTTCGATCGGCTCGTCCGGAGCGACGCGAGCGCGCCTCTCGTCGCCTCGCGCCGCGAGATCGCGCGCCGCGGCGAGGTCGATGCCTTGGCTGCGGCCGCCGCCGAAGCGCTCGCTGTTTTTCGTGCCCCGGAGGGCGCCTACGCGCTCATCGCGTGCGTCAACGGCGCTGGATTTCTCGCCGCGGCGTTGGGCGCCCGGCGCGCCGGCTTGGTCCCCGTTCTCGTGGACTGGACGTCCCCCGTGGCCGAGCGGGCCCGTATCGCCGACGCGCTATGTGCCGCGGCGACGATGGAGTGCGACGAGCCGTTTCCGCACGGCGCCGCCTCGCTGCGAATCGCGAGCCGCGCCGGCCGCGCGGCGACCGCGCCCTCGGGATGCGGCTTCGTCAAGGTCACCTCGGGCTCGAGCGGAACTCCGTCGGGCGTCGCGATCGCCTCCGAGGCGCTCGCCGCGGACGACGATCAGCTGGGGACGGCGATGGGGATTCGCGCGACCGATCGCTTCGTCGCGGCGATCCCGTGGTCGCACTCGTACGGCCTCTCCAGCCTCGTGATGCCGGCGCTCCGTCGGGGCTCGCTGCTCGTCCTTCCCGATGATGCCGGGCCGTGGGCCCCGTTGCTCGCCGCCCGTCAGCTCGAAGCAACGGTGTTTCCGACCGTGCCGGTCTACCTCCAGACGATCGCTGCGCTCGCGGAGCCGCCCGGATGGCCGAAAACGCTCAGCACGGTGATCTCGGCGGGCGCGCCGCTGCAGCCGGAGACCGCGGCGCGCTTCCGCGAGCGATTCTCTCGGTCCGCCCACGTCTTCTACGGCGCCTCGGAGACCGGCGGCATCACCTACGACCGCGAGGGCGAAGCCGCGTTGCGGGGGACGGTCGGCAGGGCGATCGACGGCGTCAGCGTCGAGATCGACGAGGAGGGCGCGGTGACCGTGCGCTCGAAGGCGGCGGGGTTGCGCCGCGTCCCCGACGAGGACGGCCGTCTGGCGGGCGGCGTGTTCCGAAGCGCCGATCTCGCGCGATGGACGCCGGGGGGCGAGCTCGTGCTCACCGGCCGCTCCGACGATCTGATCAACGTCGGCGGAAAGAAAGTGCATCCCACGGAAATCGAGGTGGTGCTGCGCGCCATGCCCGGCGTGCGCGAGGCCTTCGTGCTCGGCGTTCGCGGGAAGGACGACGACCGCACGTACGTTCGGGCGTTCATCGCGTGCGACCCGGAGTCGTTGAGCTACGCCGCGGTCGCCGCCTGGTGCCGCGGGCGGCTGGCGGGCCACAAGGTCCCAAGGAGCATCGTTCGTCTTCCCGAGATTCCGCGAACGGCGCGCGGAAAGATCGATCGAGCCGCCCTGCTCGACTGGAAACCGGCGGACGGCTCATGAAGCTCTCGCCCTTCCTCCGCGCATCGGTCGCGCTTCACGCGGCGGCGGTCCCGGCTCTGGCTTTCGCTCCGGAGCGCTGGCCGTGGATCGCCGGCGTGCTGATCGCGAACCACTACGCGACGATCGCCGGGGGCCTGCTGCCGCGCAGCGCGCTGCTCGGCCCGAACTTGCGCCGCTCCGCGGCGGCGGAGACGAAGGGGTCCGTCGTCCTCACCTTCGACGACGGTCCCGATCCCGTGGCCACGCCGAGGGTCCTCGAGATGCTCGACGCCCGTGGAGCGCGTGCCACGTTCTTCTGCATCGGGACCCATGCCGCTCGCCACCGAGCGCTCGCCGCCGAGATCGCCCGGCGAGGGCACCGGCTCGAGAATCACTCCTGGTCGCATCGCAACGGCTTCTTCTTCCACACCCCTGCCGAGCTCGATCGCGAGATCGGACGCTGCCAAGAGGAGCTCACGCGCGCCTCGGGACGGCCGCCTGCATTCTTCCGCGCTCCCGCCGGAATCCGCTCGCCGCTGCTCGAGAACGCTCTCGCCCGTGCGGGGCTGCGCCTCGCGTCGTGGACGAGGCGCGGATTCGACACCGCATCGATCGACCCCGTCGCGGTCGCGGCGCGTCTCACGCGGGGGCTCAGGGCGGGCGACGTCATTCTCCTGCATGACGGCGCCTGCCGCCCGCGGCCGGAGAGCGAGCGCGTCGTCCTCGAGGCGCTCCCTCGCGTGCTCGATGCGATCGAATCGGCCGGCCTTTCGGTGATGCCGTTGACCGACGGAGCGGCCGCGCGCGCTTGACAGCCCGAAGCCGCCTCTTTACCGTCGAGTGTCCTCATGGGCATCCGGAGGTCCGGTTCATGACGCGTCGGTTGCTGGCGGCCGTCGTCTCGGCGGCGCTCGCCGTGGGATTCGTAGAAGCTCGCGGCACGGTCTTGACTTCCGATCTCTCGATCACGAAGACCGACCGGCATCCGACGTACACACCCGGGATCGCGTTCACCTACACGATCGTCGTCGCGAACGCCGGGCCCGACGATACGGTCGGAGCCGTCGTGACCGACGCGGTGACCACGCTGCCTCAGGTCCTGAGCGCGTCCTGGTCTTGCGCCGCCGTCGGTGGCGCGACCTGCACCGCGGGCCCGACGACGGGCAACATCTCCGACACCGTCGACATTCCGGTCGGCGGCACGTTGACCTACTCGCTGACGGTGGTGCCCCGCACCACGGCCACCGGCGACCTGATCAATGCCGCGACGATCACGCCCCCTGCGGGAACCATCGACCCGGGCCCCGGCCCCGACACCGCGACCGACACCGATACGATGGCGGCGATCTTCTACGTCGCGACGACGGGCGCGGACACGGCGACGTGCGGCCCCGTCGCCGCTCCATGCAAGACGATTCAGGCCGCGATCGACCTCGCGAAGGCTGGCGACACGATTCTCGTCCAGTCCGGGACCTACAACGAGTGCATCGTGCTCGTTCCCGGGGTCGGCGTCGGCGGCGTGCTCGTCGAAGCGAACGCCTTCCTCACCGGGAGCACGAACGCTACGACGATTCTGGACGGCGCGACCAAGTGCGACGCGGCCAGCACCACGCCCGGCCCGGTCGTGACGATGTCCGACGGGAGCTCCCTGCGCGGCTTCACGATCCGGAACGGAGGCGGCTCTGGCGTCGTCGGACTCGGGGCGGTGACCATCTCGGACAATGTGATCACGACGAACGCCACGGCCTCGACCGGCGGCGGAATCCAGCTGACGACCGGGGCGAACCTGACCGATCCTCAAGCGATCTCGCTGATCACCACGAACACCATCAAGAGCAACACTTCGGCCCGAGACGGTGCGGGGATCTTCGTCGCTGCCCTGGCAACCGGTATCCCCTCCGTCGTCGAGATCACCGGGAACACGATCAAGACCAACACGGCCGGCGACGGAACGGCGGGCGTTCTCGGCGCGGGATTGACGGTGTTCACGGACACCGCGAGCGCGACGGACAGCTCGAGCGTCCTCGTCACCGGCAACACGATCGAGTCGAACATCGCTAAGAACGCGTCCGGGAACGCCTCGCTCGCGTACGGCGGCGGGATCTTCGTGGCGACGGGGAAAGGGAACGGGCTCGGGGCCGAGACGGTGACGATTGGCGGATCGGCGGCAGCTGCCAACGGCGTGAGGAACAACGTGTCCGAGGGGTTGGGCGGCGGCATGTCGATCAACGTGCAGCCGTCCCCCGGCGCGACGCACAAGGCCATCGTCGACGAGAACAACGTCAACGCGAACACCGGGGGCTTCGGCGGTGGCGGGCTTCACCTGTTCGCGCGCGCCCTCGACCTGACGTCGGGCCCGACGCCGAGCCTCACGCTCCTGACGACCGGGAACTCGATCACCGGCAACCACGCTCAAGGCGGCTTGACCGACCCGCTGTCGGTCGGGGGGGGCGGCATTCGCGCGGAGCTTCAGAGCGGACGAACGGCCGGGGCGGTCGCATTCGAGATATCCGGCAACACGCTCGAGCTCAACGACGCCACGACCCACGGCGGCGGCGCGAGCTTGCTCGCTTCAGCCGACGACGACCCCTCGAGCAACGGCGCGGTGGTCGCCACCGAGGCCTTCCTCTGGTTCCACAACAACCTCGTCGCGAAGAACCTGGCGCGCGATGCGACCGCCGGCACGCCCTCCGGAGGAGGGATTCACGCCCGCGTCCTCGCGCGCGGCGCCCAGGCCAAATCGCGGGTCACGCAGAGCTTTCTCACCGTCGTCGAGAACGAGACCGAGCTGGGCTCCGGGGGGATCGAGTGGGAGGACGTCCTGCTGACCGACACCCTCGGCGGGCTCGGGTCCGCGTCTCTCACGATGGACGATTCGATCGTTGCGGCCAACGAGGGATACGGCGTCGGCACGACGGTTCCCCTCGACCCCGCGACGGTGGTCGTGGTCTCCTACACCGACGCGTTCGGGAACGTCTCCGGGAACTACCAGTCGACGCTGGCCGATCCGACCGGGACCAGCGGGAACGTCTCGGTCGATCCGGCGCTCGACACGCTGTTTCTCCCGAGGCTCTGCGGACCGACCGTCGATCAGGGAGATCCCGCGATCAGCCCCGCCAACGAGCCGCTCCCCAACGGCAATCGCGTCAACCTCGGGCATCTCGGCAACACCACGTCCGCCACGCGCACCTTACCCGACCTCAACGGCGACGGCACGGTCGACGGTCTCGATGTCATGGGCGTCGCCGTCGCGTTTGGCGCCTTGAGCACCGATCCTCGCTATTTCACCGCGGCCGATCGCAACTTCGACGACATCGTGGACGGGAACGACCTCGCGTTCGTCTCGGCGTTCTATGCGCAGACCTGCCCCTGATTTGGCGTCACGGAGACACCGATGAACCCGCCCCGAATCCTGCTCCGCATCGCCCCGACGATCGGGTTCATCGTCGCGTTGGCGATGGCCGTCGGCTGCGGCAGCAGCAACAGCAACGGCACCACGTCGTCCGGACCGGTGGCGGCATTCACTCCCGATACGTCGACCCCGGGTCCGACGACGGTCGCTCTCCTGTCGGGGTCTTCGAGCGGCGCCGCCGTCAACATCCGCGTGACCGTCACCGGCGTGCCGGTCTTCTTCGGCGCGGCATTCCGGATCAAGTACGACCCGACGGCGCTGCTCTTCAATTCGATGGATACGACCGGATCGTTCCTTCGGACCGGGGTGACGGACGCCGACGTGTTCTTCATGGAAGATCACGTCACCATTCCGGGCGAGGTCGTCCTCGTGGCCACTCGGGTCAATCCTTCGGTCGCCGGTCCGGTCGCGGTCGGAGCGACTTCGGATCTTCTGGTGGTCAACTTCGTCGCCCGAAAAGCGATCGCCGCGGCGGCGGCGGAGGGGCGGCTGGATTTCGAAGATCCGAAGCAGGTCTGCGACGGCACGGTCGCCCCACCCGGCTGCGGCGCGGTCACTGTCACCTGGTCGGGCGGCGGCTTCTCCGCTCAGTAGGTGAAATCGATGGACGCTCTCGCCGTCCTATTGCGGTGGCTGCACATCATCCCCGCGGTGATCGCCGGCGGCGCGACGATCTTCACGCGCATCGCCCTCCTCCCCGCGATGGCCACGCTGCCGGAGGCGGAGCGGGCACGGGTGAAGGAGACGATCGACCGCCGCTGGCGCATCGTCGTCATGACCTGCATCGCACTCCTGCTCGTCAGCGGGCTCGCGAACTTCTTCCTCTATCAAGCGCCGGCGCACAGGGGTCAGCCGCTCTACCAGGCGCTGTTCGACATCAAGTTCCTGGCGGCCCTCGTGGTGTTTTTTTTGGCCTCGGCGCTCTCCGGGCGCACCGCGGCGCTGGCGCCGATACGTGCGAACACCAGGTTTTGGGTCGGCGTGGCCGCGGCGCTCGTCACGGCAATCCTTCTGATCTCAGGCGTGCTGCGGAGCATCCCGCACGCTACTTGACCTGCGTCTTCGGATAGAGATCGTCCCACCAGGCCGGCTGCCCCTTGAGCCAGCGGTCGAACCACGCGAGGATCGATCGCGACCAGATGACGCGCTTCGCGTGATCGAGGATCTGGTGGTCCTGCCCTTCGACCGTCAAGAGCTCCACCGGCGCCCCCAGGAGCTTCAGCGCCGTGTAAAAGCTCTCGCTCTCCCCCGGGGGCACATTCGTGTCCGCGGTTCCGTGAGTCAAGAGCAGCGGCGTCTTCACCCGGTCGGCGTGGAACAGCGGGCTGTGCTCGACATAGAGCTCCTTGCGGTTCCACGGGAAGGATTCTGCCGAGGCGAGGCCGCTGTAGGAGTAGCCCCAATTCCCCTCCCCCCAGTATTCGGAGAGATTCGCGATCCCCGCGTGCGCGACCCCCGCGGCGAACAGGTCGGTCCTCGTCAGCAGGTACATCGTCATGAAACCGCCATAGCTCGCGCCGATGCAGCCAACCCGCTTCGCATCGACGGCGGGGTAGGAGGCGAGGAACGCGCGGGTCCCGTCCAGGATTTCCTCGGATGCGATCGGGCCCCAATCGTTGACGTGAGCTGCCGAGTGCTTCTGGCCGTACCCGGTCGTTCCCGAGGGCTCGGGAACATAGACGACGTAGCCGTGAGCGGCCCACCATTCTTTTGGGTAGCGGCCGCCAAAATCCCGTGTGAGCGGGTGCGTCCCCCCGTAATAGTTGACGATCGCCGGGTAGCGCCCGGTGGCTTTCGGGTCGAATCCCGGCGGCAGGTAGACGCGGCCGTCGAGCGTCTTCCCATCCTTCATGGTGAACCCGGCCGCTGCGACAGTCCCCTTGCGCACGTGCGCGAAGGAGCCGTCCGCTGGCGCGTCGAGGCGGTGCGCCGGGCCGCCGCCCAGGTCGATCGCCGTCAAGACCTCGGGCGACCACGGCCCGCTGACGGCAGCCGCCGCTGCCGCGGCGTTCTCCGCGAACGAGAGCTCTTGAACGACCTCGCCGCCGGCGTCGAGCTTTGTGAACCGCTTCGACGCGAAATCGTAGCGGTAGAGCGTGACCCGGTCTCCCTCGATCGCCTTCACGTAGATCGCGTCGTCCAACCGGCTCCAAACCGCGGATTGAATCGACGGATCGAACTCTTTGGACAGAGCGTCTACGAGACCGGTCGCGGTATCCAAGACATAGAGTTCCCCTTCGCTCTCATTGGCGATTGTCCCCTCCGGAAGGTCGAGCCCCTGCTCGCCGAACTCCGTCGGACCGGCGAGAAGAAGGATTCGACGGCCGTCCGGCGCGTACTGGGCGTCATTGCTCCACCAGGAATCGTGAATCTTCCGGCCGTACAGCGTCGTAAGGTCAAGCTCCCAAATCTCCCGGCGGGAGTACGGCCGCCTCGAGACGTCTTCGATTTCGCGAGCCACGAGCAGCCGCTTCCCGTCGGGGGAGAAGCTCGCCGCATTGGTCGCCAAGCTCCCGGCCGTCAGGCGGCGCGTCGCCCCGCCCGGCACCGCCACTTGATAGAGAAAGCTCTTGTCCCGAAACCCGGCGCGGCGATCGAGCAGGTTCTCGCGAAGCTTGACGCCGCGCTTGTCGGCCTCCGGCTTCGACGTCACGGCGTAGACGATCGATGCGCCGTCGGGCGCCCACCGGTAGCTGCCGAAATTCTCGATCCGCTCGAGGATGGGGATGACCGCGCCCGTGTCGAGGTCGGCCACCCAGAGCGATACCGATTCTTTTCCGGCCTCGCGACTGTCGCGCGCCGTGTAGGAGAGCCGCCGCCCCGATGGGCACCACGCCGCCTGAGCCGGTGCGGATCCGCCGCGCCACGTTCGAACGAGCGCCCCGTCCTTCGCGGAACGGATCTCCATCCAGCCCTCGACGTCGTCCGAGCCCGGAACGACCCGAGACAACCCGGCCGCGACGAGCGCCCCATCGGGAGAGATCGCTGCCGAAGTGATTTGCGGAGCGTCGAGAACGTCGGAGAGGGTGGCGTCGCGAGCGGGGTCGATCGAATCCGCGACGACCGGAAGCTGAGCCGGCTTCGGCTTCCCGACCGATAGCGTGGCCCCCGCAGTCCATGGGGCTCCGCGCTCGGGCTCGTACACCGTTTCGATCAGGACGAGGTGCGTCCCCTGCTCGAGCTTGACCGATCCCTTCGCCTCGGCTCCGCTTCCGTCCTTCGCAAGCCCGCCGGTGACGATGGGTTCCCCATCGATCCAAGCTCGTCTCGGGTGATTGCCGAGGATCTCGACGTCAAAAGCGTGGTAACGATCGATCGCCACATAGCTCGCGAGCCATGCGGTGGCGGGGCCCTTTCCCTCGTTCGTCGCCGCCGTCGAAAGCTGCGCGCGGCCGTCTTTCCCGATTCCTGCCGCCGTCCAACGAAGGGGGTTCCCCGATGGCCAGGAGACCGTGCCGTCTTCCGCTGGCCAAATCGACCGCGGCGCCGGTCCCCTTTCGGCTTTCAGGAGATCCGCAACCCCATATCGGCCCTTGTCCTCTTCTCGAAACAACGGAAGCGGGTCGGGGACCGGCCCCAGGACGAGCCAGTGGGAGACGGTATGAATGAACGGCTGCTCCTTGGCCGGAGGCTGCGGGGTCGCCTTGGTCGCCGAGAGCGTCGGCGTCTGGTAGCTGAGAAGCGTGGAGAAAGCGAAAAGCGTCTGAAGAAAAGCGGTCGGCCGCATGGGATTCCCTCGGAGAGACCCGATCCGACCGACGATATCACCGTGTCACGTTGAACAAATTGGGCACGCGAGAGGGGGGACTCTCGCGTGCCCGGCAGAGAGGAGGGTTGTCGGGCGGTGCAGATTCGCTCACCGTTCCAACACGTGTAGATACGTGCGACCCCTCGGCTTCGTTTACCCCTATTTGACGATTTGCTGCGATTTCTCCGCAGGCGGAAACTAAGGGCGTGACCGACCGATGACTTCGAGGTGCGAATGAGCGTTCCATTGAGATCTCTGGGATTTCTGGCCCTCGCCTTGGCGATCGCGACGGTCGCCACGCCTGCGCGGGCCGGCGACGTGGCTTCGGACATGAAAAAGGCCGGCCAGTCTGTCGCCAAGGCCGCCGAGAAGTTCGGGCACCAAGTTGCCGAGAGTGGGAAGGAGGTCGGCGAGTCGGTGTCGGACGCCGCCCAGAAGGGCGCGAAGACCGCCTGGTACACGAGCCAGCATTGGGCGACGAAGGAGTCGAAGCGCGTGGCGGACGCGACCGTTCGGTGGTGGGACGACGTCATCAAAGGGAAGGAAGACAAGCGCGACCGGCTGCGCAAGGAGAACGAGTCTCTCATGGCCAAGGATGCGAGAAAGCACGGCAATCCGCGATGATGAAGCCTTTGGCCGCGTTGGCATTCACACTGATCATCGGCTGTTCGGAGCGCTCCGAGGCCGAACACTCCCCCGCCGCGGACGAGTTGATCAGGAATGCGAGATCCCCAGCCGAGCGCGCGGAGTTGACGCGCGTTCGTGACGAGGTCGACGCCGCGGCGCGTGCTCACATCAAGGAGCTCGACGCGGAGATCGCCGAGCTCGAGCGCGAAAACGCGCGGTTTAAGGAATAGGGGAACGAAGAAAACGGGGCTTGTCCCCTTTTCTTCGTTCCCCTATTCCTTGATAAGAGCGATGAATCGCTCGGCGGATTGGGCGAGGGGGACACCCGGGCGATGGGCAAGGACATAGCTCACAGCGCCCACGCCGCGGAGCGCTCTGTGTCTCACGCCGCCCGCCCCTCGCTCGCGTGCGAATGCGATCGAGGGCACGGGGGCGACCCCGAGGCCCACGGCGACGAATCTTCGAACGAGCGACAGGTTGCCGACCTCGACCGCTGGGCGGAACGGAACGCCGGCCGCGACGAACGCGTCCTCGAGATGCCTGCGGAATCCGGACCCCGGCTGGAGCGTGACGAGCCGCTGCTCGCGCAACCGCTCGACAGCGATCGGCGCAGAGGCACGAATTCCGGCCGGAACGAGTAGCTCCACGGGACTGGTCAGGAGGGGCTCGAAGGAGACTCCCGGGGAGCCCTCGCCCGAGCCGCCGACCATGAGGGCGAGATCGATCTCCCCGGCGCGCAGCGCTTCTACCAGCCGAGGGGCCGGCCCTTCCAACACCCGGATCGCAAGCGCCGGACGCTCGCGCAACAACCGTTCGACCGCGTGAGGAACCACCGCCCTTCCGAGGGCGTCACCCGACCCGATCCGGAGCTCCTGGTGCCCCGCGATCGGGACGCCGGCCGCGCGGTCGAGCTCGGCGAGCCCTTGGAGCGCCGCCTCGGCCATAGGAAGAAGTCGCGCACCCTCCGGTGTGAGCGTCATGCCTCGCGCGTGGCGGCGGAAAAGCTTGGTCTCCCAGGCGCTCTCCAGCGCCGCGAGCCGCGCGCTGATGCTGGGCTGGGTCCGCGAGAGGCGTTCGGCGGCTCGCACGAGGCTGCCGAGACGCGCGACGGCGACGAACGTCTCGAGAGCGGCGAGATCGGCCACCGGGACATGATATCAATTCTGTCGATATCAATCATACGTGAAATCGTCTTGATCGATCCATCGCCGCGCCGTACCGTGGGCCTCCGGAGGCTCGCCGATGATTCATCGCCTCGAGATCGCGACCCGCCCGCCCCTCTCCGACGCCCGCGGGGCTTCGATCGCTCGGACCGTCCGGGGCTTTCTCGGCATTCCCCTGACGCGCGTTCGCACCCGGGACGTGCATCGCATCGACGCCGACCTCACGGCGGAGGACGCGCGCCGCGTCCTCCACGAGTTCGTCGACCCGATCTCGCAGCACGGAGCCTTGGGGAGGCTGGACGACGGAGCGTTCGACGTCGCCGTGACCGTCGCCTACAAGCCGGGCGTCACCGATCCGGTGGGCAAGTCCGCGAAGGTCTGCATCGAGGACACGCTGGGCCGCCGGCTCGCCGACGCCGCCGCCGTCTTCACATCGACGATGTACCTCTTGGACGGCGTCGATGCCGCGGGGGCGGAGCGGATCGCGACGGAGTTGCTCGCCAACCCCGTCATCCAGACGATCCGCGTTGAGAGATACGACGAGTGGCGAGCGGCCCCGGTCGACCTCGCCGTTCCGAGGATCGCCGCGCACGCCCCGCCGCCCGTTCGCACCGTCGACCTCTCGGGGTCCGACGAGGCCCTCGTTTCTCTCTCCCAAGAGCGGCTGTGGGCGCTGACGCTCCCCGAGATGGTGGCGGTCCGCGATCACTTCCGTCAGGCGGCAAGGGATCCGCGGCGCGCCGCGGCCGGGCTGGGCGCCTCTCCGACGGACGTCGAGATGGAATGTCTCGCGCAAACCTGGAGCGAGCACTGCAAGCACAAGATCTTCAACGCGACCGTGACCTATCGTGAGCCCGGCAAGGCGCCCGAGACGATCCGCTCGCTCTTCAAGACTTACATCCGTGGCGCCACAGAAGCGGTCGATCGAGCCGCGCGCGATCGCGAGGGGCGCTCATGGCTCGTCTCGGTGTTCCACGACAACGCCGGCGCGGTCGCGTTCCACGAGCGCGACCACCTCGTCTACAAGGTCGAGACCCACAACTCGCCGTCCGCGCTCGACCCCTACGGCGGGGCGATGACGGGAATCGTCGGCGTCAACCGCGACCCGTTCGGCACCGGGCGCGGCGCCGAGCTGCTCGCCAACGTGTGGGGCTACTGCTTCGCCTCGCCGCGATACGACGGCCCGCGGCCGGCGGGGCTCCTCCACCCGCGGCGCGTCCGCGACGGCGTTCATCAAGGGGTCATCGACGGCGGCAATCAGAGCGGCGTCCCGTACGGTCGCGGCTGGGAGATCTTCGACGCGCGGTTCCTGGGAAAGCCCCTCGTCTTCTGCGGGACCGTGGGAAGGTTGCCGGTGACGATCGCCGGGACTCCCGGCGAAGAGAAGACCGTGACGCCCGGCGACCGGATCGTCATGGTCGGGGGGCGCATCGGGGCCGACGGCATCCATGGCGCGACCTTCTCCTCCGGGGCGCTCGACGAATCCGCTCCCATTCAGGCGGTTCAGATCGGCGACCCGATCACGCAGAAGCGGATGTTCGACTTCCTGATCGAGGCGCGCGACCGCGGCCTCTATGCGTCGATCACCGACAACGGGGCCGGCGGACTCTCGTCCTCGGTCGGCGAGATGGCGAAGGCTTCGGGCGGCGCCCGGATCGATCTCGCGAAGGCGCCGCAGAAGTACGCCGGGCTTGCCGCCTGGGAGATCTTCCTCTCGGAGGCGCAGGAACGGATGACGCTCGCGGTCCCGGCCAAGGATGTCTCCGCTTTCTTGGCGCTGGCCGCCCGCCGCGAAGTCGAGGCGACGGTCCTCGGGACGTTCACGGACACCGGCATGCTCGAGGTCGCCTACGACGGGAGAGTGGTCGGCATGATCGACATGAAATTCCTTCACGAGGGAGATCCGGACCTCGATCTGACCGCCGTTTGGGAGCCGAAGACGTTCGCGGAGCCGCCGGCGACCGTGCCCGACGACCTCGGCGCGACGATGCTCGCGATGCTGTCCCGCCTCAACCTCTGCTCGAACGAGGCCGTGGCTCGCCACTACGACCATGAGGTCAAGGGACTGACGGTCGTCAAGCCGTGGGTCGGCGCCAAGGCGGACGTTCCCGCCGAAGCGACGGTCTTCCTGATCCGACACGGCGGGACCAGGGGCTACGTCCTTTCGGAAGGGGTGAACCCCTTTTATTCCGACATCGACACCTTTGCGATGGCGCAGGTCGTTCTCGACGAGGCGGTGCGCAGGCAGCTCTGCGCGGGCGCCCGGCTCGATCGCATCGCCGCGCTCGACAACTTCTGCTGGCCCGATCCGGTGGCCTCGCCCGCGACCCCCGACGGGGCCTACAAGATGGCGCAGCTCGTTCGGGCCTGCCGCGGCCTCCACGACATCGCGCGGGCCTACGGCACGCCGCTCGTCTCCGGCAAGGATTCGATGAAGAACGACTCGACGATGGGCGGGGTCAAGATCAGCGTGCCGCCGACGCTGCTCGTCTCCGCGATCGGCCAGATCGACGACGTTCACGGAGCGGTCACGCTCGACTTCAAGCTCGAAGGGGACGCCGTCTACCTGCTCGGTGCGACGAACGACGAGACCGGCGGGAGCGAGTACTTCCGTCATCGGGGCGAGGTCGATGGCCGCACGCCCTCTCCGGGCGCACCGGCGCCGTACGTCGGAAATCGCGGCCCGACGGTCGATGCGACCTCGGCCCTGCCGCTCTATCGCGCGCTCGAAGCGGCGATGCGCCGCCGCCTCGTGCGCTCGGCCGTGACGCCGGCCAAGGGGGGCCTCGCGCTGGCGATCGCGCGGAGCGCCATGGCTGGAGAGCTCGGCGCAGATCTCGATCTCGATCGTGTTCCCGATCTCGCCGCGCTGCCCCCCGACGTGGCTCTGTTCTCCGAATCGGCGGGGCGATTCGTCGTCACCGTGGCGGCCTCGGACACCGCCGCCTTCGAGGAGATCTTCGCGGGTCTCCTCTGCCGCCGCGTCGGGACCGTCACCGCAGCGACGTCGCTCTGCATGAAGCTGGGCGGACGACTGGGCCTCGACGTTTCGATCGACGCGATGAAGGCGGCGTACAAGAGGACTCTCGCCGATGGCTGAGCCGCGCGTCTTGATCATCACCGGCCTCGGCTTGAACTGCGAAGCCGAGATGGAAGCCGCGTTCTCGATGGCGGGAGCGGTACCCGAGAGGGTCCACCTCCTCGACATGCTGGATGGGGCGGCACCGCGCAAGCTGGCCGACTACCCGATCCTCGCCTTCATCGGCGGTTTCGCATTCGGCGACCACCTGGGCGCCGGATCGGTCTTCGCGAACAAGATCCGCTGGCGCCTCTACGACGACCTGCTGGCTTTCATCGCGAAGGGCGGGATCGCCCTGGGCGTTTGCAACGGCTTTCAGACGATGGTCCGCTTGGGCCTGCTCCCGGGCCTCGACGGCGACTTCCGGACGCCAAGGGCAACGTTGGCACCCAACGAGCGGCCCGGCTACCGCGATGCGTGGGTCACGCTCGGCTTCGATCCCGCCTCTCCTTGCGTCTGGACCCGCGGACTCTCGACGATGGCTCTCCCTTCCCGCCATGGCGAGGGCCGGTTCCTCGCGCAGCCGGAAGTCGCGGCGCGAATCGAGCGCGAGCACCTCGTGGTCGTTCGGTACCTCGGACCCGAGGGAGAGCCGACGCAGAAGTGGCCTTCGAATCCGAACGGCTCACCGAACGCCGTCGCCGGAATCTGCGATCCGTCGGGGCGGCTGTTCGGCCTGATGCCCCACCCCGACGCCTACCTCTACCCGTTCCAGCACCCTCAATGGACGAAGCGAAGGCTCACCGGCCCGTCGTCCGAGGCGGGTGATGGGCTGACGATCTTTCGGAACGGCGTCGCCGCCGTCCGATAGGAGCGAGGAAGAAAGGGGGACAGGCCCCCTTTCTTCCTCGCTCCTACCGACCGATGTCGTAGTCGCGAACGACTTTGGCACGCCACGCGCAAAGTGCGGCAGCGAGGATGGTCGCGATGCCCCCCGAGGCGACCGAGACGGTCGCGCCGATTGCTGCGGACGCGAATGCGGCGGCGACGAGGCCCGCCTCCAGCTCGCCGAGCTGCGGCCCGCCCATGAAGAAGATCATGTTGACGCTCGTCATGCGCCCGCGCATCGCATCCGGCGTGATCATCTGCCGGACGATCTGCCGCACGACCGTCGAGATGAGGTCCGCGACTCCCGTCGCAGCCAACGCGAGAAACGTCAACGGGTAGCTCCGCGAGAGCCCGAAGACGATGGTCGCGCCGCCGTAGGCGGCGACGGCCCAAAGAAAGACGCGGCCCTGCCTCTTCGGGATCGGGCGCAACGACATATAGATCGAGCCCGCGACCGCGCCCAACGCCGGCGCCGATCGGAGCCAGCCGAACCCTACGGCGCCCACCTTCAAGATCTGGTCGGCGAAGATAGGCAGGAGCGAGTTCGCTCCGGAAAAAAAAGTCGCGACGAAATCGAGGGACATCGTCCAGACCATGATCGGCGTCGAAAAGACGAATCGCAGTCCCCCCAGCAGAGAGTCCCACGCCGATTCCGCTCGGGGACCGGTTGCCTCGATCCTCCCCGACGCGCGCATGGCCAAGAGCGTCGCCACGACGGCGAGAAACGAGCCGGCGTTCAGCAGGTAGATCCTCGCGAGCCCGCCCGTGCCTTCGCCCGCGGCGGCGATCAGCAAGCCCGCCAGTGCGGGTCCGCCGATCATCCCGGCGTGGAACATCGTGAGATTCATCGCGAGCGCGCCGGGGAGATCTTGGAGCGGCACGAGCCGCGGGACCAGCGCCTGGCGCGCCGGGTTGTCGAACGAGCCCGCCGCCGACGTCATACCGGTCAGGACGTAAAGGCTGAGAAGGGTCTCGTGGTGCGTCAGGGTGAGCAACCCCAACACCAGTGCCACCGTGGTCATCGTGAGCTGGGTCGTGAGCATGACGCGCTTGCGGTCGTACCGGTCCGCCACCACCCCCCCGAGCAGCGACAGCGACGCGATGGGAATGACGCGGGACAGGCCGACCATGCCGAGAGCCAGCGGGGATCGCGTCAGCAGGTAGACGTGCCAGTCGATTGCCGCTACCTGCATCTGGGACCCCGTCAGCGAGATGAGCTGGGCCGTCCACAACCAGCGAAAGTCGCGGTGCCGCAACGAAAGATAGGGACGCACCGCCCCACTCTAGCAATCGGGCCGCAACCTTCCTAAGCTCCGAGCGTTCTTAGGAACGACCCATGACCGTGACGGAATTTCAGGCGGCAGTCTTGGAGCACAAAGACAGGGTCCACAACTACGCCCGCGGCATCCTGCACGATCCGGAGGATGCCAAGGACGTGGCGCAGGAGTGCCTCGTCCGGCTCTGGCACCACCGTGAGCGGGTGACCCCGGGGCCGGGCTGCCGGAGCTGGCTCCTGCGATCGGCTCACAACCTGTGCGTCGACAGGCTGCGCAGGCGCGCGACGCGGCAGGAGGTCTCCCGCGACGAGGATCTCCACGATCCGGCCGACGGCAGGCCGGGACCCGAGCGATTGGCGACGGCGATCGAGGTGGGCGGCCGCCTGGAACGCGCTCTTCTCGAACTCGATACTCGCGACCGGGCGATCGTCCTGCTCCGCGAGGTGGAGGGTCTGCAGTACGAGGAGATCGCGGAAACGCTCGGAATCAAGCTGGGAACGCTCAAGGCCACCTTGCACCGATCTCGAGAGAAGCTGCGCCACGCCCTCGTGCGCGCGGAGGTGACACCATGACCTGCGAGGACGCTCGCCTTCGGATCCACGAAGCGCATGACGGCGGCGACGCGCTGCCCGAGGACGTCGGCGCGCACGTCGCTCAGTGCCGCGATTGTCGCGAGCTGGATGCCGACCTGACGGCGCTCACGCGCGCGCTCCGCGCGATGCCGGCCGCTCCCCTCCCCCCGGAGACGCTGGACGCCGTGTGGGGCGAGACGATCGACGCAAAGCCTGTAGCCGCCCGGCGGGCCTTCCGGCCCTGGCAGCTCGCCGCGGCCGCCGTCGTGGTCACCACGATCTCGACCGCGACCTTCTACTTCATCTATGCCCCTTCGCGGCCAGCGGGCCCCACGCCGGTCGAGCTCGCTCGCGCCTCCGCCCAGGCCGATATGGTGCTCGGCTACACGGCGCGGGCGCTCGCGGCCACGCGCGAAGTGACGGCCGACCGCCTCCTCGCATCGAAGGTGTCGCCGGCGGTGCGGGGCGCCGCGGCACCGCACTCTTCAAGGAGACCGCAATGAACCCGCTGCGAACGCCCGCTCTCGCTCTTCTCGTCCTCGGCGCATCCGTGACCCTGACTGCCTCGGCCGAGACTCCGAAGGTGTCGGGCGGCTATGTCGATGCCACGATGTTCAAGGAGATGGTCGACGAGTCCCAGGACGTCGTGGAGGTCAATCTCGAAGGCCCCATCCTCCAGGCTCTCGCAAAGAGCAAGAGCGAGGACAGCGGCGACCACGAGGCGGACGAGCTCTTCGCGAAGCTCAAGTCGATTCATGCCGTCATCGGCACCGTGAAAGGGAGCTCCGCGGCGGCGATGGCGCTCGTTCAGAAGACCGACAAGGCGTTGACCGCCGCCGGATGGCAGCGCATCGCGCGGATCACAGACTCCACCTCGTCGGTCTCCGTCTTGACCCATACCGTGAACGACAAGATCGACGGCCTCGTCGCGCTGATCTTCGACACCGAGGACAAGGAGCTGGTGTTCGCCAATCTCGAGGGGCAGATCGACATCACGAAGCTCGGCGAGATCGGCCGCCGCCTCGACGTCCCGGGGCTGGACCAGGTTCCGGGGGCCCACTAGCGATAATTCGGGACATTCTGCTTTTGCTTACAAAGTCAAAAAGGGGACAGGCCCCGTTTCCCGAGCCGGTTGCTCGATCGAGAGGGTCGTGAGGGAAACGGGGCCTGTCCCCTTTTTGATTTTGTAAGCAAAAGCAGAATGTCCCGAATTACTACCGCACACCCAGCGACAACACGTACGACGTGATCTGCCAGCGCTGAGGCTCGGGAAGACGCGACCACACCGGCATCCCCTCGCGGACGCTGCCATTGGTGATCACCCAGAACAGAGCGCCGGGCGGGGCGCCCTGAACCTCTGGCACGCGGAGTGCCGGGCCTTTGCTCCCGTCAACACCGCCGGCGCCGTGGCAGCTCGCGCAGTGCCGGTCGTAGAGCTTCTTCCCGCCGGCGATCGCCTCGGCATCGGTCTCGAATGGATTGACTTGGAGCCTGGCGGAGTCCGGAGCCCTCGCCAGCTGAGAGTAGACCGGCACGTGGCGACTCTTTCGAGCGAGGGCAGCGGAGCTCGCGAGTGCGAGCGTCGCGACGAGCGCGATGACGACTCTCATCGCCGGCCTACGCGAGAGAACTCGTACGACACGCCGAACCGCACAAGGATTCGATGGCTGTCGTCGTTCAGCCCCCATCCGGGGGAGAGGCGCAGCGAGACGCTGGACGGAAGATTCCAGGCGATGAGCGGTGCGACGTAGTGCGAAGTGTCGCCGAGCCCGAACTGTTCCGTGTCCCCGAGCCCGCCGTACATCTCGATTCCGGCGGTGAAGTTTTCGCGACAGAACGTGCAGGGGGTGGGAGTCGCCGCGAGCGCCAGTGGTCGGTAGAAGCCGAAAGCGTAGCCGAACTCCCACGGCTCGCCGGCGAGGTTCTTCACCGCGATGAAGTTCTCCGAGATGTTCCAACCCTTGATGGTGCTCGAGAGGATGAGCTTCAGCTCGACCTCGCGCTCGCTCTCGTCGTGGAGCTCGGCGTTCGGCGGGGCGTGATCCGCTTCGACGTCGTGGCCGACGACCTCCTTCATGATCTTGTCGGCGCCGTTCAAGTCTTCGTACTCGGCATAAAGAATCGGATTGACCGCGTGCTCCCGCTCGGTTGGCCGAAAGCGGTTCTCCCAGCGGAAACCAGTGAACACCGTGCTGTCGCTCGCCGTGTGCTGCCCGGCCAGGTAGAGCTCGGTCGTCCACCAGGCCGTCGCTCCGTACTCGATCTCGGCGTAGGCGGCGAGGAAATCGTTCCCCGCCCGCTGCGTGGCGTTGACGGTGTTCAGGGCGACCTCCAGGGCTCCGGGCTCTTCGAGGTAGTGGTCATAGGCGACGAAGTAGGGCGACTCTTGGGCTTCGGTCCTGACGGCGACGATCACAAGCGCGACCGGGACGGCGAGGAGAAGCCTACCCACGGCTCCTCACCCCCGTCGCACGACAGACGCCGTTGCGGGCGCATCCCTCGCACAGGTTTCCCCGGCGGCGGCGCCGGGGCAGCGGCGCCCGCGCCTTGGGGCGCCGATGCCGATCGAGCAGCTCCTGCATGCGGGCGACCGTGTCGGGGCTGACGGCGTGCTCCATCATGCAGGCGTCGACCGCGGCGGTCTCGGGCTCGACGCCCAGGACGTCGACCAGGAGGGCGCGAATCGTCTCGTACCGCCGGATGACGCATTCCGCAACGCCGCTGCCGTCGGGGGTCAGAGCGACGAAGCCGTAGCGCTCGTGCTCGACCAGGTGCATCCGCTCCAGCTTCTTGAGGACGGACGAGACGGTGCCGGGGCTGACATCGAGCTTCTTCGCCAGGTCGCTGACCCGCGAGATGCCGTGTTCCCCGCGCGATTCGTGCAAGACCTTGAGATACATCTCATGGGTGGATGAGATCGGATTGTCCCGGTGCATGGCGATGTCCCTCGTGGCCGCGTTCGGCGAGGGACACTCTACCCGGAAGAGTTCTACGCGTCAAACTTTCTTTTGATCTAGAAAGACTCTTTGGGCCGTCAGGCTTTGGCGACCCCGGTGGCGTACGGCACCGGGATCCCGTCCTGCGACCGGCGCTTCGCAAACGCCGCCTGGAGCCGCTTCGTGATCACGCCCGGCTTGCCGTTCCCGACCCCGCGGCCGTCGACCGAGATCACCGGCATGATCTCGGCTCCGGTGCCGGTCAGGAACACCTCGTCCGCGTTGTAGAGATCGTGGAGGCCGTAATTCCCCTCCTCCGTCGGCATCGGGAGCGCCTGGCCGATCTCGAGGACGGTCGCGCGGGTGATGCCCGGGAGCGCGCCGTTCATCAAGTCCGGCGTCTTCAGGATGCCGTCGGCGACGAAGAAGATGTTGTCCGCGGTGCACTCGGCGACGCGACCTTGGTGGTTGAGCATCACCGCCTCGAGGGCGCCGGCCCGACGCGCATCGATCTTCGCCATGATGTTGTTCAGGTAGTTCAGGGACTTGATCCGCGGATCGAGGCACTGGATGGGGATCCGCCGGACCGACGAGGTCACGATCGCGGCGCCGCTCTCGTAGAGCGCCTTGGGGTAGAGCTTGATCTCGGCGCAGATGATGACGATCGTCGGCTGCTTGCAGTTACCGGGATCGATGCCGAGGTCTCCCGGGCCGCGCGAGATCACCAGGCGGATATAGGCGTCTTTTTGTTCGTTGACGGCCACCGTGTCGAGGACGGCCTGGGTCATCTGCTCCGGCGTGAGCGGAATGTCCAGGGCGATCGTTTTCGCCGAGCGGTACAGACGGTCGATGTGCTCCTTGAGCCGGAACACCACCCCGTCGTAGGCCCGGATCCCCTCGAACACGCCGTCGCCGTAGAGGAACCCGTGATCGAACACGGACACCTTGGCGTCGTTCTTGTCGTACAGAGTGCCGTCCACGTAGATCTTCACGAGAACCTCCCAGAGAGAGCCGCCGGTTGAGCCAACGTCAGAAAATAGTTGTGCAGCCGTGTGTCCCGGGTGAGCTCCGGGTGGAACGTCAGCGCGAGGACGCGACCGTCGCGCACGAGAACGGGCTCGCCAGCATGCGTTGCGAGCGTCTCGACGTTCGGGCCCACCGCCCGGATGCGCGGGGCCCGGATGAAGACCGCCTCGATCGTCCCGCCCAGCTTCGGTGCCTCGAGGGAGGTCTCGAACGAATCGACCTGCCGGCCGAACGCATTGCGCTCGACGGTGGCGTCGAGCAGACCGAGGCTCTCCTGCGCGGGAGAGGCGACGCGCTTCGCGAGCAGGATCGCCCCCGCGCAGGTGCCCATGAGCGCCCCGCCGTCGTCGTGGAAGCGCTTCAACGCGGGGAACCAGGGCTCGTCGGCCATGAGGTTGAGGAGCGTCGTGCTCTCGCCGCCCGGGATGACGAGACCGTCGAGGCCGGCAAGCTGCGCGACGCGGCGCACCTCGACGACGGCGCAGCCGAGCTTCGCCAGCACCTTGGCGTGGGCCTCGAAATCGCCCTGTAGCGCGAGAACACCGATGAGCGGCACGGTCCCCTCCTTCACCAGCCGCGCGTCTGGAGCAGCTCCGATTCGGGGAGCTTCGAAGTTTCGATCCCGTGCATCGCCGAGCCAAGGCCGCGCGAGACCTCCGCGACGACCTTCGGATCGTGGAAGTGCGTCGTCGCCCGCACGATCGCCTTGGCGCGCACCGCAGGATCCTCGGACTTGAAGATGCCGGAGCCGACGAAGACCGCCTCGGCGCCGAGCTGCATCATCAGGGCCGCGTCGGCCGGCGTGGCGATGCCGCCGGCCGCGAAGTTCGGCACGGGCAGCTTTCCGGTCGCCGCAACCATCCGGACCAGCTCGTACGGCGCCCCGAGGTTCTTCGCCTCGGTCATCATCTCCTCGGGGCCGAGCTGGGTCAGCCGTCGGATGCCCGACACGACGGCGCGCATGTGCCGGACCGCCTCGACGATGTTTCCGGTACCGGCCTCCCCCTTCGTGCGGATCATCGCGGCCCCCTCGCCGATGCGGCGCAGGGCCTCGCCGAGATTCCGGCACCCGCAGACGAACGGCACGGTGAAGGCGAACTTGTCGACGTGGAACTCCTCGTCGGCCGGCGTCAACACCTCGCTCTCGTCGACATAGTCGACCCCGAGCGCCTGAAGCACTTGCGCTTCGGCGAAGTGCCCGATGCGGCATTTCGCCATGACGGGAATCGACACGGTCTTCATGATCTTCTCGATCATCCCCGGATCGGACATGCGAGCGACCCCTCCGTCCTTCCGGATGTCGGAGGGGACGCGTTCGAGCGCCATCACGGCGCAGGCACCGGCGTCCTCGGCGATTCGGGCCTGGCGATCGTCGGTGACGTCCATGATGACGCCGCCCTTCAACATCTCCGCGAGACCCGTCTTGAGCCTCGGCGTTCCCTTGTCGGTGTCTCCCATCGCTGCCTCCCGAGATCGATCCGTCAGAGGATCGGCACGGCCGCGAGATCGCGCTCGCGCGCGGCGCGCCGCTCCTTCGGCCATCTCTTGCGCAACAGCTCACCCAGCACGGCGATGCCGCTGCGAATCTGTTCTTCCGATGCCGACGCGAACGTCAGCCTCAACGTGTTGCGCCCGCCACCGCTGACGTGGAACAACGACCCGCGACCGATCAGCACCCCCCGCTCGTGCGCCGCGGCGAACAACTCGTCGCCGTCGACCGCTTCGGGGAGGACGACCCAACTGAACAAGCCGCCGGTCGGCCGCGTGAACGACACGCCGTCGGGGAAGTGGATCCGGATCGCCTCGTCCATCGCTCGCGCGCGAGCCTGATACGCGCTGCGGACGCGGGTGAGGTGGTCGTCCTGGGCACCCCCCGCGATGAACGTGTGAAGCGCAGCCTGCACGAGCGGGCTCGTCCCGCAATCCTCGATCTGCTTGAGCGCCAAGAGACGCTCGAACACCGGCTCCGGCGCCGCGACCCAGCCGACGCGAAGTCCGGGAAGGAGCTTCTTCGAGAAGGTGCTGAGGTAGATGACGTGCTGCCCGGAATCCAGGGCATGGAGCGTCGGCAGATCGCGTCCGGTGAAACGCAGATCCCCGCCCCAATCGTCCTCGACGATCACGCACCGGTGCTTCGCCGCGACGGCCAGCACGTCGCGGCGGCGCGCCTCGCCCATCACGCGCGCGGTCGGGTTGTGGAACGTCGGCTGGACGTAGAGCAGGCGCGGCCGGTGCCGCGTCAACGCCAGCTCCAGGAGATCCGGGCGCAGTCCTTGATCGTCGAGCGGCACGCCGACGACCCGCGCGCCGAGCGCCGCCAGCGCGCTGATCGCGCCGGTGTACGTCGGGTCCTCGACGATCACGGCGTCTCCCGGATCGACGAACGCGCGAAACGACAGCTCCAGGGCTTGCTGCGAGCCGTTGGTGATCAGAATCGACGACGGGTCGCACGGCGACCCTTTCCGGCTCATGTCGGCGGCGATCGTTTCCCGCAGCGGTCCGTACCCGGCCGTCGGACCGTAGGAGAGGACTTCGCTGCCACGCTCGCGAACTGTTTTTTCCATCGCGCGCGCGAACTCTTCGACCGGCATCAACTCGCCCGCGGGATACCCACCGGCCAGCGAGATCCCTTCGTGGGATGTCGCAATACGGTAAATCGTCAGGAGATTCCCGACGCCGGGACCTTGCACGGCACGCGCGAACGCTCCGAGCCAGGAATCCTCACGCTGCGCGCCGACATCTCCGCGACCTTTGTAGCCGCTCATCGTGTCGATGAGGAACGTCCCCCGCCCGGTCTGCCCGGTCGCGATGCCGGAGGCGACGAGATGATCGTAGGCGGCGATCACGGTGTTCCGATTGACGCCGAGCTGTTTGGCGAGATCGCGCGTCGGCGGGAGCCGCTGGCCTGCGCTCAAGCGGCCGTCGTGGAGCGCCGCCTGGATTCCGGCCGCGATCTGCCGGTAGACCGGCGTCGCTGCCGCTGGATCGATCTCGAGCCCTTGAATCGTCATGGTCCGCCGTACCCTCTTGGCCTATCTAGGCTGAGAATTGTACGGCTAAAAAAGCTGGATGCAACTAGGCCTTGCTAGGCCAATCGCACCTTTCTCGCTAGCTGCAGGGCGTCGTCGATCCCGCGAAGAAACGCTGGGAGACCGTCCCGCTTCGTGGCCGCTATCGCGACGGCGCCGGAGTGGGCGGCGAGGATTTCGCCCCGCCGCGACGGATCGACGAGGTCGGCCTTGTTGAAGACCAAGAGGCGAGGAATGTCGGCGTCTCCCAACTCGGCGAGGATCTGCCGAACCGCCTTGATCTGAGCCTCGTGACGCGGATGCGCCATGTCGACGAGGTGGACGAGGAGGTCGGAGTCCGCGATCTCCTCGAGCGTCGCCCGGAACGCGGCCAGGAGGTCCTTCGGGAGATCGCGGATGAACCCGACCGTGTCGTTGATGACGATCTCCCGATCGCGTGGGAGCCTGAGCCTTCGCGAGGACGGGTCGAGGGTCGCGAACATCCGCTGCTCGACGAACACCTCGCTCTTGGTCAGCACGTTCAAGAGCGTGCTCTTCCCAGCGTTCGTGTACCCGACGATCGACACGACGGGAACGTCCCGTTCGCTGCGGCGCGCTCGGCGCTGCTCCCGGCGCGTCCGCTCCCCCAAGAGCATTCTTTCGAGCGACTTGATCCGATCGCGCACGCGGCGCCGGTCGACCTCGAGCTTTTGCTCGCCGGGGCCGCGGCCGCCGATGCCCCCTTCCAGGCGCGAGAGCCCGGAATCCCCGCGGCTGACGAGACGCGGCAGCAGGTACTTGAGCTGTGCCAGCTCGACCTGGGTTTTCCCTTCGTGGGTCCGCGCGCGCCGCGCGAAGATGTCGAGGATCAGCTGCGAGCGGTCGATGACCTTGATCGCGGTGGACTCTGCGATGGCGCGCGCCTGCGCCGGCGAGAGGTTCTGGTCGACGACGATGTAGTCGGCTTGGAGGCGCGACGCTCGGATGATCAAATCCTCGAGGCGTCCGGCCCCCATCAGGGTGCGCGGGTCGAAATGCTGCCGCCGCTGGACGATTCGATCGACGACGCCCAACCCGGACGAGGCGGCCAGCTCTTCCAGCTCGTCGATCGATTCTTCGCCGGCGAGGCGGCTGCCGGTCGTGACGTGAACGAGGATGGCCCGGCCCGCTTTGCCGGCGACCTTCGTTCGCTTTCTCGTCCGCTCGAACTCGGCCTCGAGGGCGCCGATCAGGGCGAGGAAATCGTCGTTCACCAGGCTAGCCGGGCGCGGGGGGAACAGGCGGTAGCGCTCGCCGTCGGCGACGACGTCTTCGATCTCGCGCCGCGGCGCGGCCGCCCGCGCCCCCAATCCCCGCGGAACGACGACGCCCGGAGGGACGCGCGCCGCGGGTTCTTTCGCGGGAGCGCGCTCGCGCTCTTCGGCGGGGAGCAGGTGCGCCACGCGAACACGGCCGGGAGCGCCGTCCGGCTCCACCGCGACGACCGCCAGCGCGTCCAGCCGGTGCAGGGCCAACGGGGACAGGTCGGCCGAAGCGAGCGGCTCGTCGGCGCTCTTGGTCGCGATCCAGCGCAGCGTGCAGAAGCGGTCGCGACCGGAGGGAGCCGAAGGCTGCCGCGGGACATCGACGCGGCGCGCGTCGCCGATCGCGACCGCTTCGACCCTCCCCGCGCGATCGACCAGGACGCCGAGACGGCGATTCAGAGCATGGCCGGCTTCTGCCATCTCGCGAGCCAATTCGTGGGAGACGATGTCGTGGGCCGGGACCCGGCGGCGGTACAAGCGCTCGACGCGATGCTTTTCCGCTTGGGAAAGGCCCAGGACGTTACCGTGCAGCTCGGAAATCGGGCGTCACCTCGAGGACGAATCGGAAGTGTACGTTTTACGGCGTTTTCGCCCTGGGCGCCAGGATCGCGCCGATCACGTCGTCTCCGGAAGGCGCGCGCGCCAATCTCGGGTAGCGCTCACCCCCCTTGACCGCGACCGGAATCTCCCTGAAGAACGCATCGTTTTCGAGCAGGAGCTTGAGGTCGGCGGGGGCATCCTTCGTCGCGCGGATCGCGTCCCTCAGGACGTGCTTGTCGTAACGACGGCCGTTCACGGCGACCAGGACCATACCGGGGGCGACACCCGCCTTCCACGCGTTTCCGTCGGGAAGGACGTCGACGACCTTCGCGGTCTTGTCCAAGAGCACGCCCAGCGCATAGCGGACGTCGACGGTCTCCCAGACCTCTTCTTCGCTCTTTTGGAGAGGGGAGATCGAGTCGTCGTAGGTCAGTCGCCAGCCGCCTCCTTCGATGCCGCCGAGCGGCGCGCCGGCGCTGCGACGGGCGATCCTTTCGGTGAGGAAGCCCTGCCAGTCGTACGGGGCGACGGCGTTCAGGTCGGCGACGACGTCGGCGAAGGTGTAGGTCTTCACCTCGGGCAAGCCGGTGCCGCCGCCGTGAAAGCGCTTGCAGAAATCGTCGAGCGAGCGGGCGCCCTTCGTCAGCCTGCGGATCGTGACGTCGGCGTCGAGCCAGATGAGCGTGCCTTCATTGTAGAAATCGGTGTGGCGGCGCCAGGAGATCCATGGCTCTTCGGTCTCGTAGAGAAGCTGCGCCGCGGTGGCCGTGTCCTCGAGAGAGCGCCAGGCCCGGCCGCCGCGCGCGTCCAGCTCCGCGGTCGTCATCGCCAAGTTATCGAGCTCCTCGGCCACGGTCCGCACGCCGGAGCGCCCCGCCAAGACCCAGCCGATGTACTGGGTCAGTCCTTCGTAGACCCACAAGAGGCTCGAATCGATCGGGGCGGCGAAATCGTCCGGCATGAGATCCGCCGGCCGCCGGTACTTGCCGTTCCACGAGTGCGTGTATTCATGAGGAAGCAGGTTGGCCATCAGCTTCCGCCGGTCGGGATCGACCAGAGACCGCTCCCGAACGCGATCATCCGACGATTCGTGGTGCTCGAGGCCGAAGTGCGAAACCTTGTCCGAGAGCGTCAAGAGAAAGTGATAGCCCGCGTAATGGCGAGCGCCGAACAGCGCGTCGGCCTCTTTCACCAGCCGCTTGTAGGCGTCGAGAAGGTCGGCAGGGATCGCGAGGTCGGCGGGGCCGTCGGCGGCCATGTCGAGGTAGACGCGGTGCCCGCGCCGGTCGTCGAGCGATTCCGTTCGCAGGTATTCGCCGGCGAGGACCGGAGAGTCCACGAGCGTCGTCAGAGAGACGGGCGCGAAGTCGGCCCCTCCCGGCGGCTGCGATTTGACGGGGAGCGCGGTCGCGAAGGTCCATCCCGGCGGGAGCTTGAGGGAGGCCTCGTAGTCGATCGCGTTTCCCTTCGCGGTCGCCGGATACAGGACGACTTGGTTCCAGCTCAGGAGCGCCAGCTTCGGAGTCGCGGAGGCACCGGAGGAAAACCCTTCGACGCTCTCCGGAACGAGAAGGTCGAAAGACGCCTCGATCTCCTTGGCACCGGCCGGAACGTTCACGAGGAACGCGAACATGTCCTTGGGGTCCCGCTCCCAGCCGATGTCCTTTCCGTTCGCCTTCACGAACAACCCGGCGATGTCCTTGATGGGACCGGTCGGACCGTGCTCTCCCGGGAGCCACTGGGGATTGCGCAGCGTCATGCTCCCCGGCGCGGCGGGGAACCCCTGCGTCCAATGGCGGCTGTGCCCCGGCCCCCCCGTTAGATCGGC
>JACXTT010000382.1_pt1 | contig 73950 bp, 63 predicted proteins | sample 9270951 | NCBI WGS metagenome assembly JACXTT01 (sample SAMN15532306, study PRJNA645909) | rock metagenome | isolation source: weathered quartz diorite | place: Puerto Rico | collected 2017-06-21
CGCTGCGAATCAGGTTTTGTTGCAAATGTTCGCGACGCATGTTTAGGTACTCCGAATAGGTGGCGGGTAGGCCGCTAAGCTGCATACGGGTACCAACGCGTTTAAATACAGCAAAAGTCTGAGCCTTCTGTAACAAGGTAAGCGGTTGTTCCAGGAGCTCGTACGAACTGATAGAAAGATCAATGAGGAGGAATAACACATCACGATAAGCCCAATCGGGTATTTGCGCCCCCCGGCTGGTTTCAACACCCCGGTGAATAGCCGTGATTTGATCAATGGCCCGCAAGGCCGCATCCCGCTCCGAAAAAATGATCTTTCGGGAATAAGTAACTGTGGAAAATAACCTGCCCAATGGATCGGCCGGGAGCTTGCCGGTATAATACAACCAGTCTACCGCTTTGTTCAAAGCAAATTCGGCAGAGGCACCCGCAAAAATAAATAGGATGGTATCGGCTTTGCCCCATATCTTCCGCACTATAGAGCGTTCATCTACAAAGTATTCCATAATTTATTTTTTCGGCTTTCGGAGTTTCGGTCTACCTGTGGTAGGCTGGGATCTGAATTGTTCGATGATGATGATCAATACAAAAGCACCGGTATAACACAACATATCTGTCCATGAAAAGGAGCTGCCCAATAGTAAGGTAATCGTTTTTGAGTTTTGCAGGCCTAATAGCGTAGTTAAATGAAAATATTGAGATATCTCTATAGCGTATGCTATCAATAATGCCAGTAAAGCGGCTTTAAATGGCGGTATATAAAAAAAGCTTTTGATAAGGCAATAAAGAAATAATACGGCCAGAAAATCGCCGCCATATGGGCGAATAATGCTATCATGCACATACCAGGCAATGATAGCTTCCGTTAAAAAGAGTAGGAGGGCAGGGGTGAAATATCGATATGATTTTATCATTAAAAAGTACTTTGTTATTCAAAGTAATTAATAATAATTTGTATTTCCAAATCTGAAAAGGAGTAAGAGGTTATTCATGGAAATTATAGATTGGATTTACCCCTTGATTTTTGTATATTTGAGTGAGACGGCAGCCCGGTTTTTTTCTGATCAAAAAGGAAAACCGGGCTGTTTTCATTAAGGGAAAAAGATCCCAAAAAAATGGCTTTTTTTGTGTAGTTGATTATAAATCAATTGTTTAATACTTTTTAAAGCTTTCAAAAGCCCTCAGGAATTTGTTAAAAAGTGTTAAAATGGCGTTAAAACTTAGTTAAAGTGACCAAAAAACAAGCTTTTTTACCTAGTTTTTGACCGGAAAAGTGTTAAAATTTAAGGTTTAAAAAGTTTTTATCAGCGATAAAGAGGGATATTTAAATGCTAACGCTTCTGGTTTTTTGAGGAGGATCTTGTTTATCGTTAATGCTGGTGTAAAATATAGAAGAGGGTAAAACAATCTCCGGGTACTGATCATAGAAATAAGCTTTTTGAGAGGGTACCCTAAAGGCATCACAAACCCTGTTGCTGAATGTTTTAACCTGTATCAACTCATTACCACGCCGGATATTGATGATCTGTTGGGGACGGCCGTTTACCTGGTAGTTGTAGTTTAACTCAATAGAGTCGAAATAGATATCTTCTTCAGTTCCATACTGATATACTTCCAGGGCATGCGTTATTTTTCTGCTGCGTTTTTTGACAATAAGATAAATACCAAGAGCAACCAAAAGAAGCATAGCTATGGAGGCTATAATACCCGCAAAAGCAGCAACAACAATAGTTAAAGGGATGCCAAAAGCCAATATAAATATAATGCCGATAGGGAATCCGGTTTTATAAAAAAGCTTGATCCGGTTGCTTTGCTCATCGCTTAGTAATCTTAGGTTACTCATTACGTAAATTTTAGCTTTAACAGCATCCGTAAAAAGTTGTTTGTGATTGGTGTAATTTCTATCAGAAAATATTTACTGTTTTTTATAAAGATGTTTTATCCCAGCAAACCAATGCACAATAACCAACGTATATCTATTTGTGGTACAGCGAAGAAGGATGAAAATATAAAAACTGTAAGATTGACATTAATGTTTTTTAATTTCATTATTTTTTCTATTTTAGTGCTTACTATAAACTGAAAATGAACGTTATTACTTATAAATGCAGTAAGGCCTTATGGCTTGTGGGTATCGTTATACCCTTTGCTATTGCATTTATATGTGTTGCTGATATTAATGACTATAACTGGCCACGGGTATTACCGGTAATAGCTGTTCTTAGTGCTGTAGCCATTTACTACTGCCGGCAATGTTTTACTTATGATTTGCAAGATAAAGCCGCACTGCAAATAGATCATGAAAAATTAATCTACCACATTGAAAATAAGGTTATTTATTGGGAGAATGTTACAGATATCAGTTGCGGCAAAATGCGTGGGCAGGGGCTGTCTGTTTTTTTTACCATAAAAGGAGAGGGGATCAGAAGCAGTTGTATCTGTGTATCAACTGATTTGATAGAAGGTAATGATAGGGAAATTTATAATGATATTATAGAGTGCTACATCAAGGCCAGGATTAAACAACCATCACCTTTTTCTGATCGGGAAACCCTGGGTGAACTAAGCCAGTAAGCGGCAACAAATATTTTTAGGTCTTTTGCACTTGCTTTCAGAAGTACTGAATCCAATTAGTTTTATGCTTAGGGTTCTGATTTTTCGCAATATCCACAACGTTGTAACTTTTCCACAATCCCGTAAATACGCAGCCAATGCATTAACTTTACCCGATTAACAAAAGGAGTAACCGCTTGGCTAAAGACACTACCAAAGAAACCCCCTTAATGCAGCAATACAACGCCATAAAGGCTAAGTATCCCGGGGCTCTGCTGCTATTTCGTGTGGGCGATTTTTATGAAACCTTTGGCGAAGATGCCGTAAAAGCATCGGGCATACTGGGCATTGTACTTACCCGCAGGGCCAATGGCGCCGCCACACATATTGAATTAGCTGGTTTTCCGCATCATTCCCTGGAAACTTACCTGCCAAAATTGGTTAGAGCAGGGCAGCGTGTGGCCATATGCGACCAGCTGGAGGATCCGAAGACCACTAAAACCATTGTAAAACGTGGGGTTACCGAATTGGTTACTCCTGGCGTGGCTACCAATGACAATATACTGCAGCAGAAGACTAATAACTACCTGGCTTCGCTTCATTTTGAAAAAAACACCATAGGTATTGCTCTTATCGATATTTCGACAGGGGAGTTTATGACCGCGCAGGGCAACAGTGATTATATTGATAAGTTGCTGCAAAGTTTTGCGCCCAGCGAGGTGATCTACCCAAAAAGTCGTTCCAAGGATTTCAAAGATACCTATGGCGATCGCTTTTACACCTATGCGCTTGATGAATGGCCCTACAGCGGCGATTATGCCAACGAAACGCTGTTAAAGCATTTTGGTGTAAAATCGCTCAAAGGCTTTGGTATAGATAAGCTTAATCTGGGTATTATTGCCGCGGGTGTGGCTATCCACTACCTGAATGAAACCGAACACCGTAACCTGCAGCATATATCTTCGATATCACGGATTGAAGAAGACAGGTATCTATGGCTCGATAGATTCAGTATCCGCAATCTGGAACTGATTGGTTCGGCTAATGAGAACGCCAAAACGCTGGTTGATGTACTTGATCAAACCAGTTCACCCATGGGCGCACGTTTGCTTCGCCGCTGGATAGTGATGCCGCTAAAAGAAATAAAACCTATTAACGACCGCTTAGGTGTTGTAGAATACCTGATAGCGCAGGAGGAGCTTCGCGAAGAGCTACAGCAATACATCCGCCAAATAGGCGATCTGGAAAGGCTCATTTCCAAGATTGGTTTACAAAAGGCTAATCCGCGTGAGGTATGCCAGCTTAAGAAAGCATTGCTGGCTATCGGCGCTATCAAAAAAATAGCGGAAACGTCCGAGAGCCAGCCACTCAGAGCCATTGGCGAACAGCTTAATCCCTGCGCGCTGATATGCGAAAAGATAGAAAAAGAGCTGCATCCTGAACCCCCGGTTATGATTGTAAAAGGTTCGGTGATGAATGAGGGGATCAATGAAGAGCTGGACAGGCTGCGGAAGATCGCTTTTGGCGGAAAAGGTTACCTGCTGGAGATCCAGAAGCGCGAAGCAGAGACAACCGGTATCCCATCGCTCAAAGTTTCGTTTAATAATGTATTCGGTTATTACCTGGAGGTTACACACAGCCATCGTGATAAAGTGCCATCGGAGTGGATCCGCAAACAAACACTGGTGAATGCCGAGCGTTATATTACCCCTGAATTAAAAGAATACGAGGAGCAGATATTAGGTGCCGAAGAAAAGATACTGGCGCTGGAAACACGTCTATATAACGACCTGCTGTATGCCCTGGCCGAATATATTAAGCCCATACAGCTTAATGCCCAGCTGATAGCCCGATTAGATGTACTGCTTAACTTTGCAACCATATCTATCAAAAATTATTACGTAAAGCCCGAAATAAGCGATAGCAAACAACTGGACATTAAAGGTGGCCGCCACCCGGTTATAGAGAAGAACCTGCCCTTGGGTGAATCATATATCACCAATGACGTGTACCTCGATTCGGAGTCGCAGCAGATCATTATCATTACCGGCCCCAACATGGCGGGTAAATCGGCCCTATTAAGACAAACTGGCCTGATCGTACTGATGGCTCAGATGGGTTGCTTTGTACCCGCCAAATCAGCTTCGATTGGATTGGTGGATAAGATATTTACCAGGGTAGGCGCATCGGATAACCTTTCGTCCGGTGAATCGACCTTTATGGTGGAGATGAACGAGACGGCCAGCATCTTGAATAACCTGTCAGATCGAAGCCTGATCCTGCTGGATGAGATTGGTCGTGGTACCTCAACCTATGATGGTATCTCCATAGCCTGGTCAATTGCCGAATACCTGCATAATCACCCGTCGGCCAAAGCCAAAACGTTGTTTGCTACTCACTACCATGAACTGAACGAATTAAGTAACAGCTTTAACCGTATCAAGAATTTTAATGTATCGGTAAAAGAGGTTGGCCACCAGATCATTTTCCTGCGTAAGCTGGTTCCAGGCGGCAGCGAGCATAGTTTTGGTATCCATGTGGCCAAACTAGCCGGTATGCCTCCTAAAGTATTGAGCCGTGCTAATGAGATATTGAAAAAACTGGAAAACGAACGTACAGGAGGTGAACATATTAAAGAGAGTATCCGCAAGGTACAAAAGCAAGCTGTTCAGATGCAGATGTTCTCTATCGATGACCCGGTACTGGTGAAAATTCGTGACACCCTGAATAACCTGGATGTAAATACCCTTACCCCGGTGGAGGCATTGATGAAGCTGGATGAAATACAGCGGGTGATCAAGAGTTAATTTAGATGTGCGGAGGCTCAAACTTACGAAGTTTCTAAAACTTCGTAAGTCTTACCTGATTATGCAAATACCACCATCCTATCCGGATAGCGTGAGGCGTAATTGGATACGATATTCTTGATATAGTCATTACCCGGGTATGGAGTCAGGTAATTTTTGAGCTGCTGAATGTTATCTGCATCAAAGTAATGGGAGATATAGCCCATGCCATAAAACTGACCTTTCTCCACTAAAATACAGCTATGCTCATCGCCTGTGCGACCTTCATCACGAATGGCATAAGTAGGCAGAGCTTGTTTCAGTTGTTCAATAGCAGTATTTACTTTGTTGTTGTAGTCATCAACACTCTCCACGCCCTCGCAGGCGCAGGAACTTCCTGCAACGCTGGTACATAGGTCCTGGTTCTTTTGGATAAAGCATAGCTTGGGGCAGAGCTCAAAATTTTCAATCAGTTTGTTGAGTAGATTATAACCATCAAGTAAGGAGTTACAGGTATATATCGGATCGCTGTATTTACGGTACTTGTCTACCGCAAGGCGCAGGTAGCCGCGCTGATCTTCAAAAGCATATAAACAGTAAGCATTCTCAAATCGTTTAAGAGAGCGGTTATATTTAGGCCACAGACGTTTGATCTCGATGGCTTCCAATACAAAAGCAATCAGTTCGGTACCGCAAACCTGATACGTTACCTGGTGTATGTTTCGTAGAAATTCTTGTCGCTGCAACCCCGGGTTATTTCCAGTAAAATGACTGCTTACCCGTTTCTTCAGGCTTTTGGCCTTGCCTACGTAGATCACTTTACCCTTTTGATCATGAAAGTAATACACACCAGGCATGTAAGGTAGCTGATCAAGATCTTTTTTAGGAAGGTTAGGAGGGAGCAATTGCTCTTTGGAACCCTGCTTTAGCGCTCCTTTGATATGCCCCTCAGTATCACTGTTGAGTAGTAGAGTAAACAATTCGGCGGTGGCCTCCGCATCGCCGCCTGCACGGTGACGGCTTTCGTTATCGATACCCAGGTGTTTACATAAACGCCCCAGACTATACGAGGGTAACCCTGGTAATATTTTGCGGCCCAGGCGTACGGTACACAGCTTATTACATTGCAGATCGTAACCGGCAGTAGCTAAGTGGTAACGTACAAATGAATAATCGAAATTTACGTTATGAGCTACAAATATTTTGCCGTGGATAAGGTGATAAATATCGGCCGCCACATCTTCAAACGGAGGGGCTTGTTGTACCATTTCATTGGTAATTCCGGTTAACGCGCTGATATAAACCGGGATCTCCCTCAACGGGTTTACCAACGACTGGAAGCGCTTAACCACCTTTTTTCCATCATGTATGCATATGGCAATCTCGGTGATGCCATTAGCGCTGGCATGGCCCCCGGTAGTTTCGATATCGACAATTGCATACATGTTTCAAATGTAATACATTTTGCTAATTATTTTAGTGTTTTTTTGTTTTTGAATGAAAGATCAAAAGATAAAGGAGCAGCGGATATTCAATCACGAATGGATGTATAGCCCTGGGTTTACTTAATTAACAAAAAGTGGGTTTACATGGGTTTACACAATTTAGGGTTTACATTGACTTATTTATCTGATAATAAACTTGTTATAAATTTTTCATGCAAAAAAGTGTAAACCCACTTTTTGCATAAATATTGCCGGCTTAACGTCAATTCACAAATGCCTAACAACAGCGAACGATGTGTAACAAAAAGCCCCGAAAGATTCATCTTTCGGGGCTTTTGTATTGTCTTTTATCTTTCGGATCTAAGTCCCTAAGGCTAAAAAAATTATTTCTTGGCTTGTTGTTGCTGACGCATCATTTCTTCCATACGGGCCTGGAAACCTGATTTCTTTTTCTTCTCTTCAGGCTTCTTTTTGTTTTCCTGTATCTGGGCATGTATCTTTTTATCATCAACCATAAATTTGATCAGGTATTGCTGTAAAAAGGTAAGCATGTTAGCCAGGAAGTAGTAATAGTTCAAACCAGCAGGATAGCTGTTCAGCGTAACCAGGAATACGATTGGAGTGATGTAACCAATGTACTTCATCTGACCGGTAGCTCCCGATATCTGGTTGTTAAAATAAGTATAGATCAGCGTTGATACTGTCATCAGCAAACACATTAAGCTGATGTGGCTGATACCACCCAAAATAGCTATAGGCGCAAAGGTGATCACCGAATCATAGGTCGACAAATCATGCATCCACAAAAAGCTTTGGCCACGCAGTTCAAACAAGCTTGGGAAAAAGCGGAAGAAAGCAATCACTATCGGCATTTGGATCAGTAATGGTAAACAACCACCCAATGGATTTACGCCAGCTTTTTTATACAGCTTTAAATATTCCTGCTGTAAAAGGGTAGGATTGTCTTCACCAACCTTGGCTTTGATCTCATCCATCTCCGGCTTTAGCACACGCATTTTAGCCATGGATAGGTATGATTTGTAAGTAAGCGGTGATAATACCAGCTTAAGCAAAATGGTTAATGCCAGGATGATTAAACCATAGCTCCAGTTAAACTGATTCAGGAAGTTAAATACCGGTAATACGGCAAACTGGTTAATGTATTTTAACGGTCCCCAGCCCAGGTTAACCAGCTTTTGCAGATCAGATCCCTGAGCTTTTAAAGTAGAGTAACGGTTAGGGCCAAAGTAAAATTCCATAGGTACACTGCCATCAGCACCACGTGCAATGGTCAGGTCGGCTTTCATTTGCTTAACATCGGAAGTATCGGCGACATCAGTCGACACGCTCAGGTTTGAACGGCTGATGTTATTTTTAACCAGCAATGCGTTTGAAAAGAAGTGCTGTTTAAAGGCGATCCAAGCCATTTTTTTATCGCTGATGTCTTTTTGATCATCTTTGGTTTCACTCAGATAATCAACTTGTCCTTCAGTATTAAAGTAATACACGGTTGAATACTGACGCTCCTGCTTCATATCCTTTTCCTGTTTGTGCAGGCTGGCTGCCCAGTTTAGGTTAATGTTGCCGCTGTTGTTGATGATGCCGTCAAGTCCGGTTGGTTTAATAGTTAAACCAAGTTTGTAACCTGTGCCTTTTAAGCTGTACACATAATCAATATACTGAGTAGGGCTGTAGCTTAAACGCAAGGTAACCGAAGCCGAATCTTTTTCGGCTACTTTAAGTTCGGGCGCGCTTGGTGTAAAGTAATAATTGTCGGTATTGATAGGTGTGCTACCTGCGGTAAAATTTAAACCAAAATGATTTTGATCACCACTGAAAAGTATAAGTGGTTTTTTGTCAAAAGTTTTAAAGTTTTTTAATTCAACTGATGCAACTTTACCACCTTTAGTGCTCAGTTTTACCAATAGGTCTTGATTCTCTAAAGTCACTACTTTTTCGCTACCTACAGATGCTGCTCCAAAAGGGCTTTTTAATAAAGCGGAGTCAACTACGTGGGCTTTGCCTGTGTCTTTTTTGGCAGCTGCTGTTGCCGCGGCAGCCTGCGCCTTAATTAAACCCTTTCTTATAGAGTCCTGCTGCTGTACCAGACGTTCTTTTTTAAGCTCGGCATCAGATGGCTTCAGGAAGTAAATTGAGCCAGCAATAATTGCCATGATCAGGAATAATCCTGTAAATGTATTTTTATCCATTATCTATTGTATCGAATGATCAGTTTTTTATCAGTTATTGATCATCACTGTTAAATTTTCGTCCTTATTTCTCAGATCGATGCCACCTTCGTACACCGATTTTAAATTAGTAAGATAAAATGCCCAGCCATTTGAGCAGCCCAGCCTTATATATTGCTTAGAGTTATCATCGGTAGGTATGTTACGATGTGTTAGCTCAATTACAGTGTACCCGTTTTTTTCGCTTAATCTTACATCAACCACACACTCGCCTTCGAAAGTAAACTGTATCCAGTCTTTTCCGTTAGCCTCCCGGATAAATCCAGGCATAGGATCCGGGTACAGGAACCAGAACCACTTATAAGAGCAGTCTTTACTAACCGCCTGGTCAGGAGCCAAAAGCTCACCAGTTGTATTGTAAAATTCAGCTTTTTCTAAAAACCACTTTTCAATCTCAGCAGAACGTGTCCAGGCATTATAAATATCTGCCAGACTTGCTTTAACCGCAATTCGTTTGGTAAAAGAGGTCCAATCAAAATCCTTCATATCCCTACCTGATCATTTATCTGCCTTAATTACTTCTTGCGGGCATAAGCCAGCGAAGCGGCGACAAAGTTAATAAAAAGTGGGTGTGGATTAGCAACTGTTGATTTTAATTCGGGATGAAATTGTGCGCCCACAAAAAATGGGTGATTTTTTAACTCCACAATCTCTACCAGGTCGTTCTCCGGATTGATACCTGAAGGGATAAGACCAGCAGTTTCATATTGCTTAAGATACTCGTTATTAAACTCATAACGGTGTCTGTGACGTTCTGAGATGTGGTTTTTTCCGTATATGGCAGCGGCTTTACTTCCTTTTTTAATATCGCAGGCGTAAGCGCCCAGGCGCATGGTGCCACCTTTGGTAGTGATGTTTTTTTGATCCTCCATCATGCCAATAACCGGGTATGGTGTTTCCGGATTCATTTCGGTGCTGTTGGCATTTTCTAACCCTAAAACATTGCGGCCAAACTCAACAACGGCGCATTGCATGCCTAAACATATGCCAAAGAAAGGGATATTGTTTTCGCGCACATGGCGTATAGCTTGTATTTTGCCTTCAAAACCACGTTCGCCAAAACCGGGAGCAACCAGTACCCCGTGCATACCTTTTAGCTTTTCAATCGCGTTTTCAGGAGTAAGCTGTTCAGAAGGGATATATTCTACCCGTACTTTGCACTCTTGTTTTGCACCTGCATGTATAAATGCTTCGGTGATAGATTTATAAGCATCAGGAAGCTCTACATATTTACCTACCAGGGCAATGCGTACATCGGCTGTAGGATTTTTTAAACGGCCCAGGAAATCTTTCCAGTTTTCCAGATCAGGTTCATTTTTGTGCGGTAACTTAAGCTTAGTAAGTACCGTTTTATCCAACTGCTCTTTCAGCATCAGCAGAGGTACATCATAGATACTTGGTGCATCTATCGACTCAATAACCGCATTGATATTCACATTACAGAACAAAGCTATTTTTTTACGCAGATCATTGTTCAGATGATGCTCGGTGCGGCAAACTAATATATCTGGCTGTATACCATACTCCAATAACATTTTTACGGAGTGCTGGGTAGGTTTGGTTTTTAATTCACCTGCTGCTGCCAGAAACGGGATCAGGGTTAGATGGATAACCAGGCAATTGGCCGAACCAACTTCCCAGCGAAACTGTCTTACTGCCTCAATGTAGGGTAACGACTCGATATCGCCCACAGTACCACCCAACTCGGTGATCACAATATCATATTCGCCGTTTTCGCCCAGTATGCGGAAGTTTCTTTTGATCTCATCGGTAATGTGTGGTACAACTTGCACAGTTTTACCTAAAAAAGCACCCTCACGCTCTTTATTGATTACATTTTGGTATATACGACCGGTAGTGATGTTATTGGCTTGCGAGGTAGGGGTATTTAAAAAACGCTCATAATGGCCAAGGTCCAGATCTGTTTCGGCACCATCTTCGGTCACATAGCACTCTCCGTGTTCATAAGGGTTTAATGTTCCCGGATCGATATTGATATAGGGATCAAATTTTTGGATAGTGACGCGATAACCGCGTGATTGAAGAAGTTTGGCTAAAGAGGCTGAGATAATACCTTTTCCTAACGACGAGGTAACGCCGCCCGTAACAAAAATATATTTAGTCATGATTTTGTGTAAAGTGGTGCCTTTTTTATGCTGCACCAATTGTTTGTGTACGGGATACAAAAGTAGGAAAAATTTTGGGTTTTGCCTTAATAATTATTGAATTATTGATTTAGTGAATTAGTGATTTAACAAGATTTACTTTCTGTTTACTGAGCTATATATGCTATACTTAATGTTTTACCCAGTCAATAGTTATGTCCCCTCAGGGTCTCTCGTAGAGGACCCTGAGGTTTAGGCAAGTTAGTATGCAACCTCAGGGTACCTTTCAGGAGACCCTGAGGGGACGAAAATGTGCACCGCACGTCGATTAATAGATGCTTCGTTCCTCAGCATGACAAACTTGTCATGGTATGTTACCCGCTTAAAATCAATGTGTTAAAATGTGTTAAAAGATGTTAAGGAATGTTAATGTCCATGGATTTTTAACTGCTTAGCCCGAACTTGGCGTTCAGTTACATATGACTAAACTTTACAACCTTATTTATGATACGCTACCACAAGATCAATAACCTGTTAGGCTGGCTTTGCCTCCTGGTTGCTTTTGCCACCTATGTTTTAACCCTCGAACCCTCCGTTAGCTTTTGGGATTGCGGTGAGTTTATATCATGTGCCTATCGCCTGCAGGTATCGCACCAGCCGGGTTATCCAATGTTTGCCATGTTGGGTAAATTGTTTTCGCTATTATCTTTTGGTGATACAACTAAAGTGCCTTATTTTACTAATCTGGGTTCGGCGCTGGCCAGCGGGGCAACCATCATGTTCCTGTTCTGGACGATAACCGCTCTGGCTAAAAAGCTATTGATTGTTAAAGATCAGGATATCAGCTCGACTCAAATGATCACGATAATGGGCGCAGGTTTAGTAGGGGCGTTGGCCTTTGCTTATACCGATACTTTCTGGTTTTCGGCGGTCGAAACTATTGTTTTTGCCCTGTCATCATTATGTACCGCAGTAGTTTTCTGGGCGATACTGAAATGGGAAGCCCATGCCGATGAGCCAGGTGCCGATAAATGGATTGTATTGATAGCGTATATCATGGGCTTATCCATCGGCATACATTTACTTAATCTGCTTACTATACCTGCTATAACTATGGTTTATTATTTTCGCAGATATAAAAATCCTACTATAAAAAGCAGTATTGTAGTGTTTCTGATCAGCATTGTGATCCTGGGGCTGGTACAATACGGCATCAGAGAATATACCATCAAAATAGCCGCTTATACCGATCTGTTTTTTGTAAATACCCTGGGTTTGGGTTTTGGCAGTGGCGCGGCGTTTGTTTTTGTGGCCATTATTGTATCGTTGGTTGTTGCTATCAGGTATAGCATCCGTCACAAAAAATCCGCTTTAAACCTGGCTTTGGTATGTGTGGCCTTTATCTATTTTTGGTATGGCTCATTTGTATATATCCCTATCTGCGCTACCGCCAATACCAACCTGAACAATACGCATCCGGATAACGCTTTTACGCTGAACAATTACCTCAACAGGATACAATATGGTGATAATCCATTGCTGTACGGCCCCCAATTCGACGCCAAAGTAATAGATCAAAGTGAAGGCAGCGCTATGTATCGTAAAGGTCGCAACCGCTACGAGGTGTATGGTAAAAAACAAAATTATGTTTTTGACCATAATACCATTATGCCCCGTATGCACAGCACTGAGGGCGATCAGGATTTTGCGCAGAACGTACAGTTTTACAAGCAATGGCTTAATCTGGCCGACGGCCAAAGCCCAACCTTTGCTGATAATATGAAGTGGATGCTGAGCTGGCAGATGTACCAGATGTATTGGCGCTACTTTTTATGGAATTTTGTGGGCCGCTATAACGACCTGGATGGGCAAACCAGCACCGCATCAACCGATGGTAACTGGACATCGGGCCTGTTTGACGGTGCCCGTCATCTGCCTAAATCTATTATCAATTCAAATACTTATACCCCGTTGTATGCGCTGCCCCTGGTTGTGGGTTTATTGGGGATGGTTTATCATTTCAAAAAAAGAAGGGGCGACGCCACCGTAATTGGCCTGCTTTGGTTTTTTACGGGCCTGGCTATTGTGCTGTATGTAAACCAGGTTAACCTGCAACCCCGCGAGCGCGACTATTCCTACGTGGGCTCTTTTTATGCTTTTGCCATATGGATAGGATTGGGTGTGTTGGCTATTTATGATTTTATGCGCCTCAAGGTAAACGCCCGTGGTGCAGCGCTGGCATCGGTGGCAACTTGTCTGTTGGTTGCCCCCGTATTGCTGGCCCGGCAGGAATGGGGCGGGCATGATCGGTCGACCAAGATGATCCCACATGATATGGCTTATAATTTCCTGATATCGTGCCCCAAAAACGCCATCCTGTTTACTTATGGCGATAATGACACTTATTCGCTTTGGTACGACCAGGAGGTGGAAGGCATCAGGCCCGATGTGCGTATTGTTTGTAATAGTTTACTGGGAATGGACTGGTATATACACCAGATGGATAAACCTATGAACCAATCGGCTCCGCTGCCTTTAACCATGCCCTTTGAAAAATACAGACTGGGCACACGTGATGTTATTGCCTATAACGATGCCAAAATACCTGGGTCGGTAGATGTAAAGGACGTGTTTGATTTCATCACTTCGGACGATAGCCGAACCAAGGTGCAGTATCAGAATGGGGAAACCATGAATTATTTGCCCACCAGAAACTTTAAACTAACTATCAACCCCGATGAAGTGCTGAAAAACGGAGTGATCACTACGCAACAAAAAGATAAGCTGACTAAGGAAATGGAGTGGAAGTATCCCGCTAAATATATATTTAAAGATAACCTGGCCATGATGGATATTATAGCTCATAATAACTGGAAAAGACCTATCTGCTTCAGCATTGGGTATTCGCCCGAAAGTATGGGTGGTTTACAGCCATATTTGTATAAAGAGGGCTTTGTGTATCATCTGATACCATTTAAGGCTGATACTACCGAACAAAACCAATTGAGTAAAGTGAATAGCCTTGTTGGATATAATAATGTGATGACCAGGTTTAAATTTGGCAATTTTAAACGTGCCAAGTACATTGATCCGGTGGCCAAGACCGAGTTTTATCCTTTTATGGAAACAACCTTTCATGACCTGGCCCAGGGATTGATTAAAGATGGCCGGAATGACCTGGCGCTAAATGTGTTGCATAAATTTGATCAGGAGATGCCGGATATCAACCCCAATATCGACTCGGCCCACCGTAAACTCATGTTGGCACAGGTGGCGTATAAACTAAATGATAAGGAACTGGCCAATCGCTATGTAAAAGGTATTGATGATTACCTGACCGATCAGCTGGCCTATAATTATACTCTGCTGCAAAATAAACCCGAAGCGCTGAACCCCAACGAAGTGCAGTTTCAGCTATATGTATTAAACGGACTGGCCGATACCACCAAAAATTACAAGGAAACGGCCCTGCATCAACAATACCAGGCGCAGCTGGATGATTATGGAAATAAATTCGCGGCTTTGCTGAACAGGCAGTAGCGGCAACAAAAAGGGGATTTTTAAATCCCCTTTTTGTTTTAAATGTTTGTGGTATTATTATACTGCTGAACCAGGTTCCTGATCCGCTTAAAACTGAATTTGTTTTCAGAGGTATATTGGGCGTATACGGCATCGTTATCACTGATCAGTGTTGTAAATTCACCTTTGCGCTGCTTTTTTGATTTGGACATAACCAGATCGTCAGTTTTTAATGGTTGGGCTATATCCGAGCCTTTGGTTACATACCATTTAGTAACCTTAGTTACGGTATTATTCACATAAACATCAGTAGTTTCCTCGTACAAACTTATTTTCCCGGTTTCCAACACCAGCAGGAACTCTGGTTTGGTTTTCCCTTCTTTAGTAACAGACCGGTAAAGACTGTTTTTTTTGCTGATATAGTACTCTTTTACTTCCTCAGGTTTAATCTTTATGGATGGGCCATTGGCGCTTGTTTTATAATTACCGTCGCCGCAGGTTATTAAGGGGATTTTGATGGTACAAGGTATCGAATCGCCTTTGGTTGTAATGACATAATCCTGGTTCTGCGCTTTTACTCCTAAAGTAAACAATACAGCAACGATGCAGACAGCGGCTTTCTTCAATAACGATCTCATAGCAGTGTGTGGTTAATGTAAAGGCAAAGTTATTACATGTTTAACCGCATAGTGTTATAGGAATGCCATAATTTAATCAAATGATTAATTTTTTTATAAAGGGAAAATTAGAAGAGTCTTTAGGAGAAAGTTAATGAAAAGAAATAAAAAAGAACCTGGGTATGGGTGATTCCCTCCCCGCGGGAGGGAATTTATAGTAATGAATTTGTTATTGATCAAACTTCAATTTCAACAGATCTTCCGGTACATCTACCGCATAGGTTTCCAGTTCGGTTTCGGCAACTTTGATGCGGTAGCCGTTCTCTATCCAGCGTAACTGCTCCAGGCTTTCGGCTTTTTCTAAGGACGATACAGATAGTTTGGTGATCTGTTGCAATATATCAGCGCGGTAGCCATATATGCCGATATGTTTAAAGAAAGTATAAAATTCCAGCCAGTTCTCAGGTTCCTGACCACGGATGTGTGGCAGTGCCGAGCGGGAAAAATAAACAGCCTCTGATAATTTGTTTACCACCACCTTGGGCGAATTGGTATTGAACAGTTCCTCTTCGGTTTTGATCCTTTTGATGAGGGTAGCCAGTTGAGTACTCTTATCAGTAAAGCAAGCGGCTAGTTTATTGATCTGTTCGGGGTCGATAAATGGTTCATCGCCCTGTATGTTGATGATCACATCGTACTCCGGGTGTAGCAGGGCCACTTCAGCGCAACGGTCGGTGCCGCTTTGATGAGTATCGGCCGTCATTACGGCAACGCCACCAAAAGCCATTACATGGTTAAATATGCGGTCATCGTCGGTTGCTACAATAACTTCGTTCAGGCCACTGCATTTTTTGGCCTGCTCATATACTCGTTGTATCATACTTTTACCACCAATATCAACCAATGGCTTACCCGGGAAACGGGATGACGCATAACGGGCCGGGATAATACCTAATATTTTCATTTTTTAATTACAATGGTTTTGAAGGCTTGCAAGGCAAGGTCCTGATCTTGTTTGGAAAGATTACTGGCCGACATTTGAAAGTTTAATGTTGATGATCTGCTTTTGTAATAAACGCCTGTCACTCCTTTTGAAGGAACTTTCGGCCAGATGGTTTTGATGATGTATTTATCCGTAGTATCAATTTGAATATGATGAGTCTTTATAGCAATTGGAATTTCGATAGGGATAAGGATAGTACTGTCCCTGTAGGTCAGATCGACGATATAATCAGCTTTGGGGTATTGGATTTTTTGTTCGGTTGTTGGGAGGTGAATGTTTGTTTTGGTCTCATAACTCGGATCGGCCTCTACATGAACTAAAGTTGAGTCTATTGTGCCCAGTTTTTTCATTTGAACCGCTATTTCATTTTTGACATTAAAATTGGCAGTATAGGTTACTCCGACTTTGTAAAAACGTTCTCCTGCTTTTAGATATTCCTGTTCTGAGGGGAGTAAACTGTTGGCATATCCCATGCCGCTAAAATCAAATGATAATGACACCCCAGGACCTTTTATTTCTCCGACAAAAGAATCTATTCCTTGCTGCTGTTGGTATTTCCAATTTGGAGGAACCGATATTTTGAAAGCTCCCATGTCAAGATCCTGCCAGCCATTTGCATTTAATTTGGGCTCATTATTTACTTTCGGTTTACAACCCAATAATAGTGGTATTAAAGCAAAGACGAGCACCCTTTTCATATCGAACGTATTACATATAACTTCGAAGGTAAAGCGTTCCTAAAACAGCCCGTTAATTTCCCGTTCAATCAGTTGAACAATGGTGGCCATGTCCTCGGTGTTATTGGCAAAATCAAGGTTGTCTTTGTCCAGTATCAGTAATTTACCCAGCTTATAGTTTTTTATCCACTTATCGTACTTTTCGTTGAGCTTGGAAAGATAATCCAAACGGATGCCGATCTCATATTCGCGGCCACGACGTTGTATATTGCTTACCAGGGTAGGTACCGATGCTTTGAGGTAAACCAGCAGATCGGGTGGTTTTATGTATTCGGTTATATTGTCAAATATGGATTGATAGTTTTCGTAATCGCGACTGGTCATGAGGCCCATGTCATGCAGGTTTTCGGCAAAAATATAGGCATCCTCATAAATGGTTCTATCCTGCAAAATGTTGCGCCCGCTTTTTTGTATGTCAACTATCTGGCGGTAACGGCTGTTCAGGAAATAAATCTGGAGGTTAAAGCTCCAGCGTTTCATGTCGCTGTAAAAATCTTCCAGGTAGGGATTGTTATCAACGGCTTCAAACAGCGGTTCCCATCCATAGTTCCGGGCCAGCATTTCGGTGAGGGTAGTTTTGCCCGCTCCTATGTTTCCTACAATAGCTATGTGCATACGTTGGGTTTTAGTTCATGGATAATGGTTCATAGATCATAGTAATTGCAGAAAAATAGCTTTGAACATTTATTCTTCACCAAAATCTAGTCCCTAAAAATACACTATGAACAATGAACTATCAACAATGAACTTATTAAAATTTCCTGAAACCTATAATTTCCCTTACCTCACGTATAGTTTTTGAAGCGCTTTCGCGGGCTTTATCGGCACCGTGCTGGGCTACCTTGCTCAGGTACGCGGCATCGTTAGCAATAGCATTAATGCGGTCGCGGATAGGGGCTGTAGCAATGATCATATCTTCGGCAAGTTGTTTTTTCAGGTCGCCGTAACGGATGCTGCAGGTATTGTACAGGTTATCAAAATGAGTCAGGGTATCTGCCGATGAAACTACCTTCATCAGATCAAACAAATTCTGGATCTCTTGCGGTTTGGTTTGATTTTCTGTGGTCGGGCCGCCATCAGTCACTGCACGCATTACTTTTTTGCGGATAGCCTCCGGAGTATCACTCAGGAAAATGGCATTGCCCTCACCTTCTGATTTTCCCATTTTTCCCTTGCCATCGAGGCCCGGGATTTTCACCAGGTTGTTGCTATAGCTGAAGGCGTAAGGCTCGGGGAAGTAATCATGGTTATACAGCCTGTTAAAACGGTTGCCAAAAGTGCGGGCCATTTCCAGGTGTTGTTCCTGATCTTTACCAACAGGTACTTTGGTAGCTTTATGAATAATAATATCAGCCGCCATTAATACCGGGTATGTAAGCAAACCTGCGTTTACATTATCGGGGTTGGCGCGTACTTTATCTTTGAAAGAGGTAGCGCGTTCCAGCTCGCCCAGATAGGCGTTCATGTTGAGGTATAAATATAATTCGGCAATCTCGGGTACGTCTGATTGTACGTAGATCGTAGCTTTATCCGGATCAATACCAGCGGCCAGGTATTCTACCAAAACCTGCTTTACGTTGGTATGCAGATCGGCAGGAGTGGGGTGAGTGGTTAATGAGTGGAGGTCGGCAATAAAAAAGAAGCAGTTATATTCCGACTGCATTTTGATAAAATTTTGCAGCGCTCCGTAGTAATTTCCTAAGTGCAGATTTCCGGTTGAACGGATGCCACTAACAACAGTTTCCATAGGTTGCGAAAGTAAGGAATTTTTCTATTTTTGATGGTGATGAAAATGATATTGAAAAAAGTACATATCTACCTGTATGTGCTCAGCGTGGCATTATCTTATTTTATATTCTGGCCGTTTTTTTACTATTGTTCCAGAAAACCGGAGCGTTACAGAGGCATGAACCGGCTGCGAAGGTTCTGGGGCTTAATTAGTTCGGCTGCGGTTGGTTTCTTTTACCGTTTTGAGTTTGAGGAGCCTGTTGACTGGAGTAAAACCTATATTGTTTGTGCCAATCATACCTCTAATCTGGATATTGCGGCCATGTGTGTGCTGGTGAATAATAATTGCAGTTTTATGGGTAAACAGGAACTGGAAGACGGACTGGTAACCGGCTTGTTCTTCCGTTCGGTTGATATTCCGGTTAACCGGGATAGTAAAATGTCATCATTCCGGGCGTTTAAGAAAGCGGCAGAGAAATTACAGAACGGTATTACCATGATCATTTTTCCGGAAGGTAAAATAGCCGACGATTACCCGCCGCAATTACAGGAGTTTAAAAATGGGCCTTTCAGGCTGGCTATTGAATTGAAAATACCTATTATCGCGGTAACCTCACCCAATACCTGGCAAATGCTTTGGGATACAGGGCTTCAATATGGCAGTAAACCAGGTGTTTGCGATTTTTATGTACATAAACCCATTGATACAACTGCGCTCACTGTTGATGATGCCGACATGTTGCGTGACAGGGTTTATGACATGATGAAACAAAAACTTAACGGGCAACAACAGTTAGTGATGGTTTAGCCTGTGGCGATTAAGTATTTTTTCTAATTTTGGTCGCCATGAAATTAGCATTAAAAAGGATACACACTTATTTTTACCAGTACAGTGTAGGGTTCTTTTTTATACTTTTCTGGCCGGTGCTTTTTTTGCTTTCTAAACGGCCTAAACTCTTCAGGTATATTAATAAGCTCAGGCAGATAATTGCCTTTATAAGCTCGGCATCGTCGGGTATATTTTACCGCGCTACATTCGAAGAACCTATTGACTGGAGCCGTACCTATGTTATTTGTCCCAATCATACCTCCAATCTGGATGTATCGGCTATTAGTGTGCATTTGCGCAACAATCATTGTTTCATGGGTAAAGAGGAACTGCGGCGCCATTTTGTCCTGAAATTCTTTTTTAATACCATCGATATCACCGTTAACCGCGAAAGCAAAATGTCGTCCTTCCGGGCTTTTAAACAAGCTTCAGAAAAATTGAAGAACGGGGTAAGCGTGGTGATATTTCCTGAAGGTACTATTCCTGATAATTACCCGCCTGCTTTACACGCTTTTAAGAATGGCCCCTTCAGACTAGCCATTGAAATGAAGGCGCCAATTATCCCTGTCACATCATTGGATACCTGGAAAGTGCTCTGGGATACCGGTAAAGAATTTGGCAGCAGACCCGGAATTTGTGATATATTTGTACATAAACCCATTGAAACGGCACATTTAACTTTAGATGATGCCGACGCCCTGCGCGATGAGGTTCACGCTATTATTAAACAAAAATTGCTACAGGCATGACCATTGATAAAGAAACAGTTGAAAAAGTTGCCCACCTGGCCCGTTTAGAACTTAACGAAACAGAAAAACAGGAAATGATTAAGGATATGAGTAAGATTCTTGATTTTATGGCAAAACTGAATGAACTGGATACAACCGGCGTTGAGCCCCTGGTTTACATGACCGGCGATGCTAATGTTTTACGCGATGATGTGGTAAAACAACAAATAACCCATCAGGAGGCCCTGGAAAACGCTCCAAAACACGATGAGAACTACTTCCTGGTTGCCAAAGTGATCGAGAAATAAATTGCAAAGTCAAAATTAAAAAGTCAAAATTCAAAACCTGCTTATTCGTTTTTGAATTTTGACTTTTTAATTTTGACTTATTGTAACATTCAGAAGTGTATCTTAGTCAAAACCAAAAATATTGTATGGAGCCATTGAATACAGACAAACCATTAATAACCATTAAAGATATCGGGCGTAAGTACGTGATCGGCTCCGAAGTGATCCACGCGCTTAAATCAGTTACCCTAAATATCAATAAAGGTGAGTTTGTAGCATTAATGGGCCCATCTGGTTCGGGTAAATCAACCTTAATGAATATCCTGGGTTGCCTGGATACCCCGTCAAAAGGTGAGTATATCCTGAATGGTATCAACGTGAGCCACATGACCGATAATGAACTGGCCGAAGTACGTAACTCCGAGATCGGTTTCGTTTTCCAGACGTTTAACCTGCTGCCCCGTAATACAGCTCTTGATAATGTGGCATTGCCCTTAATTTATGCGGGGATTAACAAAGAAACCCGTATGGAACGCGCTACCAATGCGCTTAAAAATGTGGGTTTAGGTAATCGTGTTGATCATAAGCCTAACGAATTATCGGGCGGTCAGCGTCAGCGTGTAGCCGTAGCACGTGCCCTGATCAATAATCCATCTATTATCCTGGCCGATGAGCCTACGGGTAACCTCGATACCAAAACATCCATTGAAATAATGGGGTTGATAGAAGATATCCACGCCAAAGGCAATACCATTATACTGGTAACGCACGAAGAAGATATCGCCCTGCACGCCCACCGTATTGTACGTATGCGCGATGGCCTGGTTGAAAAAGACTACGCCAATACCGAAATCCAAACGGTAAACAGACGCGTAGAGGAAGTATAGAAAATATAAAAGGCTTTTAGGGTCAGGAATCAAGTAGAAATAATATCCGTGAAAAATGAAACGCTATATTCTTTTTATCCTGACTATAATAACCACCAGTTGCTCATTTGCACAAAGCGGTAATATTACTTCTCCTGAACCCATTACGCTACCCGTTTATAAAGCAAACGTAGGAAAAGTAGTCTTTCTGGCCGATACCATAGCGCTTGAAAGGCTAAAACAAACCGATTTGCTGAGCCGCTTTGAAGCCAGACCTCAAAATAATTTATATATCAGGCTTTTTATTGCCAATTCCCTTACTAATTATCAGCATCAGCTTAACCCTTCTTTAAGTGTAGAGGATTTAAATAAAGGGAATTTTCAGTTTACCTTTTATGTTGACGGGAAGCAGATATACCAGGAAAATCTGAATAAGGGTGCCAATCTGCCCGTTACAAAAAATACCAAAACAACCATTAGGGTTCCCCTGATCAGTAACCGTAACGAAGATTCATGGGGTAGAGGCCTTTGGTATCGCTTTACCGCCCGGGGTGGTGATGATGCGCTGACAACCGGTGCGCATTTATTGAAAATAGAAATCCGACCGTATATTAATATCCCCGATTTAAAGGTTGGTGAGGTAATTGCCAGTGGAGAACTTCAGTTTGTTGTGCCTCCGGCCGACCTGAAAGCTGTTCAGATACAGGCCATAAAACCCAATAGCGGTTGGCAGGTTTCCAGTGATCCCTTTGATCAAAGCAAGATCAGGGAATTGAATGGCCTGATAGCTCAAAACAAACTGAAAGATATTACCAGTATTATAGTGATCAAAAACGGGAAGTTATTGATAGAAGAGTATTTTAATGGCAGCTCGCGCGATTCACTGCATGATCCCCGTTCGGTGGGTAAAACTTTCGCCTCGGCCATGATGGGGATCGCGATACATGATGGGTTTATTAAAAGCGAAAACCAGAGGTTAAAGAATTTTTACGATCTTAAAAAGTTTAAAAACTACTCGCCCCGCAAAGAAGATATTACCCTGAAAAGCCTGCTTACCATGAGTTCGATATTTGACGGTGACGATAACGACAGCGATTCGCCAGGGAACGAAGAAAATATGTACCCAACGCCCGACTGGGCAAAATTTACGCTTGATCTTCGTGTGGATAGCTCCAAAACCGCAGGTAAACAGTGGAATTATTTTACAGCCGGAGCCATGCTTTTGGGTGATATCATCAATAAATCGGTGCCCGGAGGTTTAGAAAAATATACGGACAAAAAGCTATTTAAACCTTTGGTGATAACAAAATATCAGTGGCCGTATTCTCCGCAGCACATTCCAAGTACTGCCGGTGGCCTGCAGATGCGTTCACTGGATTTTGCCAAATTCGGTCAACTATACAAAAATAATGGGAGCTGGAACGGAAAACAGATCATTCCTGAAAGCTGGGTGAAACAATCATTTACCCAATATTTGGCCCTGCCAAAAGATGTGGTAGGCGAGGGCTATTACGGTTATTTGTTCTGGAACAAAACCTACACGGTGAATAATAAGCCGTACGAAACTTTTTATTGCTCGGGTAATGGCGGCAACAAAATATTTGTTTTTACCAATACGCCATTGGTAGTGATTGTTACCGCCACAGCATATAACAGGCCCTACTCACATCCGCAGGTTGACAAAATGATGCAGCAGTATATTTTGCCGGCGGTATTAAAGTAGGGTTGATTTGGATTGAGACTAACTTATTTGGCCCTAAAAAGTATGTCATTTCGAACGAGGTACGAGGAGAAATCTTATACAATATGGCACTGCGGATTGCATTGAGCAAAAGATTTCTCCTCACGCCCGTCTTTGCCCATTGCTGTTCGTTCGAAATGACATTTAGAGTTGTTCACTGCCGTGGGTAGTTATAAACACAGACGCTTAAATATGTAAACCATGTAAACCCACTTTTACACTGTCTGTTCAAGCATCGACACTTGAATGGGCTAAAAGGGATTACTTTACTTCCTGCCGTTTTAATTTACCGGCGTCTACCCACCACCAGAACCATTTGCCACCCGATGCCTTAGTTTGATCGAAACTAGCTACATCAAAACCTCCGCTGCCTGTTGTGGTTCCCTGTACCTCATAAACATGAATAGCCTGTTGGTTGTTACTCCAGGTTAAAGGTTTGCCCGGCTCGCATACCTCTGGTGGTTTTTGATTGTTGGTTATTAAAAAGTAGGCCTTGCTGGTACCTATCACTATGGCATGACCGTTTTCGTCAACACAAACCGCGGTGTGTTCATCGGCGGCTATGCCGTTGGCAAACAGTTGCCAATCTTTAATAATACGACTTAAAAAAGCCACATGGCGGCCCTGCCTGTCGCGGGTAATATAATGCTGGTCGGTAGTTACCGATTTTAAAAACGGTGCGTGCAGCAGATCGTCATTATACAATTTTACCAGTGGGTTATAAGGATTGGCCAGCGCCTGTTCGGCTGTAACGCTGGCATTTTCGCCACTATAATAAATACCGCCCATAATGGCACATCCTGCACTTGTACCGCCAACCGGCGCATGTTTTATATTAAGCAGATAGTTGATGGCATCCATAGTTTTGGTGCCGCGCCAGTAGTTCATGTAATCGGATTGATTACCGCCTGCAATAAAAAGCATTTCGGCATTGCGGATAATGTAAGCAACCGTATCATTGTTTGCTAACTCCCTGGAGTTAATTTTAAGGGTTTCTACAGAATTTACCTTACCCAGCCCATAGATATAAGGATTGTAACCATCCTTACCTGATGCCCGGATGATTACCACATCGCCGCCACCGCTACGGTCAATCATCCATTTAAAAGCTTCGTCAACATCCCTGCCACCGCCTATCATCACCAGGCCGGCTTTAACAGGAGTGTTTACATTGGCCGTATCGCCAATAATACCTATCGACGCCGGTCGACCAGGGATATGTTTACTTTTTTTAACGGTATCTGTACAAGGGAACGTCCACGCCGCCAACTGCGAGCCTAAAAAGATAACGGTTATAATGAGATGGCGCATAATTGTGAATGTAAATATTGTGTTTTCATTCAACTTAAAAAACTAAAATTTGCCATAACTCGTACTTGGTCTACGTACCGGTTATAATGTGATAAAATGTTTGTTGCTAAACATTTTACTATATTACATGTTCTCCCTCTGTTTTAATTAAAATTAATGATCAAACCACCTATCCCTGAGAACGAGAACGAACGCCTTGCCGCGCTACATACCTATAATATTCTGGATACTTTACCCGAGGAAGGCTTCGACGAAATAACCCTCATTGCGTCAGAAATTTGCCAAACGCCTATATCGCTGGTTAGCCTTATTGATAGTGAACGTCAATGGTTTAAATCGCACAAAGGTTTGGAAGTAACCGAAACCGCCAAAGATTACGCTTTTTGCGCCCATGCCATTTTAGAGCCCGATAAAGTGATGGTAGTAAATAATGCGCTGCAAGATGTACGCTTTGCCGATAACCCACTTGTTATAAACCAACCGGAGGTGATATTTTATACTGGTGTACCCCTGGTTACGCCGGATGGCCACGCGCTAGGTAGTTTATGTGTTATTGATAATAAACCGAAGGAACTGTCGGCAAATCAGATAGCTACTTTAAAGGCTCTTGCCGGGCAGGTGGTAGCGCAATTGGAATTGCGTAAAAAGAATCGCGAATTAAATGAACTTAGTTTAGAGTTGAAGCGATCAAATGAATACCTGGAACGGTTTGCCGTTATGGCTGCTCATGATATCCGTAACCCACTTACCAGTATTTTGCTGACCGGCAAAATACTGAAAGATCGTTTTAAAGAGTCGCTTGATGAAAAGGGCAATAAATTTCTGGATATTATAAATACCTCTTCCTATAAGCTGCTTGCACTGCTTGAAAATATGCTGGCTTATTCAAAATCGAATAAAATGCTATCGCAAAATAAGGAAGAAGTGGAGATTTTACCTTTGCTGGACGGGTTGATCAAACTCATAAACGCACCTGCATGTTTTACTATTAGCATCCCTTTGGTACCGGTTAAGATCCGTACTTCCGTGGTAGCCTTTGAGCAGATCATCATTAACCTGTTAAACAACGCCATCCGGTACAATAATAAGCCTTTAGGTAATGTTAAAATTGATTATGATGAAAATGATCATTACTACATTTTCAGTATTACTGATAATGGTATTGGGATAGCCCCGGAGCATTTCGAAAAGATATTTGAATCTATGTACACATTAGGGAATAAGGATCGCTTTAATAAAAATGGCTCAGGTATTGGTTTATGTACCGTAAAAAACCTGGTAGAAGCTTTGGAGGGTAGTATATCAGTAAATTCGGTACTTAATAAATTTACAACATTCACCTTTACGTTAAAAAAGTAAATGTTGTAAATCTCCTCTGATAGTTTAATATTTATAAGGTTCCATTTTACCGCATGAACAGGCACAGTTAGCATCGGTTATACCTAGTTTCTTTAAAAAGAACTGGTAAAAGCCAATACGATCATTCATGCTGTACATGTTTTCGCCTTTATTACACTCTACTTCGCCATTCACAATATTGATGGTCATGCCAAAACCAGGTGTACGACCTTTTGCTTTATCAACAGCATTAGGTTGCCATTTGCCGGTCATTACATCATGTGCTGATGGTTTATGCGTTTCGGGGGTCATCCAGAAATAAATAGCCGCTTTAAATGCTACTACTGGATCGTTTTCTACCAGGTCGGGGTTGTTCAGTAAGATTTTAGCATCGCCAAATATACAGGTAGAAGCCAGGCCGTAATTGCCATTATAGCTTAACTGCATAGGGCCGCGACCGTAATATTTTTTACCCGCGACAGGCGGATATTCATCGCTCTCGGCTATATAACTTAAAGAGGTATTGCTTTCATGTATCAGCATCAGTCCGTCGGTATAAGTGGCATTTACACCGTGGCGGGTTTCGTGGGCTATGTGTGCAAAAAAGGCTGCCAGCTCTTTTTTATTAGCTTCGGCACTAAATTGCGTGCAAAAGTTCCCATAATCTACGGTAAAGGTACTATCTGGTTTCTTTTTGGCCCAGTCTTCGTTCCAGTCGCCATCTTGTCTTACAGTACTAACCTTCCCTGTTTTTTTATCGGTACGGATATATTGATAAACAGATGTTGCCCTTCGGGTAACTTGTATTTTTATTTGACCAAGTTCATCGGCTGCTTTTATAAAAGCGGCATAGCTATAAAATTTATCGCGCTGCGGAAAAAGCTCATTAAATTGTTTCTCGCTGATGAGCGTTGATATAGATGCCGTTTTTTGCGAAGTGGCTGTTGCAGCCGGAGCTTTGGAGCCATTGCTGTTGCCGCAGCTAAAAGCCGATATTACTAATGCGGTGAAAGGTATAATGACGAGTTTAGATGATAATACGATCGATCTCATGATTTTTATAGATAACAAGTTTCACAGTATATAAATGCAAGTTTAAGCCTAACATTTAAAAATTTACACTTTATTAGCAAAAATTATACTACAATGGTATCAATACAAAATATATACACGTATATTGAACTTAAAGGATAAATGCTGCCGGATAAAATATGAAGATATATACTAAAACGGGTGATAAAGGGTTTACATCATTAATAGGAGGAACCCGGGTAGCCAAGCATCATATAAGGATTGAGAGTTATGGGACGGTGGATGAGTTAAATTCCTATATCGGCCTCATCCGTGATCAGGATATTACTGACCATGATAAGGACATATTGAAGCAGATACAGGACAGGTTGTTTACTATAGGCTCCTCATTGGCTGCCGATCCGGAAAGATCAAAAATGGTAATTCCAGATCTGCATATGACCGATGTGGAGCTGCTGGAACTGGAAATGGATGCCATGAACGAGAAATTGCCTGAATTGCGTCATTTTATTTTGCCGGGCGGAAATAATACCATTTCGTTTTGCCATATTGCAAGATGTATTTGCCGCCGGGCCGAAAGGATAACCGTTCATTTGGCCGAAGAAAGTCCGGTTGATGAAAAAGTGAACATTTATCTGAACAGACTGAGTGATTACTTATTCACGTTAGCACGTAAAATTGCGAATGAGCTTAAAATACCTGAAAATCAATGGATACCCCGCATGTGAAAAATGTGAAAAAAAATCTTGATTTTCCAATTGAAAATATTATACTTTTGCGAAAAAGTTAATTTACTGAAAATAAATATAAATAGAGAAACATGTATTGGACACTTGAACTGGCATCTCACCTTGAAGATGCGCCCTGGCCCGCAACAAAGGATGAATTAATTGATTATGCTATCCGTTCAGGAGCTCCTGTTGAGGTTATTGAAAACCTGCAGGCGCTGGAAGACGATGGTGAACCGTATGAAAATATCGAGGAGATATGGCCGGATTACCCAACAAAAGACGATTTCTTTTTTAACGAAGACGAATATTAGCAACATGAAAAGCCCTCTTATGGAGGGCTTTTTTTATAAACACTACTTTTTGGAATGATTTTAGTAATAAGCCTTTCATATTTATCACTTAAAACATATCAAAAATGAGAGGTTTATTGTATATCATCGCCGTTATCCTGGTAATAGGATGGATATTTGGGTTTTTCTTTGGTCACGCCACAGGACTGATCCACATTTTATTGGTTATAGCTATTATCGCTGTACTTTTAGGAATTATCCGCAGGGCATAGCAATCGCCTGCTCATGCAATCAAAATTAAAAACCAATGGCTTAAGCCATTGGTTTTTTGCTTAAAAGCAATTCGGCTATGGCTATGTCTTCTGGAAAAGTTATTTTAATGTTTTGGTGATTGCCTTCGGTAAGATGTATTTCAACACCGTCTTGTTCAACCACACTGGCATCATCAGTGAAATGTTCACTGTAGGGTTGTTCGTAGGCCTTCTTTAATAAATTGGCCTTAAAAGTTTGCGGGGTTTGTATCAGGTAGATTTGATCTCTTAATAAACTTACTGATCGGCCACCGATTAGCTGTCTTACCGAATCACGGCTTTTAACGGCTGTTACAGCGTTGCCATGTTCCTGGGCATAGTGATATGAGGTTTCGATAACATGAGTACTGGTAAGCGGGCGTACAGCGTCCTGAACGGCCACCAGTGTGTTATCATCTGCTAATAGTTGATCAAGTCCGTTTTTTACAGAATGAAAGCGGGTTTCGCCACCAGCAACCAGGGCATGCGGAATATCAAATTGATAGGTATGGCAAAGTTCCCTCCAATACTCATGATAAGTTGCCGGTAAAACTAAAATAATATTGGGTTTAATAGCTGATTGCGTAAAGGCCAGTATCGTATGCATTAAAACGGGCAGGTTATTAAGCAACAAAAATTGCTTTGGGACAACTGATTGCATTCTGGTGCCTGTTCCGCCGGCTACTATTATAGCGTAGTGTGTTTTAGATTTGAGATGTGAGATTTGAGATGTGAGATCTTGTTCATTCATTGCTTAGTTGGTATTAGTAATGCCGGACTTGTTTTCGGCATCCCACATTTAAGATTTTGAGTCACCAAATCTAAGGCAAAAAAAATGAGATACAAGAAAAGTCTCATATCTCAAATCTCATATCTCACATCTAAGCTTAGATGATAAGCATGGCATCGCCATAGCTGTAAAAACGATATTTTTCTTTAACGGCAACTTCATAAGCATTCATCACATGCTCGTAACCACCAAATGCCGATACCATCATTAACAGGGTCGACTCTGGTGTGTGGAAGTTGGTGATCATGCTGTTGGCGATGCTAAAATCATATGGCGGAAAAATGAATTTGCTTGTCCAGTCGTTAGCGGCTTTCAAAGTTTTTCCTGCGGATACTGCCGATTCAATAGCACGCATAGAAGTAGTACCTACCGCGCAGATGCGTTTTTTACGCTCAATGCCACGATTTACAATATCGGCCTGTTTTTGCTCAATGATAAATTGCTCAGAATCCATTTTATGTTTGGTCAGATCTTCCACCTCAACCGGACGGAAGGTTCCTAAACCAACGTGCAAAGTAACCTCGGCAAAATCAACACCTTTTAATTCCAGGCGTTTCATCAGTTCACGGCTAAAGTGCAGACCGGCAGTAGGGGCGGCAACAGCGCCTTCATGCTTAGCAAAAATGGTTTGGTAACGCTCTTTATCTTCGGCGGTAGCTTTACGTTTGATATATTTTGGCAGCGGTGTTTCGCCCAGGATCTCCACATTTCTGCGGAATTCCTCGTCGGTACCGTCAAATAAGAAACGGATGGTACGGCCACGTGAAGTGGTGTTGTCTACAACTTCGGCAATCAGCAAATCGTCGTCGCCAAAGTATAATTTATTACCTACGCGTATTTTACGGGCCGGATCAACCAATACATCCCATAAACGCAGTTCTTTATTGAGTTCGCGTAATAAAAATACTTCAATGGTAGCACCTGTTTTTTCTTTATTACCATACAAACGTGCAGGAAATACTTTGGTGTTATTCAGAATCATTACATCCTGGTCTTCAAAATAATCCAGTACATCTTTAAATATTTTATGCTCAATTTTTCCTGAATCTTTGTGTAAAACCATTAAACGGGCTTCGTCGCGGGTGGCAGATGGATTGTGTGCTACTAATGATTCTGGTAAATTGAATTTGAATTGAGATAATTTCATGCTTGTATTTATGAATTTTCAGGGCGCAAATGTATTAATTTTTTTTGTTAATCTCACCGATTTTTTTATGAACAACATGGTTGACTTATAATTCAGTTTATATATAAAAAGAATGTAACTTAACAGCTGTAATATCGTCTAAAAAACGAAATATTCCATACCGGTATATTTTTACAAAAATATTTTGCCGCCACAGTTTATAAGTGTGTGTGGTAGAATGATTAACCATCGAGATCAAAATAAGTTGTATGCTATTTTTAAAACTTTTCAGAGAAAGCTTTTTGTTCGCTTATGATGCGCTAAGACAAAATAAATTGCGCACCATGCTTTCCTTGTTAGGGGTAACTATAGGCATATTTACTATTATCGCGGTTTTCTCGGCTGTGGATACTTTACGCAATAACCTACAAAAAAGTGTCGACAAGCTGGGTAATAACAGTGTTTATATCCAAAAATGGCCATGGGTTGGCGGTAGCGACTTTCCGTGGTGGAAATATTTACAGCGCCCGGTACCTAAATTACGCAATTTTGAAGAATTACAGCGCCGGAGCCAAACCGCCGAAGCATTATCATATGAGATATCTATAGATAACCGTACTATTAAATATAAGAGTAATACGGTTGAAGGTGCACAGATAGATGCTGCTTCGAAAGACCATGATAAAACCTGGAATTTTGATTTTGCCAGTGGAAGGTACTTTACCGAAATGGAATCAAAAACAGGTGCACCTGTAGTTAATATAGGGTTTGATATAGCCGAAAACCTGTTCCCAGCGGGCGATGCTGTGGGAAAGCAAATCAAAGTAATGAATCGTTATGTGACGGTGGTGGGCGTGTTTTCGAAACAAGGGAAAGATATGCTGGGCATATCCACAGATAAAGAGGTTTTGCTGCCGCTTAATTTTGCACATAACCTGATTGATATACAAGCCGAAAAATATCAGCCGCAAATTATTGTAAGGGGCAAAACAGGTATCCCGGTTGATGATGTGGAAAGTGAATTACGTGGATTGATGCGCTCGATCATGAGTTTGCGGCCTGGACAGGAAGATAATTTTTCGCTGAACCGCACCACCATGTTAACCAATGCCCTGGACGATCTCTTCAGCATCGTTAATAAAGGAGGCTTTATTATTGGTTTGTTTTCGATGCTGGTAGGAGGTTTTGGTATAGCCAACATTATGTTTGTATCGGTAAAAGAACGTACCAATATTATAGGTATTCAGAAATCACTGGGTGCTAAAAACTATTTCATTCTGCTTCAATTTTTGATCGAATCCATTGTACTTTGCTTATTAGGAGGTTTAGTAGGGCTTTTACTGGTGTATTTTTCGACCTTTGGGGCCAAAGCGCTGTTTGATGTACAGGTAGTGCTGGATATCAATAATATTTTAAAAGGCTTAGGTTTTTCATTAGGAATAGGTGTAATTTCGGGTATTATTCCAGCATATTCAGCTTCACGGCTTGATCCTGTTGAGGCAATACGCACAAATTAATACCGATATGAAGATCAATGTTTTTAACAGTACTTTATTAGCAGGCTTCGTTATAGTCGCAGCCGCATGTAATCAAAGTGCCAAACCAGCACAGGAAACAACGTCCAAACCAGATAGCGCTAAAACTATTGTAGCTAAAGTAGCCGATACATCGAACACCGCTGATGTATTTAATAATTACATCGGTCTTAAAAATCAGTTCCTGAAATCGAATAGGAAAGGTATTAAAAGTACCGCCGCCATGTTGGAGAATAAGCTGGCTGGCATTAAAGGCTGCACCGAAACCGCTACACTGGCTCATCAAATAGCCACAGGCGATGATATCAAGGCGCAGCGTGATGCGTTTTTGATATTGAGTAAAGATGTCATCGCCCTGATAAAAGGTTCAAAATTCAAATCGGTTCCTATATATGTTGACTTTTGCCCTATGGCTGATAGTGGCAAGGGCGGCTATTGGCTGTCTGTAAACAAAGCCATCGAAAACCCATACTTCCCCGAGCACATGAAAACCTGTGGACAGGTTAAAGAACAGATCAATTAAACCGATCGGTTTTTTTGTCTATTTATTTTGTCCCCGCTTTGTAATTAATGTTTTTTTAATGAATAATTGATGCTTTGTAATTAGCAAAACTGGGTTTAATTAATAGATTTGCACATAAAATTTACAAACAGTAAATGATCTGGAGGGTTATAATACACAGATTTAATTACATTTGTTACAACAATTATTTTCTATGTCGGATACAGCACAACTAAAGATTGGTGATAATACATTTGACCTCCCGGTAATTGAGGGTACAGAAGGTGAAAAAGCTATTGATATTTCAAAACTCCGGGACTTGAGCGGTTATGTAACGCTGGATATCGGCTATAAAAATACAGGTGCTACCAAAAGTGCCATCACTTTTTTAGATGGTGAAAAAGGCATATTAAAATATCGCGGTTACCCAATCGAGCAGTTGGCAGAGAACGCCAGTTTCATTGAAGTGGCATATTTGCTTATTTATGGCGAATTACCAACTGAGCAACAGCTTACCGATTTTCAATACCAGATAAGTCGCCATACTTTGGTTCATGAGGATATGAAGAAATTTTTTGATGGTTTCCCATCAAAATCACATCCAATGGGCCAGTTATCATCGCTGATAGGTGCGCTGGCTGCATTTAATCCGGAATCATTAAAACAAGGTCTTACTACCGAAGAGGTTAACCTGGAAATCATAAAACTACTGGCTAAAATGAGCACGGTAGTTTCCTGGATCTACAAAAAATCATTGGGTCACCCGGTTGTATATCCTCAAAATAAATTTGATTATGTAACCAACTTCCTGTACATGACCTTTGCCGAGCGTACAGAAGATTATAAGGTAGATAGGGTAGTGGTTGATGTAATGAATAAGTTACTGATACTGCATGCCGATCATGAGCAAAACTGCTCAACCTCAACCGTACGTATTGTAGGTTCATCTGATGCTAACTTGTATGCGTCTATTTCTGCGGGTATATCTGCATTATGGGGTCCGCTTCACGGTGGTGCTAACCAGGCAGTTATCGAAATGCTGGAGAAGATCAAGAATGATGGCGGTGATACAGATAAATGGATTGCTAAAGCAAAAGATAAAAATGACCCTTTCCGTTTAATGGGATTTGGTCACCGTGTGTACAAGAATTTCGACCCACGCGCCAAGATCATTAAAAAAGCCTGTGATGATATATTAGAAAAACTGGGCATCAATGACGAGGTACTGGAAATAGCCAAGAAATTGGAAGAAGTAGCCTTAAAAGATCCATATTTTGTAGAGCGTAAATTATACCCGAACGTTGATTTTTACTCAGGTATTATTTACCGTGCATTAGGTTTCCCGACAGAAATGTTCACCGTACTATTTGCCTTGGGCCGTTTACCGGGATGGATAGCACAGTGGAAAGAAATGAAAGAAAACAAAGAACCTATCGGTCGCCCGCGCCAGATCTATACCGGCGACACCGAAAGGGAGTATGTTGACGCGAAAAAAAGATAATATTTGGTTCATGGATCATAGTTGATGGTTCATGGTCAGAAATAAAAAAATAGCGGTGATTTTGTCACCGCTATTTTTATTACAGGTCATTCGAAGTCTCTGACTTTGAATGAATATGTTTGTAGTTTGCAAGTGAGGATGGCAAATTTGTTTCTGGCTGCTTTCAGACGGTTATCTATGTACCATCAACTATGATCCATGAACTATCTACCATGAACTAATAATGACCATAGAGGAAATATTAAAACAGTACTGGAACCACGATAGTTTCCGGCCGATGCAGGCCGAGATTATCAAATCTGTTTTATTAGGACGTGATACCCTGGCTCTGTTACCTACCGGTGGCGGTAAATCCGTTTGTTTCCAGGTGCCTGCGCTGGCTAAAGAGGGGATATGCATTGTTGTATCTCCGTTGATAGCCCTCATGAAAGACCAGGTAGAAAACCTGAAGGCAAAAGGCATCAATGCAGTATCCATAGTATCGGGCATGGGTTTGCGGGAGATAGACCTGGCGCTGGATAACTGTATTTACGGTTCGGTTAAATTCCTGTACCTGTCGCCCGAGCGCTTGCTATCTGAACTGGTGCGCGAGCGGATCAAGTATATGAAAGTGAACCTCATAGCCATTGATGAAGCACACTGTATATCGCAATGGGGTTATGATTTCCGGCCACCATACCTGCATATTGCCGATCTGCGGGAATTACATCCCTCAGTGCCCGTATTAGCCCTCACAGCCACTGCTACAGCTGAAGTGAAAGAGGACATCCAGCAGAAATTATTATTTAAAGACGCGGTTGTTTACCAGCAAAGCTTTGAACGCCGTAATATCAGCTATGTGGTGCAAAATGCCGAAAATAAGCTGCAAAAAATGCTGGACATTGCCCGTGGTGTAAAAGGCAGCGGCATTGTTTATGTGCGCAGTCGTAAAGATGCTGCGGATATTGCCAAATTTTATAACGAGAGTGGTATTAAAGCCGATTATTATCACGCCGGCTTATCTATGGATCAGCGGGCGGAAAAACAGGAGAGCTGGAAAAATAATCGTACCCGCATTATTGTGGCCACTAATGCTTTTGGTATGGGCATTGATAAACCAGATGTACGCTTTGTGATCCATAAAGATATGCCCGAAAGCCTGGAAGCTTATTACCAGGAAGGCGGGCGGGGTGGCCGTGATGAGCAAAAAGCCTATGCTATTTTGCTCTATACACATTCTGATAGGCTGAGGCAAGAAAAAATGTTTCTGCTGAATTTCCCCTCGGTGGACGAGATCAAACATGTGTACCATTGTTTGGCCAATTATTACCAGCTGGCTTATGGGGCGGGCGAGGGCCTGTGCTTTGGTCTTGATCTGGGCGATTTTTGCAGCCGGTTTAAGCTGGATGCGGTAAAAACGCTCAACGCACTCAAATTCCTGGAAAAGGACGAATACCTGTCGTTCAACGAAAGCGTGTTTCTGCCATCGCGTTTTCGGTTTGAGGTGGTGAATGAGGTATTATATAACTTCCAGATACAGAACGCCGGGTGGGATCCTTTTATTAAAACGTTGCTGCGATCTTATGGTGGCTCATTTGAAAATTATGTTCGACTAAAAGAATACGATCTGTCGCGACGCACCCATTTGAATGTTCAGCAGGTAATTGACGGCCTGATGCAGTTACAGAGCTTTGGATTGATCAGTTATTTACAGCAGACCGATCAGCCCCAGGTTACTTATCTAAAGCCACGCCAGCAGGCCGATCGTCTCTTCATCAACAAAAAATATATTGAGGAACGCAAGGAAACCTATCGCCAGAAAATGGAGGCCGTTTTTGCCTACGCTACTGCCAAAAAGTGCCGTAGCCAAATGCTGCTGGCCTATTTTGATGAGACTAATGCCCGTAAATGCGGTGTATGCGACATTTGCCTGGAGGAGAAACGCCAGAAAAATGCTGACGAAATATTTGATAACATCACCCATGAAATAGTACAATTTCTAGGTATATCCACTCCGGATATCGGTATGCTGGTTAATACCATTAATGTAGGCACAGAAAAGGAAAAGATGGAAACCATACGTCTGCTACTGGACGCAGGCAAAATAAAAACCGACGGCGAGAAGTATTACTTGGCCTGATTAGAGGTTCGTGGATCGTGTTGCCTGAGCCATGTTTATTCGCCTATTGCCCTGATCATTCCATCTAAACTCCCGTACCCGCACTTTGCTCCCATATTTTCTTCCCAATTTCACCGACAACATTCCCGCCCTTACCGACAAAATCCCGGCGTACAACTATTACAGGCCATATCGCTGTAACGTTTTTTTAGTGCGATCGTCATATTGGTGTATTTAAAATAATAATATTAATCAACTGACAATCAAAATATTAAAATTATGAAAACTTTAGCAATCACCATGTTTACCGTAGCAGCTATGGTATTTGGATTAGGAAATCAAGCACAAGCCACTGTTAATAATAACAACAACAAGGCCATCGTTTTAACCGACATCACCCGCATCAACAAGATCGAAGTTTATGGTAATGTTCAGGTATATGTTTCAAACGGCACAACCGACGAAGTAAAGGTTTACAACCGCTATTATGCCGAAAACGCGTTGGTACAATCAAAGAACGGAGTGTTACGCATCACCTCATATAACAAGGCCGAAAAATTAGTTGTTTGGGTTACTGCCAAAGATCTATCCGAAATAACTGCTTATGATAATGCAAATATCAGCTCATTCGGTAACCTTTCTGCCATCGAACTGGATGTGAAATTGTACAACAACGCTTCTGCTACTTTAAAATTAGATGCTTACAGTGCCCGTATTACCATGAACGATAAAGCCTGCGCAAACCTGAGTGGTTCTGTTAATGAATATAGATTAAACCGCAGCTATGGCTCAACCGTAAACGGATCAAACCTGATAGCCGAACACACCACTGAAGTATTAAATGGTGCAAAAGTTAAAGCAGACGAGTATGCAGGTTTATAATCACCATCACAACAGGCTAACAACCGAACATAGCCACCTGAAGCCGGGTGGCTTTGTCTTTTTATAGCTATTTCCCTGCCATCAGTTTTTCAATTACATAAGGTGCTATGATCTTGCGGGCTCCATCAGGATCAGGATGCAGGCCATCCGGTACATAAGTCAAATATTCTTCTTTCCCCTTATCCAGTATTGTCTTCCAATGCGGATAATGATCAATCAATAACAATTTTCGTTTTTTAGCTATCTGCCTGTATAGATCGTAATAGCTGTTCAGCTCGGGGCGGTCGGCTGCATGTTTTTCAAGTGCTATATCCATGGTTTGCAGAATGATTTCACAATCCGGATTATACAGTTTAATACGGTCGATCATATAGTTCAGATTTATTGCAGCAAGTTCCCTGCTGGTTTTATAGTTGAGGAAAGCATCGTTCATACTAAACTCAATTAAAACGGCATCGGGCTTTTTGCTGATCACGCTATCTTCCAAATGCTGTACGCCCCAGGTTGACCACATCGCACTTTTAGCCGCGTTATATACGGTCAGGGTATTGTGGTATTTATTGTTCAGATCGGCAGCAACAGCATCTACCCAGGCATGCCCACCAGCGCCCGCGGTTAAGCTGGTGCCATAAACAACCAGGGTTTGAGGTTTGCCGGCCTGCAGGTTTTTGATGAGCTGCGTTTGCGCTGATGAAACAATTGAAATTAAAATGAGTGCAATGATTAACAGGTTTATTTTCATAAGGTTGTAATGATGGTTTAAATATATAAATTCTTTGTTGCCGGATGCAGGCTATTAAAGTTGATTTGAACCAGTCACCCATTGCTTTTTAAACTCTGATGGATTCTGGCCAACTAATTTGTTAAACAACTTATTAAAATAACTTAAACTCTCAAAGCCAACGGCGTAGCAGGTTTCGGTGATGTTTTTATCCTGCATGAGCAAGTTTTTGGCTCGCTCGATACGGTACTGGTTTACAAAATCGGTAAAAGTGATATGGGTTTGTCGTTTAAAATACCGGCAAAAGGCTGGGGTAGTGAGGTTTACCTTCCCTGCTACTACGTTTACATCTGGTTTTTGTGCATAGTGGGCGTCAATATACTCGTAAATAGCACCCATCCTGATCTTGTCCTTCAGGATAAAATCCTTGCTGCTTTCGTCATTATTGAGCAGGGTATATTCTTTAGAATCAGCTAGTATCCTGAAAATGTTTATCAGTTCCAGCAGCTGGTCAAAATTGCTCAGGTTACCAATGGCCTTCAGCTTTTGTGCCACCAGCGCCCGGGTATCGCCATGAAAGGCAACACCATATGCAGCGTTTTTGAATAGTTTATTCACCAGTTGAAATTCGGGCGCGCAAGCAATAGCATCGCCCATAAAATCGGTTCGTAGCTGTACTACTATCTGATGATAATCACTGCGCAGGCGATAATCAAAATTGAGATGGGGGAGGTTAGGGCCGATAAACACCAGGTCGCTTTGAGTATAGCCCGAAATATGTGTGCCTACATGACGGATACCTGCATCGGCTTCTACATATACTAGTTCCACTTCCGGGTGATAATGCCACAGAAACGTGTTGCGCAACCGGGGTGAAAATAATTTAAATGATTTACCCGGCTCAAACTCTATTCGCTCCAGTTGTATCTGATTCATCTTGTATTGTGTATTTTTTTATCATAAATGTATTAAATAAGTCAATGTAGAACAAATATTGATCATTGTAGCGGACATGTTGGCTGTCCTATCCCTGTAATTTTGAATTATTAACCAACACAAAGATTATGGAAGCAACAAGCAAAACTATGGCCGCTATGGCACCTACAATGAATCCTAACGAAGCCCATAAAGATATCCCGGGTAATCCCTCTGCGGCCAAATCGAGCCAGGTAAAATTGAACGACCGTAGCAACGGAGAACCTTTACGGGTATTGAGCGAGGACGACTGGAGCTTTTGGGTAACCAATGGCTACGTAGTTGTTAAGAACGCCATACCCAAGGAAATGGCCAAACGTACTGCCGACTACCTGTGGCAATACGAGGATAAAGATCCCAACGATATAGAAAGCTGGTACAAAAGACCCAATGCTCAAATGCAGATGAAAGAACTGAATAATACCGGTATGGTTGAAATTTACAACCACCAGTATTTGTGGGACAATCGCCAGTATCCTCGTGTGCACCAGGCCTTCGCCGATACTTGGGGCACCGAAAAGCTTTGGGCCAATATCGACAGGGCCAACCTGAATTTCCCGTTACGGCCCGGTTTTGAGTACAAGGGTTTTATCCACTGGGATTATGATCCCGAAACCAAACCCCAAAACGTGCAGGGTGTATTGGCCCTGGCCGATCAAACCGACGAAAATATGGGCGGTTTTCAATGTATCCCCGAGCTTTACCGCACTTATGATACCTGGAAACTAACCCAACCCGCTGACCGCGACCATTATAAGCCTGATACTACCGGCTTTGATATTGTTAAGGTAAAGCTGGAAGCCGGCGATCTTTTGATTTTCAATAGTTTACAGCCGCATGGCATCAGACCCAATACCAGTGGCAACAAAGTACGCATTGCCCAGTATGTGGCCATGATGCCTGCCCAGGAACATAATGAGGAGCTGCGGCAATGGCGCATCAACAGCTGGCAAAACAGGGAGGCCATGCAGGGCTACGCTTTCCCGGGCGACCCATTGGAACGGGAGAAAAAAAATCCCGTCGCAGAACTTTCACCATTGGGTAAAAAGTTGCTGGGTTTAGACAAATGGTGATGTCATTTATGGAACATAAAACTTTTTAAACCTTAAATTTTAACAATTTTTTAGTCGAAAATGGGGTTAAAATGCTTCAAAAACTGGCGAAAATTCATTCAAAACCATCTATTTTAACACTTTTTAACAAATTTTTGGTGGGTTTTGAAAGGTTTAAAAAGTATCAGAATATTGATAGTCAATTGACTACATATCAAACGGTCGGTTTTTGACCTCTTTTATCCCTAACTAAACAGCCCGCTTGTCTCCTGAAAAGACAAGCGGGCCGCTGTTGATATAAAGATACGAAATTTTAAGGAGATTTTTGGAGTAGGGATTTTTAAAACAAGGAGCAAGGATTTCTTTGCCCATTCATACGGTGTCAGTTCAAGCGTCCTCCGCTTGCGCTAATACTTCGGTGAGCGTCTGCACTCACCTTTATCAAATTGGATAGCACGTGAGCGTGGACGCTCATATGGCTCTGCATTCAAGCGGAGGACGCTTGAATGGGCGCGGTTTTATACTCCTGGAAAATTGAAAAGCTCAGAAACCCCTTCCTTCCCTTCCCCAAGGAAGGAATCGCACTGCCCTGGCTTTTAAACCACTCTTGATGATCAAGATCAATCTAAAGATAATGACACAGAGATTAAAGATAAATGTAACCTGCTTTATTTGAATTGTTTAATTTTGTTAGTATGGAACAGGTAGAAACATTATTACATTATTATCAACTCACCAACAGGGAAATTCCATCTGAGTTGCTCAATACCAAGGGCGCTACGAGTCATTTTAATGTTTTGAAGCGGAACAATTGCCTGAGCGCATTTCCATTCCAGCGCAGGGATTATTACAAGATATGTTTGATATATGGCAAAGCAATGCTATATACGGCAAACGGTGAGGTAGCCATTGATCAGTACGCTATCATTTTTTCCAGCCCGAATGTGAAATTTGGCTGGAAGGGGCTTTCCAGTGAAAAGGATGGTTATATATGCCTGTTCAATGAGCAATATCTGAGTACAGAGCTCAGGAAGGAATTTAAAAAACTGTATGAGCTGTTTAAGAACAGTGTTTATCCGATCATTTTTTTGGATAAAGAACAATATGATACACTGATGTATTACTTCAGCCTGATGTATAATGAATACAACGGTAACTTTGCTTATAAAAAAGAACTGGTTGAAAATATACTCCGGTTGATTATTTACACGGCCATAAAAATTCAAAGCGCACTTAGTCCCGAAGATATCGGCGTACAAAAAAGAGATCGCCTGGTAAATAATTTTATAGAATTACTGGATAGTCAGTTCCCGGTAGAATCACCACAAAATAGCATTTTGTATAAAACCCCGGCCGATTTTGCTGGTCAGCTGCATGTGCATGTAAATCATCTCAATCATTCGTTAAAAGCTGTATTGGGAAAATCAACCACGCAGCTTATCAATGAACGGATAGCGGTAGAAGCCATAGCGCTGATCCAGAACAGCGACTGGAATATTTCGGAAATTGGTAACGGTCTTGGGTTTGAGTATCCGCAGCATTTTAACGTTTTTTTCAAAAGGCAAACCGGCAGCAGTCCAAAATCATATCGCGGTCAATTGGTCGAAAATGTTTGAATTGTTTAATAATTGCTTTGAATGGTGTAATATAGGTACGCCTGGCTATTTCTAATTTTGTATCGTAAATTTTAGAAGTAATATGAAGCGGCTTAAAAAAGAAAACGAATGGATAGGTACTATTTTAGCATTTATGATCATACCCATCTCGGGTTTTGCAATTGATGTTTATGTGCCATCGTTTCCTCAAATGGTGAACGACCTTCACGCCACGCCATCTGATATCAGGTTAACGCTTTCCATTTTCCTGATCAGTTATGGTGTATCACAATTGTTTGTAGGTAGTATTGTAGATAGTTTTGGCCGGTATAAGATCGCTCTTGTCTCTTTACTGGTATTTGTATTGAGTAACATTGCCATTGTTGTAACCAAAAACATCGAGGTTATTTTTGTCATGCGGGCACTTCAGGGCCTGGTGATCTCGTTGATCATGGTTGCCAAAAGAACTTTATTTATAGATATATATACCGGTGATAAACGTAAAAAATATACCAGCTTGCTTTCTGTTGTATGGTCAACCGCGCCTGTGGTAGCACCTTTTGTGGGGGGCTATCTGCAAAGCTTTATCGGCTGGGAGGCCAACTTTTATTTTCTGGCCTTATACGGGGCAGTAATGTTGGTTTTAGAGTTGATATACAGCGGCGAAACCATCGCGGCTTATAAACCTTTTCACCTTAAAACCATCCTAAATACCTACCGCGAGTTTTTATCGGCAAAGGATTTCAGTATTGGCGTGCTTGTTTTGGGATTGAGCTATTCTATGGTAATCATCTTTGGCATGTCGGCTCCTTTTATTATTGAGCATGTTTTTCATTACTCCCCGGTAATTACGGGTTATGCTTCACTATGTTCTGGTGTATCACTATTAACGGGCGGCATGCTGAGCCGTATGCTGATAGATAAACCTTTTCATAAAAAACTGAAGCTCGGCAACCTGGTACAATTCGGTATAGCTCTGCTCATGTTTATGTTTGGTGTGTTTTATGCCGGCTATTTCAATATTTTTTCGTTGCTGATCTTTGTGGTGATGCTGCACTTTTTAGCCGGCTTTATGTATAATATTTACCTTACTTATTGCTTTATGCGGTTCCCTGCCTATGCCGGAACGGCAAGCGGTATCACCAGCGGCGGTTCATATGTGGTGGTTTCCATTGTAAGCTCGGCCCTGGTAAGCCTCATCAATATTCATGATCAGCGCAGCTTTGCCATCATTTATATTGTGCTTTCGGTGGCTATTACAGTGGCTTTATTATCCCTGAAAAAGGAGAACATAGCCAAGCATGCTGTATAATATTCAAATGCTGGGAGATCTCGAATACCCCGGACTTTTTGAATTAGAACTACTAATCATCAGACTTACGAAGTTTCAAAACTTCGTAAGTCTTTAAAGCGTTACAACTCCTTCATCTTCTCCAAAACCAGCTCCACACGCTGCTGTACAGTGGTGTCGCCACGGATTTCTAAAATAGGGGAGTTTACCTGGCTCAACCAATTTTCGTGTACCTGCAGGGTGCGGCCCTTGGTGGTGTTATCATCATAACCAGTGGCCCACTTTATAAATGCCTGGTAATTGACGGCACGTTCCGGATCGGTAAAGATAGCGTCGCCGTAACGTTCCAGCTCGCGGTTATGCAGGCGCTGCATCCGGATGTGGTGGGGGATGTATAGAAATACAACCAGATCAAACATACTCAGCCATTCGGTGCCCCAGTTTACCATCGATCCGCTGAGTATCCAGTCAGGTTGCTTGCCCGTATCATGTAATATCATGGCGTTCCGCAGTTCGGGATCGCGCTTTACGGTGAAGGGTTTTTCGGTTGTTTCCCAGAAGTATTTGTCGCTGTCAAACAAAGGGTAATTCAGTTGCCAGGCTAAGGCGGTACCTAAAGTGGTTGAGCCGGCGCAGGATGCACCCATGATGTGTATTTTCATACTTTATAATATAGCATCACGCGGTTTTACCGTAATGGCTTGCGTTGGTATTGGTTTGTTTTTTAAAATAGTTGGATAGGTGACTCACGTCCGTAAATCCAAATTCTTCGGCTATCTGGCTCAGGGTAGAAGTTTTGTTGCTGATACGGATCTCAATTAATTTAACACGGTAGCCGTTGATATAATCGCGATAGCTGATATCAAAGTTTCTTTTAAACCAGGCGCTGAAATAGCTGGTGGCGATATTAAAATGCGCGGCTACTTTTTTGATCTGGATGTTTTCGGGTTCGTAAATGTGCTGATGGATATAGGATATCAGCTCCTGTTTACCCGGCGGGCAGTTAACCAATTGCGAATCGATACGGCCCAGCGCCTGTGTGATTAAACCAAAGAGCGACAATATCTGGTAAAAGATATACGGGCAGGTGGCTATATCTGTCGATTCATTATACGCGGTAATGTTATCAATAGTGCCTCTTAAAATAGTTTTAAAGGGCTCGTCGAAAGTAAGTTTAATCTCTTTTAATAATTTGTGCCGCATCAGGTCCTGCGGACTGAATACGATTCCTACATGCGGAATAGATTGCTTGTTAGAGCTGAAAAACTCATCGGTAAATTTAATCAGCGTAACACAGGTGTACTTTTTATAGTCGAAACAATGTTCATCCTCGGGGCATATTAAAAACAGGTCGCCAGCCTTGTATGGGAGACTGTTCTGATTGAGGATGTGCGTGCCGGAGCCCTTTTGCACATAAATAATTTCATAATAAGTGTGGCTATGCCGGGCTTGTATCATGCCGGCACCCTCCACATTGCAAATTACCAGGGGCGCAAATTGCTTTTTTTTCATGTCGTAAATTTACAACTATATCGCCCCTATGTACAACAATTGTACGTGTATATATTTTTTTCTTTGAAATAGCTAAACGGTATTTTAATTGAATCACAATTATGACACACTTCAACCTCTCGGCAACAGCCCTTCCCGATGAATTTGTACAATATTGTCATTTGCATCAATATAACCTGTCGGTTAAAAAAAAGCACATTATAGCCCATGTTTTGAAACTGGCCCAGGATGCCGATGTAGACACGCTGTCAAGACACATCCGCTTTAATGGGGTAAAGGTGAGCACCAGCAGTATTTACCTGGTGTTGCAATGGCTTATTGAACATGGCTTTGTAGTAAAAACAGTAAACGGCCGCAGTGAGGTTTATTACCGGCCGGTGAACCCGATAGTTAACTGAGTTAAAGTCGCATCCTTCTCCTATTCCCTCCCCACGGGAGGGGCGCGATTGGCTTGTGTGCAAAAGCAGGGAGGGGTTTATCCACGAGGCCTCCCGTAGAAATCCCTCCCTACACCCTCCCGTTGGGAGGGAATCACATAAGCTCAGGCTTTTTTACTAACTCTCCATACTGTAATCAGCCATTTCCCCATTTTTCGCTAAAAATAATTTCGCCGTTCACCGATATAAATCCTCCGTTCACCGATAAAATACGGCCGTACATCTAATTGCCCCCAAATAGCTGTAACGTTTTAAAAATGCAGGCGTCATATAGATGTATTTAAAAAATAAGGCAATACAATTAATTGACAATCAAAATATTAATATCATGAAAACAAAATTATTCACCATCGCAACTATGTTAGTTTTAGTAGGTGGTATCGCAGGCACAACTTATGCAACTACTAATAATAAAGCAATTGGCAACGCCACAACTGTGGTAAAAGAAGTAAGCAAAATCAGCAAGATCGAGATCCGTGGTAATGTAGAACTGTTTGTATCAGACGGCTCTGCCGATCAGGTAAAAGTTTACAACCGTTATTATGGCGAAAGCGCCCTTGTTCAAAGCGAAAACGGTGTGTTACGTATTACTTCATATAAAGCAGAAAAACTGGTTGTTTGGGTAACAGCTAATGATTTGCGCGCTATTAACGCTTATGACAATGCCCAGGTAAAATCATTTGGTAAATTATCAGCCCTTGAACTGGAAGTGAATTTGCACAACAATGCTACCGCTACCTTAAATGTAGATACTTATACAGCCAATGTTAACTTAGATGATCACGCTAAAATTGACCTGAGTGGCAGTGCTACTGTTTACACTTTAAACCACAGCAACACTACCAGCGTAAATAACAACAACTTTGCCGCCGAAAGCTTCAGTGATAAATTGAATGGTTTACCACAAAAAGAAATAGCAAACGAGTTTGCCGGTCTTTAATCCAACTTTTGCAAAAGTTCATCATATATTCTGAGAAGCTGTCACAATTTGTGGCAGCTTTTTTTATTTTTGATGTAACTTCAAACTTATAAACAACGTCACAAAGTAAAAAACACGATGAAACTATCACAGGCAATAAGGCCGGATAGCTTCATGACCATAAAAATCTATTACTATGAAAAAAGCAGGTTTAGCCATTGCCATTGTCGCGTGCGCATCATTCAGTATATTATCATCGTGTAAGCTTGTTTGCGTACATGGCTCAGGAAAAATAACAACCGAGCAACGCAAAGCCACTGATTTTAGCAGGATTGATATATCTGGTGCTTATAAAATTCATTTAAAGCAGGATAGCTCGCTTAGTATTTCGGTTACGGGAGACGATAATTTACTCAAATATGTTTCTACCTCTGTTAACGGCGATAAATTAGTTATCAAAACCACCAAAACCATATGTTTGGATGATGACCTGGTGGTAGATATTGGTATACGTAAATTGGAGGAACTCAAGTCGTCAGGCGCAGTGGAGGTTTCATCGACCGGTAAAATTAATGCAGGTGATGTGAGCATTCACTTATCGGGCGCTTCAAAAATTAATCTTGACCTCAATGCCGCTAATGTTGATAGCCATGGCAGCGGTGTAAGCGAATTGAATTTAACCGGGCAGGCAGCAACGCACCAGGTATCTTTTAGTGGTGTGGGCAAGATCAATGCCTTTGATTTTGTGGTTGGCGAATACACTATTAGGTCGTCAGGGGCAAGTCATTGCAAGATCAATGTATTAAAAACGCTGAATGTGCACTCTTCCGGTGCTTCGGAGATCAAGTATAAAGGTTCACCTTCAACCGTTAATAACGACAAGTCGGGCGCATCGAGCATTGAAAAGGTCGACTAAATAATTATTTTACTAGCTGACAAAAGGCAGGGGCGAAGGTTCCTGCCTTTTTTTGTTTGCGGGGAGGGTATTTAAGTGGAATATTCTTTTCATCTACGCAGGTGACTGGGTGAAAATACCGTAAATCTACGCACGCTTTTCCAGTGAAAATACGGTGGATACAGGGATGAAAAGTTACTTAGTTTTGCCGCGTTCTTATTACTTGTCATGAAAAAAATCTTAAAGTTTGCAGGCTACATTGTTATAGCCATTGTTTTAATTGTTATAGCCGGTATAAGCTATATTACCCTGGCCCTGCCCAATGTTGGCGAGCCCGAAAATATTAAAGTAGAAGCCACCCCGCAGCGTATTGAACGTGGCAAGTACCTGGCTAACCACGTAACCGCTTGTGTTGATTGTCACTCCACCAGAGACTGGACAATATACGCCGGCCCGGTGAAGGAGGAAGGATTAGGCGCAGGCGGTGAAAAGTTTGATGCCAATGTTAATTTTCCGGGTAGTGTTTATGTGCCTAATATTACCCCATATCATCTAAAAAACTGGACCGACGGTGAATTGTTCAGGGCCATTACCACTGGGGTTAAAAAGGATGGATCGGCTATATTTCCAATTATGCCCTGGGAGTCGTACTCCAAAATGAGCCGGGAGGATGTTTATTCCATTATTGCTTACCTGCGTACGCTGAAACCCCAAAGAACTGATTACCCTGAACGCGAGCTCGATTTTCCGTTAAACATACTGGTACACACCATGCCTGCAAAAGCCACCCTGGGCACCGTGCCCGATCAGCATGATACGCTGGCCTATGGCGCTTACCTGGTACGGATAGCGGCCTGTAAAGATTGCCACAGCCAGGCTAACAAAGGTAAAATAATTGAAGGATTGGAATTTGCCGGCGGGCATGAATACTCCTCACCAAATGGCGGCAAAATACGGTCGGCTAATATTACTCCTGATAAGGAAACGGGTATTGGTAACTGGACAAAGGCTCAGTTTTTGAACAGTTTTACCCAGTACGCTGATAGCACACATAAGCACCAGAGGATAGTACCAGGTGAGTTTCAGACCATTATGCCCTGGTATAAATATGGTAAAATGAAACTAAGCGACCTGGAGGCTATATACGCCTATATGAAAACAATTAAGCCGGTAAAAAACAAGGTAGATAAATATACTCCGGCAGAATTACGTGATTAAATTTAAAATAAAATTCATACTTTTGCGCCTCGAAATTTGTATAGCCTGAATTGGTTTTACGGCTACGTTTTGAACCATTAAATTAAAATACCCGGTAAAAAGATGAATATTACACAGGAAAAAGTAGATGCCCTGAACGCAGTTGTTAAGATCAACATTAACCCTGAAGATTACCAGCCACGTGTTGATAAAGCCATAAAAGAAAACGCTAAAAAGGCTAAACTGCCAGGCTTTCGTCCCGGAATGGTGCCTGCTGCACATATCAAAAAAATGTACGGTAAAAGTATTTTGGTTGACGAGATCAACAACTTGTTATCAGATACTTTAAGTAAATATATCGACGAGCAAAAACTGGAAGTATTGGGTCAGCCATTGCCAAAGGTTGATGACGAGAAAGAATATAACTGGGATTTTAACGATAATTTTGAATTCAACTACGAGTTAGGTTTAGCGCCGCAATTCAATATTGATTTCTCATCAAAAGATAAAACAACCCAATACGTAATTAAAGTTGATGACGAAACATTGGCTTCACGTATCAAAAATATCCGTCGCAGCTATGGCAAAATGACAAATCCTGACGTATCGGCAGACGATGACGTGCTTTACGCAGATTTGGCCCAGCTTTCACCAGATGGTTCTGTTTTTGAGGGAGGCATAAGCAATACCGCATCTGTTAGATTAGACCAGATCAAAGACGAAAAAATAAAAAAATCATTGATCGGCCTGAAAAAAAGTGATGTAGTAACGCTGGATATTCAGAAAGCTTTTGATAACGAAGCGCCAAAGGTTGCTGCTTTATTAAAAATTGAAGAAGACGAAGCGGCTGAGTTAAAATCGAAATTCCAATTGACGGTTAAAAATGTAAACCGTTTAGAAGAAAGCGATTTGAACCAGGAGTTCTTTGACAAATTATTTGGTGAAGGTACAGTAACTACCGAAGCTGAATTTACGGCTAAAATTACTGAAGAGATTGAAACCATGATGGTTCAGGATTCAGAGCGTAAATTACAGGACGATATTTACAAACTGAGCGTAGCTAAGGTTGATTTTAACCTGCCTGATGAATTTTTGAAACGTTGGTTAAAAGCTACTAACGAAAAACTGAGCGATGAAGAGTTGAATGGCGGTTACAATGATTTTGCAACCAACCTGAAATGGACCCTGATCGAAAACAAGATCATCAAGGACAACCAGATCGAGATTAAATATGATGAGGTTTTTGCATTAGCGAAAGTTCGTCTGGATCAGCAGTTCAGAATGTACAGCCCTCAGCCTATCCCTGATGAGCAGTTAGGTCAGTACACTGTACAATATCTTCAAAACAAAGAGAATGCTAACAAGATATTTGAAGAAGTAAAAGCGCTTAAAGTATTTGATCATATCAAAAGCGTAATCACTTTAGAGAAAAAAGATATCCTTTATACAGATTTCAGCGAGCTGGTAAAAGAGCAGCAATAAGCTCATTTTTACTTCTGTACAAAACACCAAAAGCAACTCACAAGGTTGCTTTTGGTGTATAAGAGGGAATTAATTATATTGAAAGCATGGCGTAGACGACTCACCCCGACTACGTTGCACTTGTCGACCCTCTCTCCGACTTCGTCGCATAGAGGGTAGGGAAAATGTATGGCAATTCAAGTTTCCTCTTTCCGCCAAAGGCGAAGAGAGGGTGGTCGAGCGAAGCAAAGACCGGGTGAGTCGACTCTTGGAGTATAGTGTGCACCTTCACCACCAAAATATTTTACTTAATACATACTATCAGGTAATAATTTTATTCAACTAAAAACTATATTTATCGCAGGTAACTCCTGCATCTAAACAAATAACATAACAAAAACCATGAGTAGTAACATCGATAAGAACGAATTCAGAAATTATGCTGTTAAGCATCACCGTTTAAACAGCTTACACGTAGATAAATATATTTCTGCTGTTGACAGAAGCAGAATGCCATCCGGAATTTACACCCCAACCGGTATGACCCCGTATATCATCGAGGAACGTCAGTTAAATGTGGCCCAGATGGACGTGTTTTCACGTTTGATGATGGACCGTATTATTTTCCTTGGCGATGCCATTTATGAAAATATTGCAAACATTATCCAGGCTCAATTGCTGTTCTTACAGTCGGCCGATAGCAAACGCGATATCCAGATCTATATCAATTCACCTGGTGGTTCTGTTTACGCGGGTTTAGGTATCTATGATACTATGCAATTTATATCAAATGACGTGGCCACTATTTGTACAGGTATGGCAGCATCAATGGCAGCGGTATTATTATGTGCCGGTACCGAAGGCAAAAGGGCTATATTGCCACATGCAAGGGTAATGATCCACCAGCCATCGGGTGGTGCACAAGGTCAGCAGTCAGACATCGAGATCTCTTACCATGAGATCACCAAGCTGAAAAAAGAGCTGTACCAGATCATTGCCGATCATAGTGGTGCTCCGTTCCAGAAAGTTTGGGACGCTTCAGACCGTGATTACTGGATGATAGCCGAAGAAGCTAAAGAATTTGGTATGGTCGACGAGATTTTAAAAGGCAGCGGCAAAGCGAGTAAATAAGCTGCCGAAATAAGTTTTGAGTGTTGGGTTTTGAGTGATAATGAGGGTTTTACAACTGTTCATTGTTGCTTATAACCCAGTACTTATAACTCAAAACTTTTTTTTCTGCCACTAATTAGTTAATTTTGAATTACAAACGAATCAGATGAATAAGAACAGTAAGGAAATCAGGTGTTCATTTTGCGGTGCAGGTAAACAGGATTCCCTGATGTTAATTGCAGGGCTCGACGCTCACATTTGTGATAAATGCGTTAACCAGGCTAATGAAATATTGGCTGAGGAGTTAAAGGTACGCAAGGTAAAAGCTTCACCTTCGGCACCTTCTTTGTTAAAACCTGCCGAAATTAAAACGCACCTTGACCAATATGTTATCGGTCAGGATGATGCCAAAAAGATACTTTCTGTAGCCGTATATAATCATTACAAACGCTTAAACCAGCGTATTGATAAGGATGAGGTAGAGATTGAAAAATCAAACATCATTATGGTGGGCGAAACCGGTACAGGTAAAACTTTACTGGCTAAAACCATGGCAAAGATATTAAACGTTCCGTTTTGTATCTGCGATGCTACCGTACTCACCGAAGCTGGTTATGTAGGCGAGGATGTGGAAAGCATATTGACCCGTTTGCTACAATCGGCAGATTATGATGTAACCCTTGCCGAAAAAGGTATTGTTTACATTGATGAGGTTGACAAAATAGCCCGTAAAAGCGATAATGCCTCCATCACCCGCGACGTATCCGGCGAAGGTGTACAGCAGGCTTTATTAAAGATATTGGAAGGTACCATGGTTAACGTACCACCACAGGGAGGCCGCAAGCATCCCGATCAAAAAATGATCACCGTAAACACCAGCAACATATTGTTTATATGCGGCGGTGCGTTTGACGGTATCGATCGTAAAATAGCTAACCGTTTGCGTACGCAAACCGTTGGTTATAAATTAAAACGTGACGATAGTGAGGTTGACCTGAAAAACCTGTACAAATATATTACCCCGCAGGACTTGAAATCATTTGGGTTAATACCTGAATTGATCGGTCGTTTGCCGGTTTTAACTTATTTGAACCCGCTTGACAGGGCTGCATTGCGTAACATATTAACCGAGCCTAAAAACTCCCTGTTAAAACAGTACAAAAAACTGTTTGAATATGAAGGCGTAAAGCTTGATTTTGAGGATGAGGTGCTGGAGTTTATTGTAGATAAAGCCATGGAATTTAAGCTTGGCGCAAGGGGCCTGCGCTCCATCTGTGAGGCGATTATGATTGATGCCATGTTTGAGTTTCCATCTAAAAAAGATGTAAAACGCTTGCAGGTTACTTTAGACTATGCCCACGAAAAGTTTGAAAAATCGGATCTGAAAAAATTAAAAGTAGCGTAACAATTTGATATCAATTAAGTAGCTATCTTTATTATAATAAACACAGACCCTGGTGAAACGCCGGGGTTTGTTGTATACACAGGTTTTTATTTATTGGTATCAGGTTGTTTAAGGTATCAAGTATCAAGATGATTATCACTTCGGTATAATTAATCCTGAATTAAAAGTCTTGATACTTGATACTATTTGAACTAGCTACTTGATACTCAAAACACAAAAAATATGAATGAACAAATGAATGTAAAAAAGGATCCTACCGATGCACCGGTAGTAAAGGAAGTGCACACACCCGTAAAATCGGGATTAAAAACCAAGGATGCTATTGTGGTTAATTGGCTGCCACGTTATACAGGCAGACCATTAGAGGCTTTTGGCGAGTACATCATACTAACCAATTTTTCGAAGTACATCCAGCTGTTTTCGCAGTGGAACGATAATGCACCGATCATGGGCTTGGAAAAACCGATGCAAAGCGTTACTGCCAACGGTATCACCATTATTAACTTTGGTATGGGCAGCTCAGTAGCGGCTACAGTGATGGATTTGCTAACAGCCATACACCCCAAAGCAGTAATATTTTTGGGTAAATGCGGTGGTTTGAAAAAGAAAAATGCCGTAGGCGATCTGATACTGCCGATAGCCGCCATTAGAGGTGAAGGTACATCAAATGATTACTTACCACCAGAAGTGCCAGCATTGCCATCATTTGCTTTACAAAAAGCAATATCTACAACTATTCGTGATTTTTCACGCGATTATTGGACAGGTACCTGCTACACTACCAACCGCCGTGTTTGGGAGCATGATAAAGTATTTAAAAAATACTTGAAAGAGCTGCGTGCCATGGCTGTTGATATGGAAACCGCTACCATTTTTACCACTGGTTTTGCTAACAAAATCCCTACGGGAGCACTGTTGTTAGTGTCAGATCAGCCAATGATCCCTGAAGGTGTTAAAACAGCCGAAAGCGACTCAACCGTAACCGAACAGTTTGTAGAAACGCACTTGCGTATCGGTATCGAGTCATTAAAGCAGCTGATCAATAATGGTTTAACTGTTAAGCATTTGAAATTCTAATCATGGAGTCATTTTGTCATCAAGTCATTATTTTGATGATTTGTTGAATAAAAGACTTACGAAGTTTTAAAACTTCGTAAGTCTGATGAATGCGGGAATGACTCAATGACCTGATGACCCAATGACAATGTTTTTCATCCCCTCGCGGCCATAAAATACCGGGAAATACATCATCTCGGCTTTGGCCGGGTTAAGGTTGTACCGGCCGTCAAATCTCGGCATCAGGGTGATGGTGTAAGTATATTTGCCCTGTTTTAGTTTGCGGCAAAATATACTCACCTTTTCTTTAAAATATTCGCGGTGCACCTCGTTGTTTTGCCATGACTGATCCTTGCTCTGATAAGAGCACCCGGCTGGTATTGGTATCTCGATCATCACAAAATCGGCATCTCCTTTGGCCGTAATTTCTGCCTTGAGCGTTACTGCTTCGCCGCCTTTTAGCTGATTTGTTTTATTGCCATTTTTCTCAAACCAGGTATCTACCGTAAAATCCTTGCTTACCTTTTTTGGTTTAGGGTTCCAGAATTGCTGATAACCAGTGATGTAAACCGGTAGGGTGCCGGTTTTGCTTACGCTGATATCATTATCGGTAAGGGTGTCCGTGTAAGGAAATTTGGTTATAGTTTCGGTTTTTGAACCTTTGAGAGTTAAGCTGGCAGGTTTCAGTGGCTTGCCTTCTACCAGCAGATCGGGCAAAATGGTTTCCAGTATCAGGGCCGCTTCATAGGTATTGCGCCAGTCGCCATGCCCACGCTGTTCTAAAAAGTAGCCCCTTATTTTGTTGAATATCTCGGGATGTTTGCCATCATTTTTGATGATTTTGTAGGCCAGAACACTCAGCTGCATGGAGTTATCAAAGAATCGGTAACTATTATCGCCCCAGTAAACATTACCAAACAACGTACGGCGCTGTATGGTCAGTAAACTATCCAGCTTCACCGGAATGCCGGCTTCCTGTTTTAATAACATCAGTCTGAATTGATCATAAGCTGATATGCTGATGCCGGTTTTTAGTTTTATGGATGCATTTTCCTTAGCTATGATGTCGAAATATCTTTTGTTATCAATCTTGGCTTCCAGTTTATGGAGCAGTTGCAGGCAAAGCAGTTTATCCTGGCCGCGATAGCTTTCCAATTGATAAACCAGGTAATCAGTCATTTTTTGTTTATCTAGCTGAATGGTATAACCTTCTTTTTGCGCGTTGAGTAAAGCTTCCACAGCGTGCAGGCTTATCCAGAGCTCTTCGTCGGTATCTTTCCACCAACCCCAGGTACCTGTGCTTTTGCGGTTTTCCTGTAGTTTCTTGATCACCTCAGTAATGTTTTTGCCATACTTAAATTCCTCACCCAGGAATTTTTTGATGCGCTTTTCTGTGAGCAGTCCTTTTAATTTGGATGCCAATTGTTCGTTGCACAGATATTTATATTCGCGCAGCTTTTGAGTTTCTTCTATCAGGGCAGGCAATACCGAATTTTCGGCATGGAAGATGATAGGTCCCAATGCCGGGTCGAATTTCAAGTGGGTGGTGGTATCGCCGTTCAATACCTCAAATACGCCCTTGGTTTCTTTTACACCTTGTTTTATCACGGGTATTTTGCGGCGCTCACCATCAAAGTAGCCATTGTCGCGTTTAATGGTATATTCAAAGCTCAGGCTGTCAATCGCGTCGGCAATAATGTTCAGCGTATCTATCCGGGAATTTTTTACGCTGATGTTTTCCTGTTTCAGCAATTTTCCATTATAGCTAAAGCTGCGGTTCACGTCAGCAGTTTGCGAATTATAGTTCAATACTTTGCCAATAAGGCTCAGTTCATCGCCGGCTACTGCAAACTGGGGCGAAGTAAAATTAGCGCTCAAGGGTTTAAATGATTTTACCTGCGCTTCCTTAAAGCCGGTTTGCTGCCCGTTAATGCCGATTATAAAAGTGCGCCAGCTGGTAATATCGTCGGGGTAGGTGGTGGTAAAGCTGGCCTTTCCCTGCGCATCGGTAGTGAGTTTGGGTTGCCAGTAGGCATAATCTGAAAAGTTTTTGCGCAGGGTTGCTTCACTGCCGGCTTGTGCGGCTTCTGCAGTCTGGGCCTCATCAGGTTTCTTTTTGGTGTTGATGATTACTACTCCATGGGCAGCCCGTGAGCCATACAAGGCGGTCGCGGCCGCATCTTTTAATACACTCATTTCACCAATACTGGCCGGATCTATTTCACTGATGTTTGTAACTATTTCACCATCTACCACATACAATGGAGCCTGGCCAGATGCAGATGACGTACCCCTGATATTAATAGGAACCCTAAGCTCGTCATAAGCCAATGATACACCGCCGCTCACCTGTGTGTCACGCATAACAACAGATGAAGAGAGTGTCATCTTCCTTTGAACACCATAACCCGTCACTACCACTTCCCGCAGTGTCTGATGCGATTCTTTTAGGGATATTTTTTCATAAGAGCCAGGTACTATATTGATTTCCTGGGTTTCATAACCAATAAAACTGATAATCAGTTTACCGTGCGAAGGTACTGTGAGTTTGAACCGACCATTAATATCGGTTACAGTTCCATTACTGGTGCCTTTTACTTTAACAGTTACGCCTGGCATAGCCAGTTTGTCGCTATTACCGGTTATAACACCGCCCATTTGGCCGGTAAAATCACTCATGTCCAGGTATTTTTCATTGAAGGCCTCTTTGATCTTCAGAGCGTCGTTTTCGATATCCTTATCTTTATAATCATATAAACTATTGCGGTTGTTGATGATATTGCTGATGCGGATACTTACGGAGTCTTTTGTGTGGCTGGGTAAAACATTTAGCTTATAAAAATTAGTACCATATGGTTTAATACTGATGTTCTCTTTAATATCGTAAGCATCACCTTTTAACAGGAACAGCAAACGGTAATTGCCAGCTTCGATGCCATACAAATCGGTAGTATTGCCAGGGTATATCCTGATAAAATCCAGGTCATCATGTTTGTACATGATCACATTTTTGATCAATAGTTTTTGCCCTTTTGGTTGAGTGATATCCATCACTAAATGGCCGGTGCGGACGCTTTTATTATCGTCGTTACGGAATAGTCTTTGTGTATTGGCTCGCAGATCCAGGTATTGCTGCCAAAGACTATCCGTTTGCGGTTTGGTAAGTACAAATTGCCGATAATCATCTGTACCGTTTGCTGCGGATAGTTTTTTGTTGAAGGGATATTTATATGGGATACTTTTTTGCTTGATCAAACCTGGCTCAAACAAAAAACTGTAACCGGATTCGGCTATAAAGTAGCGTGGTTTTTCGCCTCGTACTAATAGCTGCGTGTAATTATCGGCCAGCGGGCCAGCCAGTATATCATTATGATAACCCGGATTAGGGTTGAGCAGTATGATCTTATCCGACTGCTCCAAAGTAGCCATCCGCGACTCAAAGTTATTCACTATTGTAATCATGTACTTATTGAGCAGATCGGCCTCGTAAGCAGTTAAAGTATCTGTGACTTTGGTAGCCTTTGCATTATCGGCATTGATGCTCAGGATCAGTTTCTTTGATTTTTTAACCAAAATGCTATCAAGGCTAATAACCTGTTTGCTTGTCCTGAACTGGAACGAATGCAAACCCGGGCTTACCTCGAAACTGTAACGTTGTAATTGCTGTGCCTGATCAAAATATACCGGCCGGTTATCAATATATAAGATATGAACAGGGATTATGTCGCCATTTTTTACAACAAATGGAGCTACCTGTGCCAGGGTATCAGTAGTAGGTTCTTCTACCTGGTATAGTTTGGCTGGATGGGTAAATTGGTAATAGGCAATGCTGTCCAGACCCATTTCGCGGCTCCATCGGTTCCAGTTCAGCTTCAGGTAGCCATCGCTCTCAATATTTTTATTGGTAAAAGGGTTTTTGTATTTACGGTTAGGATAAAGTTTACCCAGATAAGGTATATAAGGAACCTGGTAACTGCTGAATTTGCTGGTCATGGCCCAGGCGGTCAGGTCGGTATTGGGTACGGGTTTACCTTTTACATCGGTAACTACAATATCTGTTTTTACCTGCTGCCCGGGATAAACAGAAACAGGTTGCTTTACATTAATGGTGAGAAGCTTATCCTGATAAGGGACAACGCTTTGGTCGGTACTGCTTTGCCCAGCCCAGATATAATTGATAAAGAAAGTGATATTGTTTTGATCGTGATAGGCACGTTTATAAAATAACTGAACAGACTCCCCGGCATCAATCAGCTTGTTACCAGAAAAAACGCTATACCAGAAATGCAGATTACGGGGATTGGTAACTTTGACAAATAGGGAGTCGGCGGTGCGATAACCCGATATGGAAATATCACTTTTCTGTTCTTTTAATTCCAGATCGGTATTAGTGCTATCAGTGGCGATATTATAGCTAGCAGCATTAGGGTTGATAATAATTTTAGTAGGTAGGGTAACCTGTTGTTTGGAAATGGTGTCGTTCCTGGTATCCAGGGCGGTTATTAGTGCCTTGCCTTTAATATCCTTGCCCAATTCCTGGTAGGTGCTGATGAGGGTATCGGCGCTTAAACTAGCCGATATATTAAATCGTTTATATTTAAAACTTGCCCACTCATCTGCTGATTGACTTTCATTGTTACTATTTAAAAACTCAGCATCTATACGGTAATTAATATTGGCGTTTGGGAAAATAGAATCGGGAATGAGTATTTTGGTTTCGCCAACCGGGTCAAGGGCCTGTTGATGTTTCCATAATGTGTCTGGTACAAAAACGTGGGGACTGTTATAACCTTTGGCGTTACGTGTGCTGAGTGTTATGGTCACGCGGCCATCAGGCGAGGGCAGGTTATTTTCGTCAACTGCCTTTAAATATAAAGCAAGCGGATTGCCGGGCCAGTGTTCTTTTTTATCGGTACGGGCACTAAACGTGAGCGACTTTAACTCGTACTCTTCATATCTGAAATTACCTGCGAGATAAACTATATGTTGGGGAGCCTCTTTGTCTTCATCCTTTTGCCTGGGCAAATATTTATTAGGGTCTTCCAGACTAATGGTATAATTATTATCAAGACTCAGATCCAAGCTGTCGGTCAGCACAAAACTGTATTCAAACCCTCCGTTACGGTAACTGCTCACTTTACCGATGATCTTGCCGTCGTCGTTATAACCCTCCTTCAGCCGTACCTGTAGTTGGGAAGTATTGATAGGCTTTTTAGAGTCCTTGTTTAAAATGTAAGCCTTAAACTTTACCGTATCATGGGGCTTGTATATGACTTTGTTAAATACCATAAAGCCTTGATATTTATTGGCGGCTTGCCATTGATTGCTGGGGCTTTTTTTAAATATGTTTTTAATTGATAGCCAAAGCCTTTTGATCCAGCTTTGATGATTGTATTGGTTATAACGATAAGGCTTTTCTTGTTTTATTTTGTAGTAATTGGTAACCCCTGCAAACTCAGCTTTAAGTATGGTATCCTTTTTTGATGCATTGAGATGATATAAGCCGCTCTTGTTGTCGAAAGGGATGGTTTTCTGATCAAACTGAACCTCAGCGTTATTGATCACCCGGCCTTGTTTATCAGTGAGTATAAAGCGCAGATCATAATTATTCCGCAACAACTGTAAATAAGCCGAGTGGTTTTCGATGAGCTCGTACCGCAGTCTATTTTTCGAGACGTGTACTCTCAGGTAATTTCCCGCGGGTAATGTATTCTGCCAGTATTTATCAGTTTTAAAAGAATCAACAGGATAGCGTAGTATATTTTCATCCGGATCCTTACCCGGATGTTTATAAAAGTTCAATACATTGGCAGGGGAGAGCTTATAGATATAGGTATAATAACTGCTCTGCCGGCTCGGGCTCAGCAGCTTTTGCGAAAACGCCGGACTGACGCAAATAGCTATCAACAATAAAATAAATATGGCTATTTTTAACGATAAGGAAAGGTTGTTATAGGTTGTGGATACCATAGGTTTAAATATAAGCTTTTGCGTTATACATAAACGATGCAAATTGATGAACTATTCCATAAAAAAATATAAAATTTATGTTGCTCTTGTTTGCCGGTATATCTAATTTGCCATTCGGTAAAGAATTATCCGTTTAGAAAGTTAATTTTGAGGAATTATCCGGCTAAATATACCGGATTAGTAGATATTTAAATTTATGTGGTATAACAATATATTGGAAACCATTGGTGATACGCCACTGGTTAAGTTAAACAAAGTAACAAAAGATATCCCGGCAACGGTTTTGGCAAAGATAGAAACCACTAATCCAGGCAATTCCATTAAAGACCGTATGGCCCTTAAAATGATAGAGGATGCCGAAAAAAGCGGTAAGCTAAAACCCGGCGGTACCATTATTGAAGGTACATCGGGCAATACCGGTATGGGTTTGGCTATAGCCGCGGTAATTAAAGGTTACAAATGTATTTTTACCAGTACCGATAAGCAATCCAAAGAAAAGTTTGATGCCCTGCGCGCTTTTGGCGCCGAGGTAATTGTTTGCCCTACCAATGTAGAGCCCGAAGACCCGCGTTCTTATTACTCTGTATCTTCCCGTTTAGAGCGTGAGGTGCCAAATTCGTGGAAACCCAATCAGTATGATAACCTGAGTAATTCGCAGGCGCATTATGAGCAAACCGGTCCGGAGATATGGGAACAAACCGAAGGCAAGATCACCCATCTGGTAGTAGGAGTGGGTACTGGAGGTACCATATCGGGTACAGCACGTTACCTGAAAGAAAAGAACCCAAACATCCAGGTGCTGGGGATTGATACTTACGGATCGGTATTTAAAAAATATAAAGAAACCGGTATTATGGATAAGAATGAGATCTATCCATATATCACTGAAGGTATTGGCGAAGACTTTTTACCACAAAACGTTGACTTTAGCCTGATTGATCATTTTGAAAAAGTGACCGATAAAGATGCAGCCCTCATGACCCGCGAAATTGCCCGTAAGGAAGGTATTTTCGCAGGTAACTCAACCGGGTCGGCTGTGGCTGGTGCTATACAAATGAAAGATAAGTTTAAAGCAGGTGATGTGGTGGTGATCATTTTCCCGGATCATGGCACGCGTTACCTAGGTAAGATGTATAATGACGACTGGCTGCGCGATCGCGGATTTTTAAAGGATGGCAAACTAACCGCCGCCGATATCATCAGCAAAAAAGATGTGCAGGAAATTATCACTATCGACTGCGAAAAAAGCGTGTTGGAGGCTATCAATACTATCAAATCGCTCAACATATCTCAGATTCCGGTAACACAGCAAGGCATGGTGATTGGCAAGATCACGGAAAGTGATATTTTGGATTCACTGATCGAGAACCCATCCATCAAATCGCAACCGATCAAAAATATTACTACCGCGCCATTCCCTTTTGTTGATCTGAATACCTCTATCGATAAGATCTCAGGCATGATCAATAAAGACAACATCGCTGTACTGGTTGAAGACGGTAATGGCAAAATTGAGATCATTACCCAATATGATATCATCAATGCTATATCGGCCTAGTTTTTAACTTTAAAGGCGAAAGAATAAAGATAAAAGGTGTTGTGCTGTTGCATGACACCTTTTTTTAATCCTATTCGGTAATTTTTTGCCAGTGCCAGTTTTTCTCGTTTGTATCAAGAAAATTAAAGCCAATGTCAATAATTATTGACTTTTTGTTTACTTCAAACTTATAAAAACGTCCATCAGTATCAATATCATGGGGCTTTTTTATATAAAAGGGCGAGCTCAACTTATAACGTGATTTAAAAGTAGCGTTTGATACTTTTCCTTTTTGTAAATAATAGAACAACAAAAAGGTCTCTGATTGAGTTAAGGCCATACCCATATTAGCAGTTTTAAGATATACACCATTGGGGTAATTAATAGATGAGGTAGCTTCAGGGACAATCATGCTTTTTAAGGCTATGCTTTGATATAAATACCGTAGCGGGGCATAAGCCCAGGTAAATTGATAGGGTGCTGCTGAGCCATAATCGTTTACCGATTTATATATTTTGCCATTTTTTACAAAAGTTGTGCTGATGGTTTCGTCATCTGTCCAGCGTACGTTGTAATCGTTTTTTAATAGATTAAAATCAGTATTCCTGAAATTATCCTGTAGTTGTTTGTATTGCGCTTTGGTAATTGTGCCGGTAAATAACCCTTTCTTCGTGGTGTAGAATCGTCCATTAAATATAACAGATCCATCGGCATTTATCATGGTATTTGAAACAGGGCAAGTACCAAAACAGCCCGAGGTAGATAAAATTATTTGATCAAACTCCGGCGTATTATTTTCCTTGATCTGATAATGTTTAAATGTTGTTAATCTTTCATCTAAATAAAATTGTAATGAATCTGCAGTAAGTTTAATAAGGTGATATTTGTCCCATTTATTATTAACTGGATTTAACATTATTAAGCTATCATTTGTTACTTTAAAAGTGGAACGTGTTCCTAAAAAGTAGTTGGCACTATTGATCCACTTGAAATAACCAGATTTATTTTCAAAGGTATGGTCAGTATAAAAAGTGAAGCCAGGTTTATCTCGTTCGAGAGGTTCTGGTAATACATATTTACCATTAGGTTTAGCTGGAGTTTTTACTTTAACCCAGTTGCCCAGTATGTTTTTTTCATTTGCCTGCTGTTTATCAGTACATGCAGAGATACATATACAGATCAAAAAAAGCGCGGTTAATAAGTATTTCATATGAAATAAGGTTGGTACTAGCGAAATGCTTTAAGAATGTGATTTATTACAGATAGGTTTTTAATCAAGCCTTTTACCTAACTTACTCCAGCCTCTTCCTGGCCAGCTCTTTGGTATACCGTTCCTGTAAGGGAGCTTTAATATCGGTTATCAGATATATTCCCGTGCCCTTTTCACGCGCCAGGTAATGATCAATCTCTCCAAGCTTTTGGTAGGAGCCGATCATTTTACCGGCTACAAACTGACGAATATTTTCGCCGCCGTTATCATCCACATAGATGAGGTATTTGCACAGAAGGCTATCTGGTGCCCAAAGCGTAAAACTGCTATTGAGGGATATGGCTTTAGGGAAGTTGAATTGCTTACTATAATGATTTAGGGCGCCGGCTTCACCGTAGTTATCGGCATAAACAAGCGTTTGTTTTTGCTGTTCGGGGGTTAACTTATGATAAGCTTCGCCTACTTTTTGGGCCAGCTCATCCCAGCCGTACATATCGGCATAATCTTGTGTAAGGGGGTGTTGTTTTTGATCTTCCCAGGTTATCAAAAAATCTGTGGCCGGTATATTTTTATGGGCAAATCTGAAAAATGCCAGGGTATGTTCTATCGAAAATATGGGCAATAGCATGGGCAGCAAGATCATATTGGGCAGTATAAATACCGCAATAGTAAAAGTGCGCAGTACATAACCTTTGGTTTTTAACCACCTTTCGAAACCAAAACCGCCGGCTGCGAATAGCATAGGGTAGGCGCCAAACAGGTAATAGTTTTTACCATCCATCTCCAGTAAAAAAATAAATATCAATACATAAGCAATAGCCAGAAATTGAAAGTTACGCAGCCTGAAGGAGAAGATGAGAAACAGTAAACCGGTGAACCAAACAAAAAAAGCCACGCCATGCACCAGCAATTGCTGTTCAATAAATTCAAGGGGTTTAATATAGCTTAGCTGTTCTTCGCGCAGGGTTTTCATGTGCGTTATCAGCGGCCAGTGATGCTGAATTTGCCAGATGAGATTTGGCAGACAAACTAAAAATGCTACTAAAACTGCACCCAATATATGCTTGTTGAATAGTAGTTTACGCTGTTTGCTGATAAGAATACCAATAATCAGGGCAAACGTAAAAAAGGCCATAGTATACTTGGTGAGCATACCCAGACCAACAGCCAGACCTAACCAGTACAGGTATTTAACATCGGTGGTGTTAAGGTATTTGATCAATAGCCAAACGGTTAACACCCACCAGAATTGATCGAAAACAACAGGCTGAAAAAGATAACCACTTGCGGCAAATGCCGGCGAAAATATAAGCGCTAAACAAGTTAGGGTAATGGCAAACTTGCGCCCTCCAAATTCAACTGTAATCAAACCGGCAAACCAAATAATAAGCCCGCTGCAAATGGTAGGGAAAATGCGTGCTGCAAAAAGCGAATGCCCAAAAAAAGTGTTGGATATTTTGGCTACGATGGCGATAAAGGGAGGCACTTCTTTATAACCCCAATCCAGGTGATTAGCTAAAACCAGGTGTAATAATTCATCGCGCTGAAATCCAAAATGGTTTATGGCAAATAAATTAAGAACTACTTTTATAAATACAAAAATCAGTATGAAATATGCATAAGTTGACTTTCGGTTTTTATATGGCATTGTTCTGGTAGGTTTTACAAGGCTCAAAGCAGGGGGTAAAGCCAAATGCTAAAGTAACATAACAATTCTTAAAAACAAAAAAGTGAAATGTAACGATTTAGAGGGAAGGTGAAAGGATAAAGGTCAAAGGCGAAAGGTTTTTATAATTGATAGACGCAGCTACCTTTAACCCTTTGCCTTTAACCTTTTAGCTCCAGAAATTATATTCTGGTAATATCTGCGCCAAGAGCTCTCAAACGATCATCAATATGTTGATAACCACGTTCAATTTGCTCAATATTATAAATGGTAGATTGTCCTTGTGCCGAAAGTGCGGCAATGAGCAATGCCACCCCGGCACGAATATCAGGCGATGTCATAGAGATACCGCGCAGTTGAACTTGTTTGTCTAACCCGATAACAGTAGCACGGTGCGGATCACAAAGGATAATCTGTGCACCCATATCCAGCAGTTTATCCACAAAGAATAAACGGCTCTCGAACATTTTTTGATGGATCAGTACCGATCCTTTAGCTTGAATGGCAACTACCAATACAATGCTGATCAGATCGGGGGTAAAGCCGGGCCATGGAGCATCGGCAACGGTCATAATAGATCCGTCGATAAAGGTTTCTATTTCGTAATGATCCTGTGCCGGAATATAAATATCGTCACCACGCAGCTCCAGTTTAATACCCAAGCGTTTAAATACGTCGGGTATCATACCCAACTCCGGATATTTTACATCTTTAATAGTGATCTCGGAACCGGTCATGGCCGCAAGACCGATAAAGGAACCAATCTCGATCATATCTGGCAGTAAACGATGATCTGTGCCACCAAGATAGTTAACACCTTCAATGGTAAGCAGATTAGAGCCGATACCGCTTATTTTGGCACCCATGCGGTTCAGCATTTTGCAAAGCTGTTGCAGGTAGGGTTCGCAGGCTGCGTTATAAATAGTAGTGATGCCTTTGGCTAAAACCGCAGCCATTACAATATTGGCTGTACCGGTTACCGAAGCTTCATCCAGTAGGATATAAGTGCCTTTAAGGTTGGAAGCATCGACATTGAAAAAGCCGTCGGCAGGGTTGTAGTTAAATTGAGCGCCCAGTTTTTCGAAACCCAGGAAGTGGGTATCCAAACGCCTGCGACCAATTTTATCGCCACCTGGTTTGGGGATGGATGCTTTACCAAAGCGGGCCAGCAGTGGACCCACGATCATGATCGATCCGCGAAGACCGCCGCCTTTTGATTTAAAAGTTTCTGACTGGAAAAAATCCTGATCAATATCCTTTGCTATAAAGGTATAGGTGTCGGCTGCGGTTTTCTCTACAATAACGCCCATGTCGCCCAGCAGCTCTATTAGCTTATTTACATCTTTTATATCAGGTATATTGCTGATGGTAACTTTCTTGTCGGTCAATAATACCGCCGAAATTACCTGTAAAGCCTCATTTTTTGCTCCCTGTGGAGTAATCTCGCCCTTTAGCGGTTTCCCGCCGTTTATCACAAATGCGTTAGTCATAGGAGTTTATAATTGATTGATCATGATTCGTTTTTGCACACACTTAATTTAGTAAAATAAGCATGCTATTTCAGGGCAAAGATTATAAAATTAATGGAGACAAGCCGACCTTTCAATCAAATATTTGATTGAAAATATTTGACCGGTTTTAAGCAAACAACCCGGTTACCTTGCAGATAACCGGGTTGTTGTTGCTTTATAGTTCAAGAGCACTAATGAACCATTGAACTAGTATTTCTTAGCGCCGCCATTGTTACGGTTACGATTGTTTTGATTGTTATTGTTATTGCGGTTGTTTTGATTATTATTCTGATTACGGCCGCGATTGTTTTGATTGTTATTCTGATTGCGCCCGCGGTTGTTCTGATTGTTATTGCTGTTGTTTTGGTTAGGGCGGAATTCAACGCGATTAAGGTTGATGTTTTCTTCCAGTTTCAGCGTACCGCCCGATAAGGCATACAGATCGGCCAGGATACTTTCGTCGGCAACCGAATCTTTGTTCCATTGTACATAAGCCATTTTCATGAAATTGGCAATGGCCTGCACCATATGGCGTTTACGGTCGGCATCATCAATGCTTTTTGCTTTTTCGATCATCAGCTCGATGGTTTTGCCATAGTGTTTGTATCTGATGCGCTGGTGCGGGTATCTTAAAGGCTGTGGCTTAATATGTATAGCCTCGGGCGATGGTTTTGGATACGGTGAGTCCACATCAATCTGGTAGTCTGATATGATGTGCAGGTGATCCCAAAGCTTATGTTTAAAATCGGCCACATCGCGCAGGTGTGGGTTTAAAAAACCCATTAAATCAATCACTACCTGCGCGTAGCGGTTACGTTCTTCTTTAGTGGGCAACGCAACAATGTATTTAACCATGTTTTGTACGTTGCGGCCATATTCAGACAGGATAAGTTTTTTCCTGGTTGAGTTATAATCAAATTCAGGCGTATTTTGTTGAGCCATGTTTATGCTGTTGTAATGTTATTATTAAGAAGGATTTAAATTAGCCAGACAAATGCCCGTGAATTGGGATATGAGGCTAAAATTGAATTGTTACTATATTGTAGTAACGCAAATATAAGGTAATAGTATCAATGTGCAAATTATTGACGCAAAATGTTACTTTAGACAATCATAAACATAAAATCTGCATCGTGAAAAACAAAATAATCATCACCCATATCGATATATACCGCTTTAGCATTCCTATGGAACCGTTCACTATTGCGACGGGGACCTTGGATCATGCCCAAAACGTTTTTATCCGGATACATACCGATGCCGGTTTTTATGGAGTAGGAGAGTGCTCGGCTTTCCCTATGATCGTAGGCGAAACGCAGGATACCTGCCTGGTAATGGCTCGTGAATTTGCCAAACTATGGAAAGGGCATGACGCTTTGGACATCCCCGCCCGGATGCAGCAGCTGCATAATTTCACCGCCGGTAATACTACCATAAAAAGTGCCTTTGATATAGCTTTGTTTGATATCGCAGCTAAAAATGCGGGTGTGCCCTTATATCAGTTATTAGGGGGCGAACGCAGGGAGGTAGAATCGGACATTACCATTGGTATTGCCGGGCCGCATATGATGGCGCTTAAGGCACTTGATTTTAAAGCCACAGGAGCTACCGTGCTAAAGGTAAAGCTGGGAAAGAATGCGACTGAGGATGTAGAACGCATCCGTCAGATACGTGAAGCTATCGGCAGCGATATCAAAATACGTATTGACGCCAACCAGGGCTGGAGCTTTGATGATGCTGTTTTTGCACTGCAGGCCATGGGGCAATATGATATTGAATTTTGCGAACAACCTATGCGTACCTGGTACGATGACCGTTTGCCGCAACTGATGCAGCTATCACCTGTTAAGATCATGGCCGATGAAAGCGTGTACAACCATCATGATGCCCGTAAGCAGATCAATAGTGGCTCCTGCCATTACATCAATATCAAAATGTCAAAATCGGGTGGTATACTGGAGGCTAAGCAAATACATGATGAAGCCGCTTCAAAAGGTATTGCCTGTATGATGGGAGGGATGCTGGAAAGCCGTATTGGCCTGAGTGCAAAACTGCACTTTGTATATGCAAGCCCTAATATTCGGTTTTATGATATGGATACCTGTATGCTGGGGCATCTGGAAGATCCTTGCATTGGTGGTGTGAGTTATGAAGGTTATCAGTTAAGCATTGGTGACGAACCGGGGATAGGCGCCGATGCTAATGAGGCTTTTTTGGCCCATTGTGAGCATTTTAAGATTTAGGCAATGGGGGCGCGGCGTTTGCCGACAGCCCCATCGTGTGGTTTTATAACAACGGTTTGCGCTTAAATCTGTTGGCGCTTTTTGCCGTTGTGATCTTTTCGGCTTTAGTGTTTTTAACTTCCCTTACTTCCTTTACGGTTTCACCTTTTGATTTTTCCTTAGTTTCCATAATAGTATGTTTTATATATATGAATAATACTCTCTATCAGGTGCTTTTGTTTTACGTAAATATAAGGAAATGTGTCATATTATTGTATTTATTTAATGTGAATAAAATGTTGTCATATTTACGTCAAGGTTGTGCCTGTTTCCAGTGCCTTAGTGTATTTTTTCAGATCAAATTTGTATAAAAAAGGCGCCCGGTGAGGGCCGATGTTGCGCTTCTCATTTAATTTTTTGATCAGGCCTAAAAACACCAGCTTTTTTGGAAAATTCCGGATATCGAGTTTTTTCCCTAAAAGGGTTTCATAAACTGCGTGTATCTCGGTCAAAGTAAACTTAGCTGGTAGTAGTTTTTCGGCAATGGGATAGTAGTATAGCTGCATGCGAAGGGTGTGCAGCGAATCTTTAACCATTTGGTCGTGATCATATAATAGGGGGGGAATCTCATCTATATTAAACCAATCGCAAGAATCGGAAAGCAAGCCGGCCTTGGGCGTAACCAATGAAAAATCGGTAAGCGCGTAGTAACCCACAGAAATCGTTTGGTCTATCAACCAGCTATCTTTAATATAAGGTAAGCCGATTTCCTTTGAGAATTTTTCGAAATCAAGCTCGCTCCATTTGATGCGGTCGGGATCGCCAAAGGTTTTATATTGCTTCAGATAAAGATCCGTCAGACTGGTACTTTCGGCCACAATGCGGTTGGCGGCCTCGTCCAGGGTTTCTGTTCGTTTAATGTATCCCCCGGGAAGGCAATAGCCTCCCAACGCTTTATAACCCGATAATAATATTTTTAACTGGTGATCATGGTAGCCGAATATAGCAGCATCAATAGATATATGCGGCATATAATGTTTATGCCCGTTGGTAATAAAATCCTGTAGTTCACTGAGGGTGTTCATAGCGTTTAAAGTACGTCAAAATCGACTTAAATGTAAAGCTAATAATTTCTATTTGGTAAAATTTGCAAAATAGAAATTAAGCCATAACTTTATTGTGTAAAATTTACCAAATAGAAACCTTCTTTTACCACTAACCGCTTATGACCTTAAACAGAAGAGATTTTATTACCCATACCGCGATAGGCGCGGCGGGAATTGGCATAGCTGCGGCTATTCCGGATTTTTTGTATGCTAAGACAGAACAAAAAGCTGATGGACTGTTTTTTAAGCTGGCCTTATCACAGTTTTCGCTGGCGAGCCAGTTCTGGAGCAAAAAGCTCGATCCGCTTGATTTTCCGATGAAGACAAAAACCGCCTTCGGTATTGAAGGATTGGATTACTGTTCTATGTTTTTTGCCGACAAGGCAAAGGATACCACGTTTTTGAATGAATTGAAAAAACGGTCGGCAGATAATGGCTGTTACAACCTGCGTATTATGGTGGATGGAGAAGGCGTGCTGGGACATTTGGATACTGCCGAACGCACAAAAGCTATCGAAAATCATTATAAATGGATAGACGCTGCCGCTTTATTGGGCTGCCCCATGATCAGGGTGAATGTGGAAGGTGACGGCAATCCCGAAGAAGTTGCAAAAGCTGCTGAAGATAGCCTGGCTAAACTCATAGCATACGGAAGTAAAAGTAAGATAGATGTTATTGTAGAGAACCATGTAGGCATTTCCTGCAACGGCGCCTGGCTGGCCGGGGTAATGAAAAGCGTCAACGATAAACATTGCGGCACCCTGGCCGATTTTGGGAATTTCTGTATCAACCGCACCAAGCCCGAAGCTCAAACTATTGATGCCTATATGAAAACCAAATGCCTGGAAGAGTATGATCGCTACAAAGGAATCACCGAGTTGATGCCCTATGCCAAAGGTGTACATGCCAAAAGCCACACGTTTGATGCCGCCGGTAATGATACCGAGACCGATTTCTATAAAATGTTTGGTATTATCAAAAAGTCGGGTTTTAATGGTTGGGTGAGCATTGAGTACGAAGGAGGGCTATTTAAAATGTACGCACCCCAAAGCAATTACCTGGATGATGACGCCGGAGTGCTGGCTACCAAAAAATTAGTTGAAAAGGCTGGTAAAGCTGCTTAACCCATCCCGATATGAAAGATATTCAGATCAAAAAGTCGGCCGAGATATATGACATAGTGATCATTGGCTCGGGCGCAGGTGGTGGTATGGCCGGTTATGTATTGGCTCATGCAGGTATAAAAGTGCTGATGCTGGAAGCCGGGCCTTTTTTCGACCCGGCAAAAGATTCGGCGCAACTGAAATGGCCTTATGAGTCGCCCCGTCGTGGTGGTAATGCCACGCGGCCAATGGGCGATTTTGATGCAGCGTATGGCGGCTGGGATATAGATGGTGAGCCTTATACACAAAAAGGTGACACTGATTTTAAATGGTTCAGGGCCAAAATGCTGGGTGGGCGTACCAATCATTGGGCACGTATATCACTGCGCATGGGCCCAAAGGATTTTAAATGTTACAGCAGTTTTGGCGCAGGCGACGATTGGCCCATAACCTATGATGATATTAAACCCTATTATGATAAGGTAGACAGGCTTATCGGTGTATACGGCTCCATGGAAGGTTTGGAAAACGATCCGGACGGAATCTTTTTACCGGCACCAAAACCCCGCCTTAACGAACTGTTTGTAAAAAAGGCAGCAACCGGACTTGGTATTAAAGTAATTGCGGGTAGGGGTTCGGTGCTTACTGCGCCGCTGCCGGGTAATAAGGATAGGGGAGCTTGTTTTTTTTGCGGGCAATGTAACCGGAGCTGTAAAATATATGGCGATTTTTCGGCTTCGTCGTGCCTTGTGATTCCGGCTATTAAAACGGGTAATCTAAAAGTAATTACCAATGCCGTAGTGCGGGAGATATTAACCGGAAGTGATGGTTTAGCCAACGGGGTATCCTATATTCTCAAAGACGATATGCAGGAATACAGCGTAAAGGCCAAAACGGTTATCCTGGCGGCGGGTACTTGCGAGTCTGCTCGTATTCTGCTCAATTCCAAATCGGCTCAGCATCCTAACGGCTTAGCTAACAGTAGTAATGTAGTTGGTAAATATCTGCATGATTCTACCCAAACCGGCGGTGCTGCTATTATGCCTCAGTTACTCAATCGTAAACGGTTTAATGAGGATGGCGTGGGCAGCCTGCATTTATATGCACCCTGGTGGGGCGATCATAAAAGGCTCGATTTTGCTAGGGGATATCATCTGGAAATCTTTGGTGGTATGATGATGCCATCATATGGTGGTTATTTTGGTTTTGAAGGTACACTGGTGCCTTATATCAATGGATATTTGCCCGGGACAAATGGTAAGATGAAACCAGGTGGTGGTTTTGGCAAATCATTGAAAGAAGATTATCGTCGTTTTTATGGTACCCTGGCCGGAGTAGGCTGCCACGGTACGGATATCGCCAAAGCAGATAACTACTGCGAGATAGATAATAGCGTGGTTGACAAATACGGTATCCCGGTGTTGCGCTTTAACTATAAATGGGGGGATGAAGAGATAAAGCAAGCCCGGCACATGCAGCAAACCACCCAGGATATCATCAAAGCTATGGGGGGCATCCCGCTTGGACAGCCTGCGGGGCCTGATAAAAAATATGGATTGGATAAACCGGGTAAAGGTATCCACGAGGTGGGTACAGTACGCATGGGTGGTAATGCCGGTAAATCGGCATTGAATAAATGGTGCCAGGCGCATGATTGTAAGAACCTTTTTGTGGTGGATGGCGCCGCGTTTACCCAGCAATCAGAGAAGAACCCCACCTGGACTATCCTCGCACTTTCGATGCGCACAGCCGAGTATATTTTAGATCAGAAACGAAAACTAAACGTATAAGCCATGAATAGACGAGAAAGTTTAAAAGCCATAGGTTTATCGGTATCAACAGTAGTGCTGCTGGATGCCTGCAAAACAAATCCGGAGACCACAACAGAAGATAGTAAAACCATAGTCGAGCCTGGTCGCCAGGCTTATGAAACGGAAAGGGATAAGCACCTGCAGTCTGAAAAATACTTTACCGATCATGAACTAGCTACGATAACCATACTGGCCGATATCATTATCCCTAAAGACGAACATAGCGGCAGCGCCTCAGACGCCAAAGTGACCGATTTTATAGAGTTTATTGTTAAGGACGAACCCGAGCATGCCCTGCCTATGCGCGGCGGCCTGCGCTGGTTGGATGTAAAGTGCCTGAATATCTATGGTAGTGAATTCAAAAGCTGTACCCCGCAGCAACAGGAAGCGATGTGCGGCCAGATCGCTTACCCTGCACTGGCCAAACCGGATATGCTGCCAGGCGTAACCTTTTTTAATAAGATGCGCGAGTTGACGGCTATTGGTTTTTTCACCAGTAAAATTGGTATCGCCGATTTAGAATATAAGGGAAATTCGCCCGGTAAATGGGAAGGGGTGCCTGCAGATGTGTTAAAGCAGTATGGGTTGGAAGGAGTCTGAGTAGCTTTTCAGTAAAGGGTTAGGATTGATGCCGGCGTAGTTTATATTAACTTTACCTGAGTAAAATACATCTGCTTAAATATGAATAACGAACTGACATTTAGGTTGGCTACCACAGATGATCTGGCTGATATTGTGGCCATGCTTGCCGACGATACACTGGGTATGGGAAGAGAGAAGGTAGGAAGTGTAATTTCAGACAGGTACATCCATGCCTTTGAGAATATCCGAAAAGACCCAAACCAGGAACTGACTATTGTTGAAATGAGCGGTGAAAAAGTGGCAACATTTCAATTGTCATTTATTCAATATTTAACTTATGAAGGAGGCCTAAGGGCACAGGTCGAAGCGGTAAGAACTCATGGTAAATTCCGTGGGCAGGGTATAGGAACCCGGGTATTTGAGTACGCCATCAACAGGGCAAAAGAAAAAGGTTGTCATATGGTGCAGCTCACCTCCGATAAAAAAAGACCTGATGCTATCCGTTTTTATGAATCGTTAGGCTTTGTTGCTTCGCATGAAGGAATGAAACTTAAGCTGAAATAAGAACTTAAAAGTAAGACTTACGAAGTTTTAAAAACTTCGTAAGTCTTTAAGGAAGAGTCCTTGTTCTTTATTCCAAAAATCTTTTATTCTAATTACTTGCTTAGCTCCGCAAAATATTTGTGGAACAATGGAATAGTTTCAATGCCCTTATAGTAATTGAAAATATCATATTTTTCGTTAGGAGAGTGCAAGGCGTCGCTATCCAGACCAAAGCCCATCAGTACAGTTTTAAGACCAAGCTCGGCTTCAAACAATGCAACAATAGGGATACTGCCACCACCGCGTGTAGGGATCGGATCTTTACCGAATGATTCGGCAATAGCTTTTTGAGCTGCACGATAAGCCACGCTATCAGTAGGGGTTACAGCCGGCTCACCACCGTGATGCGGGGTTACCTTTACTTTAACGCTGGCCGGAGCTATACTTAAAAAGTGTTTGGTGAAAATCTCGGTAATTTTCTCGCTGGTTTGGTTGGGCACCAGGCGCATAGATATTTTAGCGTTTGCTTTTGAAGGCAATACGGTTTTGGCACCTTCGCCAATATAGCCGCCCCAGATACCGTTTACTTCTAAGGTTGGACGGGTACCGGTACGCTCAAAGGTAGTATAGCCCTTTTCGCCCCAAAGCTCCTTTACATCAAGGTCTTTTTTATATTCAGCCTCATTGTAAGGCGCATTGTTCAATGCGATACGTTCTGCAGATGTAAGATCAACTACATCATCATAAAAGCCGGGAATGGCAATATGATTGTTTTCATCATGAAGAGATGCTATCATTTTAGCCAATATAGTTGCCGGATTGGCTACAGCGCCACCATAAACACCGGAATGCAGATCGCGGTTAGGGCCGGTTACTTCTACTTCCAGGTAGGATAAACCGCGTAGACCGGTTTCCAGCGAAGGATGCTCCATGCTGATCATCGAAGTATCTGATATCAACACCACGTCGGCTTTCAGACGTTCTTTATTAGCTTTTACAAAAATGCCCAGGTTTGATGAGCCAACTTCCTCTTCACCTTCTATCATAAATTTGATATTGCAAGGTAACGTATTGGTTTGCATCATCAGTTCGAATGCTTTTACGTGCATGTAAAACTGACCCTTGTCATCACAGGCGCCGCGGGCGTATATTTTACCATCACGTACCGTTGGTTCAAAGGGAGGTGTTTTCCAAAGCTCCAGAGGGTCTGGTGGCTGCACATCATAATGCCCATATACTAATACAGTTGGTTTGGAAGGATCGATTATTTTTTCGCCGTAAACAATGGGGTAACCAGCGGTTTGGCAAACCTCTACTTTATCGGCGCCAGCATCGCGTAATTTTTGAGCTACGTAATCGGCGGTTTTTAAAACGTCGGGTTTGTATTTGGGATCGGCGCTAACCGAAGGGAAACGCAAAAGTTCAAACAACTCATCAAGTAAACGTTGCTTGTTTTCGTCTACATACTGTTTTATATGCTGCATAGTTATAGAATTTGCAGCAAATATATTGATGTTTATTGACTTAAAACAGCAACAGTTCATGCGGTTTAATTGCATGAACTGTTATAGTATATATTGAAGGTGATTTACCTGTATAAATAATTATGCAGTAAAATCAGCGGAACCTAAATCTCTTTTAGGGCCAGAAGCAGCAGCAAAATCAGCAGAACCTAAATCTCTTTTAGGACCAGAAACAGCAGCAAAATCAGCAGAGCCTAAATCCCTTTTAGGACCAGAAACAGCAGCAAAGTCAGCAGAGCCTAAATCTCTTTTAGGGCCTGATACCGAAGCGAAGTCAGCAGAACCTAAATCCCTTTTCGGGCCAGATACCGCAGCAAAGTCAGCAGAGCCTAAATCTCTTTTTGGACCAGAAACCGAAGCGAAGTCAGCAGAACCTAAATCTCTTTTAGGGCCAGAAACAGCAGCAAAGTCAGCAGAGCCTAAATCTCTTTTAGGGCCAGAAACCGAAGCAAAATCAGCAGAACCTAAATCTCTTTTCGGGCCAGATACAGCAGCGAAATCAGCAGAGCCTAAATCCCTTTTAGGGCCAGATACAGCAGCAAAATCAGCAGAGCCTAAATCCCTTTTAGGACCAGAAACAGCAGCAAAGTCAGCAGAGCCTAAATCTCTTTTAGGGCCAGATACAGCAGCAAAATCAGCAGAACCTAAATCTCTTTTCGGGCCAGATACAGCAGCAAAATCAGCAGAACCTAAATCTCTTTTAGGACCAGAAACAGCAGCAAAATCAGCAGAACCTAAATCCCTTTTAGGACCAGAAACAGCAGCAAAATCAACAGAACCTAAATCTCTTTTGGGACCAGAAACAGCAACAAAAAACAAAAAACCCACATCCCTTTTTGAGCCAACACAACCACCAAAGTGAACTAAACACAGATAAACGTTGGCACGATACAGAAACACTAAAACAACAAAAAGACAAACA
>JACXTT010000383.1_pt1 | contig 73939 bp, 54 predicted proteins | sample 9270951 | NCBI WGS metagenome assembly JACXTT01 (sample SAMN15532306, study PRJNA645909) | rock metagenome | isolation source: weathered quartz diorite | place: Puerto Rico | collected 2017-06-21
GGCGGAGGTCATGAAGCCGGTCAAGACTTGGCATGAACCCGCGACATAGTGACGGAATGAAATGGCAACTCCTTGCAAACAAAATAGTTCGCTCCGACGAGCGCGGAAGTTAGGCTAAGCGTGTAGGTTGGCAACGTGGAGTGAGTTTCGTCCATCCAGTTCGGCAAATTGGGGAAAGATCATCTTATCTGACTGCCGGCATGGCTCCAGCGTAATAGCCATCGCGAGTAAGGATGGTCAACCCTTCCCGCTTCACGCGCACTTCCACGGAGTGGTAGTCGGCGCTGCGGTCAGTGCCGCGCGGCGAATACGCGAGGGTGTACTGATTGCGGGCCTCCTCGGTGACGCGCGCGTAGAGTTCCTCGAGATCATTGCGGCGCGAAGCGTGGTACACATCGCCTCCGGTGTTATGGGCATAGCGCGCCAACCGGTCGAGCTTGTCGAATTTACGATCAATAAAAACCGTGCCCACACCGACGCCGAAAACGGAAATGTTATACCGCAGCAGTTCTTCCAGGACAACTTCATACTTGTTTTTGTTGCGTTTAGGAGCGTTCACCCCGTCGGAGATTAACACGATAATCTTGCGCCGGCCCCGCCCGCGATCCTTCAGGAGCTCCGCAGCTGCATAGACGGCATCGTCTAGCGCCTTGGTGGGCTTGCCACCGATATCTATCGTCGTTCTTTGCGTTGCCGGCCCGCCCGTCACCGCTTGTCCGTTGATGGTTGGCGAATCAAAGGGGCCGCCTGCCGTCGCCACGGAGGGGCGGCTTCCCAATCTCTCGCGCTTGAGTTCGGTAAGGAGCTTGTCCGGGTCCATACTGAAACCTTTGCCGGCATAAAAATATTCGTCAAAACGGCAGATGAAGGCTTCGTCTTCCGCGCTCATCCCGCCCACGATGGCTTCCAGGCTCGCTTCCACCTGTGGAGCGTCCTTGGACTTGAGATCGTTGTCGATCAGTACAACCATAGAGATTGGGAAGGCTTCGGCGGTGAATACTTCGAGGCGTTGCTCGACATTGTCCTCCAGGACACGAAAATCATCCTGCTTCAAGTCGGCGACAAGCCGGCCGCCGCGGTCCTTCACGGTAACCGGCAAGACCACGTAGTTCACGTTTCTAACGATTTTGGCTTGCGCGTCGCTTTGCGGAGTATTAGAGGGCAGCTGGCGGGAAGCTGCGGGGGCGGCCTCTTGCTCAAAATTTTGCGCTTCCGACGCCGTAGCGGGAAAGAACAACACGAGGGTGCAGACGGAGCTAAAGATTTTTCGTAGACTTTTCATCTTCCTCGGGTGAAACTTCCGCCTGTGTATCACGGCTCGGGACCTCGTCGCGCATCCCGAAAGCCGCTTTGTTGCATCGAAGAATTCGTGACCACCAAAGGGTCAAGGTACCCGGGGAGCGCGAAGCGTTCGGCCCGCCGTGTCAACACCTCGGCTAGCCAATACCAGCCGGTCATTTCTGAAGCTCGTGCGAACGCAGAACGTGGGCTTGTTGTCATAACTGCGTAGCGCGCGACTCTCGAGGAAAGTATACATGGCTTCGGTGAAGAAATTTGTGTCCCGTTGCGCGACATGGACTCTGGCGATGGCTCTCGCCGTTCCCGCGTTGCCGCAGGAACCCGGCCAGGACCAGGTAATCCGCCGGCAGGTTAACCTGGTGAACTTGTTTGCCACCGTTCGCGACAATCATAAGAAAATCGTCAATGACCTCAAGCAGGAAGATTTCAAGATCATGGAAGACAACCAGGATCAAAAGATCGCCTTCTTCTCCAAAGAAGTGACGCTTCCCATCACGATGGGGTTGCTCCTCGATACTTCGGGCAGCGAACAGTACATGCTGGGCGCAATACAGGATGCCGGCGGACGGTTTCTGGGCCGTGTGTTGCGCAAAGGCGACGAGGCGATGGTGATGTCGTTCGATACGGACGTGGACTTGCTCTCTGATTTTACGGACGACCGCGCCCAGCTGGATCGCGCCGTCCGCCACGCTCGCATCAATACCCCAGGAGGGGGAATGATGAATCCGGGTCCCGTCCCCACTGCTAACCAAACCGGAACCGCTCTCTATGACGCAATTTACCTGGCATGCAACGAAAAACTGAACACCGAGGCGGGTCGCAAAGCCATCGTAATCGTGACGGACGCGCAAGATGAAGGCAGCAAAGTGCGGATGGAAGAAGCGATTGAAGCAGCGCAGCGCACCGATACCGTCGTCCACATTCTCTTGGTGGCCGACCCCCGATTCGGCGGAAATTCCGGCGTTGCTCACAGGATTGCGGAAGACACGGGCGGACGGGTGATATCCGTCTCCTCAGAAAAGAAGTTGCTGGAAGCCTTCGACGAAATCTCCGAGGAACTGCGGAGCCAGTACACGCTGGGCTACTACCCGTCGAACAACGCCAAGGACGGAAAGTTCCGGAAGATCAAGGTCGAGGTCGCCAGCCACGACCTGAAGGTGCTCACCCGCAAAGGCTACTACGCCCCCCGGAGTTAACCTTTCCCAGAGGCCGGGCCAACTCAACACTCGACAACTTCAATTTCTCCAAATGAGGTGGTGGCGCCTATAGGCCGTTAGATCCTGCCTGCTATGAGCCTGCCGGAGAGTGGAGCGGGGCTCCGGTTCTAACCCTTTCAGAAATGATCGGTGCGCTTCGGACGTGTCTTGGGCTGCTGCTTACGTGGCACCATTTCGTCGCGGTTCGCTGTCAGGTACACGAATGATGCCACGATCACTGCCATTTGCTTCATATCCGGCTCCTGAATACGCTCATAAACGTCCATGTTTGAATGGTGCGTGCGCGTTTCGTACTCGATGGGATCTTGGATAAATTGAAATCCCGGCAGGCCAACGGCGTCGAAGGAAAGGTGATCGGTCCCGCCGGTGTTGCGGATGCTGAGAGTGTTCATCCCCACGTTGTGGAACGACTCCATCCACTGCGTGAAGAGCGGTGCGATCGCTTCATTGCCCTGCAAGTAGATGCCGCGGATTTTCCCCGAGCCGTTGTCCACGTTGTAATAAGCGTCGAGCTTCGCATGTTCCGGCAGGATTTTTATTTTTTCTTTGTCGGGATCGGTATCCGGTTCCCAATCCGCAAAATGCTGCTTCACGTACGCGCGCGAACCGAGCAAACCTTGCTCCTCGCCGGTCCACAGACCGATCCGCACGGTGCGCCGCAGCCTCACTCCGGTGGCCTTCAGGATACGCATTGCTTCAAGCATTACGCCGGATCCCGCTCCGTTATCGGTAGCCCCCGTTCCCGCGTGCCACGAATCGAAATGCGCTCCGATCATGACGACTTCGTCGGCTTTGCCCTTATCCACGCCCGGAATCTCGCCGATGATGTTGAACGAGTTGAGATCGTCTTCGTAGAACTTGTTCTGGACATCCACCTGCAGCGTCACAAGGATTTTCTTTTCGAGCATGCGCGCGATGCGTCCGTAATTTTCGCTGGCCACGGCCACGCGCGGCGGCGCAGGCGGATCCTTGGGGTCGCGCCCCCCGCCCGCGGACACGAACACTGTGCCGTCGTCAGAGCCATCGGAAGTTTCAATCCATGCGGCGATGCCCTCCTCGACCAGGAATTTCTGGATTTTCAAATTCAGCTCGCGGCGCGCACGGAATTGCGCGAAGCGATCCTCCTCTCGTTTCCCCGGCACGGGTTGCGTGGCGGTCTCGGCGAGTTCCGCATCCGTGTAGCGGTGGGCCTGAGCTTCAAAATGTGCGGTTAGTTCCGACAGCGGCGCCGTGAGCACAAATTTGCCTTTCAGTTTTCCTCTGTATTTCTCCATGTCCTCTTCTTTTTGAATGAGCGCCCACACCGCTTCGGCGGTTACCAGACCGTTCGTGCCCGGAGTCCAGGCCTTGGCATACGCAACCAGCGGGAAAGGCCGCGGCGAAATCACTTGCGCGGAGATTCGCTCGTTGGACCACCCTTTGCCAAACGGCCCCCAGGGTTCGAGGTGTACATTTGCAAGCTGCCATTCCTTCATTTTCCCGGACGTCCATTCTGCGGCCTGCTTGATATTGGGCGAATTCGTGAGCCGCGGACCATAAACGTCGGTGAGATAACTCATGATGTCCATGACTTGCGAGCGGTTGAAGCCTTCGTCTTTGATCTGCTGAATGGCGTTTAGGTCAGGCGCCGTCGGCGCTTGCGCGCCCAAGGGTAGAAACGCGGCTAACAACAATAAAATCAGCAGGGTTCTACTGTGTTTTCGCACTATGGGCCTCCATCGCATGGTTTTTCGTGACGAAATTTTTGAGAATTGACCGGAGGGAACCGTCCGCCAAAGAGTGGGATGCCCGCGCGACTCGCTCCGTTTCAATCGCGAATCCTCAGGATACTCTGCGGGCAAAGCTGATTCCCGTTGAAAAAGAAAAATCCGCAAGCACGGATGATCTGAGTTTGGGAATGTCCCTTTCTCACCGAATCGCGGATCCAGTCGGACTCTGTTCCTGAGAGCCGGTTAAGTCGCGGTAGGTGCGTGCGTAATAGCCCCGGCGAGCGCGTACCTGGTAGCCCTTATGATCAGGCGTCTCAATGCGAATCTTGTGGTACTTGCCATTGGCCACGTAATTCAGCGGGCTGTAGGCTATGGAATACTGGTTCCGGAGTTCGTCCCCGATGTCCTGAAAGGATTGGTCGAGATCGTCCACGTGATAGGGGAAAAAAGCGCGGCCGCCTGTTTCCTCTGCCAGGTCCTCGAGAATCTGGTCGCCCTCGGTCTTGAGCACCTTGCGGTCGCCCATCTTAGAGGGATCGGTTTGCGACAGCGACACCCATTGCGTGCTGGTGCTGATCGCGTAAATCACCACGCTGAAGCGCTGCGCCATTTCGATGGCCTCGGCGCGCGTGTGGTTGGAAAGATTATCATCACCGTCGCTGATAAGAATCATTACCCGGCGCACCACGTCCGGCTGGTCGCCCGGCGGGCGGGGCGGGTGGCTCAACTGTTTTTCGCAGGCTTCGTAAATCGCATCGTAAATCGCGGTACCGCCTCCGGCGCGCGTGCTGACGATCTGATCGCGGAGCTTGTCGGCTTCACCCGTAAAGGCCTGGATGATTTGCGGCTCATCGTCGAAGGTCATGACGAAGGCGGCATCCTTGTTACGCCGCAGCACGCTGTAGAGAAAGTTCGTCGCCGCGTCCTGTTCGAATTTTATGCGGTCCCGGATGCTGTTGGAAGTGTCCAGAAGCATGCCGATCCGTAGGGGCAGATCCGTCTGGCGGCTGAAAAAGCGGATGGATTGCTGGACATTATTGTCTAAGACTTTGAAATTTTCCTTCTCGAGGTCGGGAACCAGTTTGTTCCGGCGATTCAGCACCGTGAAAAGAACGTCCACCAGGTTGATGTTGCGAATGATGGTCTGATCGCTGCGCTCGGGCGTCTGTTGATCCTGCGCCGTCGGGGGCTTCGCCGGCGCGGGCGCCTGGGGGGCTGCGCTAGATTGCGTACCACTCCCGTTAAGAGGTTGCTGTGCACATGCCCCAACGCCGCCGAGCAAAAGGGCGAGACACACAAGACCGAAGATGATCTGGCGTGGCATTGAATCCGATTATAGGTAGCCTGCAAGCGCAGCGTCAATGCGGTTCGGGTCTTCGCCTGCGGCGGCAGCGAGCTGCCCCAAGTAAGCGCGCAGCTCAAGGGGCAATGGCGCGCGCAGTTCGAGCCATGCGCCGGTGCGCGGGTGCGAAAACCCAAGTTTGGCAGCGTGAAGAAAATTTCGCTCCAGCGCGGGCATCACAATCTTGCCAACGTGCAGAAGCTCTGCTCCGCCGTACAGTGTGTCGCCGACGATAGGGTGCTTCAGAGCCGAAAAGTGGACGCGAATCTGATGCGTCCGTCCGGTGTGGAGTTGAACTTCGACGAGGGTTGTCGAGTCAATGCACGTCAGCACGTTCCAGTCGGTGCGCGCCTCGCGAGCGGTGCGCAGTGCCGCGCCCGGCGCTGTCTTACGAACCGCCGCCATGCGCGTGCGCCGCTTGGGGTCGCGGCCGATCGCCAGCTCGATGCGCCCGCTCGCCTGCGGCAACAGGCCCTGCACGAGCGCGAAATACGTTTTCTTTACCGCGCGCTGACGAAAAGCTTCCCCCAGCTTCGCGTGGCCCGCGTTGTTTTTCGCCACTACGAGCCCGCCCGAGGTTTCTTTGTCGATGCGATGAACGATCCCCGGACGAAGTAAATCATTCGATTGCGAGAGCGATTGCCCACGCCCCAGCAGCGCGTTGACCAGCGTGCCGCGCGAATTCCCTGCCCCGGCGTGAACCGTCATCCCCGCCGGTTTGTTCACGACGATCACGTCTTCGTCTTCGTAGAGTATTTCAAGCGGAATCGATTCCGCCTCCGCGCGAACGGGTGGTCGTTGGCGTGCCTCCACTTCGACGTGCTGCCCGGCCCGCACCTTCTGCGCCCCTTTGCCTGGCCTCCCATCCAGGAGGATTAGTTCTGCTTCGATCAACTCCTGAACGCGCGTGCGCGACAATTCCGGGTGGCGCAACGCGACAATGCGATCCAACCGCTGCCCGGACTCGCCTTCGGCGACGAGAAATGTTTGTGTTGTTTCCGATGGCACGCAGAAGATTCTAGCAGGTGTCCTCAAGGGTCCAGCAGGATTCCCGCTTCCTAAGACTGGGCCGCAGGTGTTCGTCACTCTTCCAGAGCAATAGCGCTGAGGATCGGTTTGCCGCCGAGGGCTCTACTAAAACCGTACAGGGCGAGCCCGACACAAACCAGTAGGGCGAACCAGGATCGCACGGAGTACCAGTGAGAAAAATTGAACGACTGAGAAAATCCCGTCAGAAGAAGGTTGAAGAACTGGGTGAAAGCCAAGCCCAGCAAGCCGAAGCGAACCATGCCGATCAGAATGATCAGGACTTCCAATGCGATTGTGGGCACCTCAAGGAACAAATTCTGACCAGGCAGAAGAATGATGAAAAGCACAAGTCCACAAACTCCGATGGCCAGCCAGCGTTTGCGGAAAATTAACTGCGCCAAAACCAGCAGGGATACGAACGATAAGGCAGTAATCAAAGCAAGGAACACCGCTCCGGCAAACTGGCTAGCGGCCTGGGCTGTATTTCCCAGGGGAAAGCGGCCGGGATCGAACGGATACCTTCCCGGGATGTTCATCCATCCGGGCAGGCCATTGCGGAAGTAGACCACCGCGGCATAGGTGGAGCCGAGAAGGGCCCCAGCCAAGAGGTCGCGCCCGACCAAGGGGTCGCGAAAGCGGCCATCCAAAAGACGGGTCCAGGAGATGAGCAGTTGCGGCGAGCGGCGGCGCAGATAGGGTTCCAGCGCCACATAACTGAGCCAGGCAAACGCAGCAAAGAACAGACCGAAGGCGACCTGTGCGTTGAAGAAGGAAAATGCCGCATCCAGTTTCGCGACGGGGTGCCAAGTCAGAAAGAAGTTGAGAGAGACTGCAATGAACATGACCGCTGAAACCCGTGTGGCACCCTTGCGGTCGCCCCGGCCCAATCGAATGTTTCTTCTTGCCAGGAAGCACCCGCCGACCCAAACTGCCAGAATGAAAAGAGTGAAGGAGGCCGCAGCGATTCGCTGCACGAGGGTTTGGGGACTTTCCTGCATCCTTGCAGGCCGGCTCCACGATCCGATCACTTGAAAATAGACCGGCCTGCCGTGATGACTGGCGGCCGTCACGTGGAGAGGCACACTTGGCTGTTGCGGTTCAGTGCCTTCCCAGTCGGAGAGCTTGTCGAAGGGAACCAGGGGCAACCATTTCGGGCCGGCGGGCGAAAAACGACTCATGTCCAGACCCGCTTCCGCGAAACAGGCTGCCCAGCTGGGTTCGGCCGAGGAGCCTTTCGAGTCGTCCACCTGAGGAGGGACTACCAGAAGCTGGAGGAGATGGCCATGTACGTCCATTTCGAGTGTGACCATCCCCGAGACATCATAGGGAGGGTCCGAACTGGTGATGGTGCCGCTCGAATCGAGCGCCACAAGCGGCTTGGGGCTGGACCTGTACCAGAAATCCATGGGGGCCGGCTCGACATTCCTTAGTTCGTTGAATCGCCGCGTTGACGGTATGTGCTGCGCGCCGTACCGGAGAAAGTCGAAATCCATAAGAAACCAATGGGTAGAATCCGCCGGCGAATCCGCGTACCCGAGGCGCCGCAGAAAATCTTGCGCGCGGTCCTCGAGAACTTCCGGACTCTTCTCAATAGGAGCTCTTCCGAGGAGTGTGGTGTAAGGCGTAAGAAGCACAACGGCGGCCATTGCCAGGAGCGCCCCTGCCAGCAAAATCCAAGCGGTGCGGGGACGGATGGCGTCCTCATCGCCCGCGGCCGCAACCATCTGCGGCGACGGCGTCTCGCCCGCCGCGAGAGCTGCCGCAAGCGGGTCACCACCGGGGAGTGCCGCAGCAACCTGAAGAGCGGATGCCGGGCGCTTGTCCGGATTCTTCTCCAGGCATCGAAGAATGACTCGTTCGACGACCGGGTCGAGCTCCGGCTCGCGGGAAGAGGGGTGCGAGGACGGAGAACGTGCAGGCGAGCGATGCAGATCCCCGGGAGTGACGGTATCGGTGGCGTGCCTGCCGGTGAAAACTTCGAAGAGGACCAACCCGAGCGAGTAGAGATCGCTCTTGACCGTGACTTCCAGGCCGGCCGTCTGCTCGGGCGCCATGTACGCGGGAGTGCCGGAGCGGATTTCTTCGGCGGCGATATCTTCGGCGAAAGCCGCGAGGCCAAAATCGGTGATGCGCACCTTGCCGCGACCATCGAGCATGATGTTCGCAGGTTTTAGGTCGCGATGAAGCACTCCGTATTCGTGCGCGGCCGCGAGACCCGCGCAAAGCTGGCGGGCGATCTCCAGGCCCTTGTCGGCAGGCAGCCGGCCAATGCGCCGGAGCAGCGTGGCCAGGTCTTCCCCATCCACGTATTCCATCGTGAAAAAAACGCGGCCGTCGGAGTCGCCGACGTCGAAGACCCGGCAGACGTTGGGATGAGAGATCTGGCGGGCAAGGCGCACTTCGGCGTGGAAACGCTTCAGTGCGTCTTCGTTCCGGGAAAGCCCCGCCGGCAGGAATTTGAGGGCCACGGTCTGGCCGAGTTTCAAGTCATCGGCCCGGTAAACTTCGCCCATACCTCCCTTCCCGACGAGCGCCACGATACGGTAGCGCTGTGCCAGCAGTGTTCCGGGGACAAATCGTTCGCGCGATGCCGAAGATCGTCTACGGCTGGCGTCCCCGACCGGTTCTTGCCGTGGTGTTTGAAGCGGAGGCGAGGGAGACAAGGGCGTTGTCCCCATCTCGGTGGGCCCTGAACTTGAGTCGAGCAGCGAACCGCAGGAGCTGCAGAAGCGGCTGGCGTCCGGATTGGCCGTGGAACAGGATGGGCAGCGCATGAATCGCACGGTAGTCTAACATTGTCGCCACAAGACGCACACGCTCCCGCTCTGTAGGAAGCTCTAGTGAGAAGAAGCAGCGTGTGGCTTTTCTCTCACCCCGAATAGCGCATCCAGGATGATGATGGCGGCGCCGATGGCGATGGCTGAATCGGCGACGTTGAAGGCAGGGTAGTGGTAGGAGCCGAACCACACCTCGAAGAAATCCGTGACCGCGCCGTGGATGATGCGATCAGTGACATTGCCGGTCGCTCCGCCAAGAAGAAGTGCCAGGCCAGCAGCAGTGGATGAGCCACCGCCGTGCCCGGAGACAAACAGCCAGGCAAGCGCTCCAATGACGAGGACGGAGCCGCCGATCAGACCGATGCGCATCCATGGAGAGGACGAACCGGCGAAAACGCCAAAAGCGATGCCAGGATTACTGCTATGAACCAGGTATATGAAGTGGTGGATAAGTTCAAGGCGCCAGCCTTCGGAAGTCTGCGACTCGAACCATGCCTTGGTGGCGCGGTCAGCGAGGACCACGGCGAGCGTGAGCCAAAGCCAGCGCAGGCGGGAAGGGAGAGTCATGAAGTAAAGGAGGTAAAGGAGGTAGAGGAGGTAGAGGAGGTAAAGGAATTGTAGGAAAAGAGAAAGTCCGCTTTGAAGTAAACACTTTTGCTATAGGACGAAGTGTGAAAACGGCGCCTAGGCGCCGCACTCCAGGTATGGCGCGATCTGAGTCGAGTGAGCATGTCAGGTCACCGCGGTGCTGGCTGAACCGTCTCCCTCGATTTCGGCGAGGGCCGCGGTGCAGCGTTCACAAATGGTGGGGTAGCGCGTGTTTTCGCCAACGCGAGTCGAATAGTTCCAACAGCGCCCGCATTTTCTCCCTTCTGCCTTTTGAATCGTTACTTCGAGGCTGGGAACCAGTTCGGAGCGGTAATTGCCTGCTCCGGCACTAAAGAATTCCACTTGCGAAACGATGAACAGGCCGGGCAAAAGGGGAAGGTAGTGCTTGAGTTTTGCTTTTAGCTCCGGATCGGCATTGAGCAGGACTTTGGCGTCGAGGCCCGCATTGATTTTTTTTTCGTTGCGGGCAACTTCGAGGGCCTTCAGCACCTCGGCACGGACTTTCGCAAGGAGTTCCCACGCGGCGATGCGATCAGCCGGAATAGCCGTGCGCAGGCTGATTTCGTCCGGAAATTCCGCAATGTGGACGCTTTCCGGTTCGCCAGGTGATTTCGGCAAATATTTCCAAATTTCTTCGGCGGTAAAGACAAGAATTGGCGAGGCGAGGCGCACCAAGGCACTGCTGATTTTCCAGACGGCGGTCTGGGCGGAGCGCCGCGATTTGCTCTTGGCCGCTTTTGTATAAAGACGATCCTTCAGCACATCGTAGTAAAGAGAGCTGAGATCCACGACGCAGTAATCGTGAATCGCGTGATAGACGCGGTGGAAATCGTAGCCGGCGTACCATTCGCGGCATTTTTTCACAAGGTCGGCGGTGCGTTCGAGCATCCAGCGATCGAAATCGTCGAGCTGTTCGTTAGGGAGCGCGTCGCACGAGGGATCGAAATCGAAGAGATTGCTAAGGCCGTAACGGAAAGTGTTGCGGATCTTGCGATAGGCTTCGCTGAGCTGCGTCATGACGCGTTCGCTCATCTTCACGTCGGCCTGATATTCGACCGAGGCGACCCACAAGCGGAGGAGGTCCGCGCCCCAACGCTCGCAGATCTCGATCGGGTAGAGCGCGTTACCCAGCGATTTCGACATGGGGCGGCCCTGCTCGTCCAGCGTCCAGCCGTGCGTCACCACGCTGCGGTACGGCGCATGATCGCGAATGCCGGTCGCCACGAGCAGCGAGCTGTGGAACCACCCGCGGTATTGATCAGGGCCTTCGAGATAAACGTCGGCGGGCCATTCAGCGCCCTTGAGAACGGCAAGGTGCGATGAACCTGAGTCAAACCAGACATCGAGAATATCGTTCTCCTGGCGCCACTTCACCGCGCCACAGGAACACTGGGTTCCCGGGGGCAGCAGTTCCTCAGGTGTGTGGCTATACCAAGCGTCCGCGCCTTCCTTCTCGAACCATTTAACAACATTGCGGAGCGCGGTGAAGTCTTCAAGACGCTTGCCGCAGGCATCGCAATAGAAAACGATAATAGGCACGCCCCAAAAACGCTGCCGTGAAACACACCAGTCGGGGCGCTCTTTAATCATGTCGTACATGCGGTCTTCGCCCCAGGCGGGAATCCATTTTACTTTGTGGATTTCCTCGAGGGCCTCCGCGCGCAGCGACTTGCTGGCTCCGTGCGCCACTTGATCCATTCCGATAAACCACTGCTCGGTGGCCCGGAAGATCACGGGATTGTGGCAGCGCCAGCAGTGCGGATAACTGTGCTTGAACTCCTGATGTCCAAGGAGAGCGCCGCGATCGCCGAGGAGTTTTACAATGAGGGGATTGGCCTTGAAAATATCCCTGCCCTGGTATTCGGGCAAACCCTCGAGATAGACGCCGCGGTCATCGATGGGCGCATAGGTTTCCAGTCCGTACTTCTGCCCGGAAATAAAGTCGTCAGCGCCGTGGCCGGGAGCAGTGTGAACGATTCCGCTGCCCTGATCGAGCGTGACGTAATCGGCAAGGATGCCCGGAACTTGAAGCGGAACAAAGGGATGCTGGAATAGAGCGCCTTCAAACTTCCAGCCTTCAATCGTCTGGAGAACTGTTGCCTGTTTAATTCCGCACTCCGCCTGCAAAGCCGGGATGCGGTCCTCAGCGAGGAGCAGCTTGCCCTTCTCGGTTGCGACAACCGCGTACTGATATTCAGAACGGAACGCGAGAGCACGGTTGTGGGGAAGGGTCCACGGAGTGGTGGTCCAGATGACAGCGTTCACGTCACCGCCCAGGTTTGTTCGCTCCGCACCGTCCGCGAAAACACCGCTCAGGAGTTTGAATGTAACCCAGATCGAGGGGCTGGTGTGATCCTCGTATTCAACTTCTGCTTCAGCGAGGGCGGTGCTGTCGTAGATGCACCAGTAGACGGGCTTACGGCCGCGGTAGACGTAGCCCTTCTCAGTGAAATCGAGAAAGGCGCCCGCGATCGTGGCCTCATATTCGTGGCTCATGGTCAAGTAAGGGTGGCTCCAACGGCCGAAAACGCCCAGGCGCTGGAAATCTTTTTTGTGCTGTTCGACAAAGCGCGCGGCAAATTCGCGGCAGAGTTTGCGAAACTGCGCTGGCGGCACTTTGCCTTTGCCGCCTAGCTCTTTTTCCACTTGCGTTTCAATGGGCAACCCGTGGCAATCCCAGCCGGGGACGTAGGGGGCGTAGTGACCGGCCATGCTCTTGGTTTTCACGATGAGGTCTTTGAGAATTTTGTTGAAGCCGGTCCCCAGATGGATTTCACCCGTAGGATACGGCGGGCCGTCGTGTAGAACAAAAAGCGATTTACCTTTGCGGGCTTCGAGAATGCGTTCATACAGGCGTGATTCCTGCCATGCAGCGAGCTGCTTCGGCTCATTCTGCGGAAGGCTGGCCTTCATCGGAAAATCGGTTTTTGGCAGGTTGAGCGTCTTCTTGAGTTCGAGTGGTTCGGCCATGGAGATGAGCGTTCAGAAATCCCTTCTGTGCCCGACGAGCCGCAAAAGCATGCCGGCCAGGAGTCCCAACCGTACGGACGGCCAGTTATACGGCGGAAACATCGGAAAGCAGTGCGACTGGCTATGTTACAATGAATGCGCGTGAGTGTCAGCCCGATGGATACGCAACCTTTATCGGCCCGCGTGAATCCTATCGGAGTGAAGCACCGGATGAGGGATTTTCGCGTCTAAATGAGGATGGGTGAACTAGTGCCGGGCGCATTTATCGAGCTACTGCCAACCGAAACGAGAAAGCCCAAGGTGTCCATGGCAAGTTCCGAACCGCCCGTCCCCGTGCCAGCTTCTGCAGTTCCAACTTTCAGCGCCCCCCAACACGTGATATCGGATGACTTTTTGTCAAACCTCAAGCAGTTCTTTGCGGAGCGCCCGATCAAAATCCGTGGAGATTTCCGCTCACCGCTGATGCCGGCGTCTTTCGGCGCGGGACTTGTGGATAACCTGAAGGACTTTTTTAGTTCGAGTCCGGTGCCGAAAGGGCGCGGGAACAGCAGGCTAGAGGTTCAGTGGGGCGCGGGATTCGGCGGATTTGGCGACCGTATCAGGGACGTGTTTTTCCCCAAGAAGCTGCCGCCCCTGAAAGTAACGAGCAAGCCGATCCGCGTAAAAGATATCTGGTCGAAGGATGAGAACTTCGGCTGGACACAAGCGATTTCGATGGGGATTCACGCTGCGGTGATCACGTTGTTGGTAGTTCCCATCATCTGGCACCTGGCGCCTCCGACAGAAGCGAAAAACAAAAATTTCGATGTAACGCCGATCGATTTGTCTCCTTATGTTACAAAACTCCCCGCCGGCGCTCAAAAAGCTGGAGGGGGTGGAGGATCGAACGATCGGTCCCTGACTCCAGCGACGAAGGGCAAACCCAAATTTACGTGGACGCAGTTCACGCCGCCGCAGGCGAAGATTCAGAATCTGAATCCCAAGCTGGCGATGGATCCCTCGCTTCTGGGTCCGCCGGATTTGAAAATGAACAGCCCGAACTTGCCAAATATTGGCGATCCGCTGGCTTCGGCGATCACCGATTCTCTCGGGAGAGGGAATGGAACGGGCGTGGGTAGCGGGACGGGCGGAGGCTTGGGTCCTGGCGAGGGCGGTGGCACGGGCGGCGGGGTGTTCCGCGCGGGCGTGAATGGTGTCGGTTCGCCGATGTGCATTTATTGTCCTGATCCGCAGTACTCCGACGAGGCGCGCAAAGCCAAGTATCAGGGAACTGTGGTGCTTGATGTGATCATCACCGCGGATGGGCGAGCCACCAATATCCATGTTGCGAAGGGTCCGGGACTCGGCCTGGAAGAAAAAGCCATCGAAGCGGTGAGGTCGTGGCGCTTCAAGCCGGCAGTTGGGCCGAGCGGCAGGCCCGTGGCCGTGAGCATTCCCATCGAAGTGACTTTCCGGCTGTTCTAACGGATCGCTGCCGGACATCTCCGCCGAATCTCTTTGCCAGAGACAACCAATCAAGGAAAGATTCCTTCTCACTTGCCATTGCGCCCGTTTTCCGGCCGCACGGGCTGGAAATACCCCGCGGGTGCGGAGTGATCCTCATGCCCGCTCTTCCTCCACGAAGCATTTTTTCTCGAAGCTCAAGACAAGATTCCTGGATTGCCCGCGTCAGCGAAAACTTGTGGCAACTTTTTAGTCCAGTGCGGCTTCGCCCTGACGCGGCAGATGGCGCGCCTCTGCATGTCGTTAATGTTGGAGGAAAGAGTCGCGACGGTTCTGCGCAAGCGTACTCGGCTCTGACCCACGCGTTAGCGCTGACCCTTCTTCTTCATTTTGCGGCGCACAATGGTGACCGGGCATCACATCGAGCGGATGAGACTCTGCGCCACGGTGGAATTCTGAGCATCGCCCCGCAGACTCTGACGAATCTGTTGGGGCGCCCCTCTCTTGGGAACAAGGGCGGGAGCGGGGATGAAAACCCGATTCCAGCCACGCGAGGATATTTAGCGCCGCGTTCCTCGTTGCAATTACTGGCGCCGCATTTGCCACAAAACGAAAAACCAGAGCTTCCTGCTGCGGTGACAATTTTCGATGCGGATGCGCCACCCTTCACCACTCCTGTCACCCATCTGGGTTTACCGTGGATGCCCTCGGATACAAATTCGGGAGGGCCGGGCAAAAATCACGGGATCGGCGAGGGTCCAGGTCACGGCATGGGAGATGAAGGATGGAATGGCGATGGCTTCGGTACCGACGGCAGGCCATACGCTAACGTGGCTTCCTGGCCGGTATGCACCTACTGTCCCGATCCTTCCTATACGGAAGAAGCCCGAAAGGGAAAAATGCAAGGCACGGTCACGCTTCGCATTTTGGTTACGGCTGACGGACGCGCAGCCCAGGTTCGCGTAGTAAAAGGACTCAGCAGCGATTTGGATGAGCGCGCGGAGCAGACGGTCAAGAGTTGGCGGTTTATGTCCGCCAAGGATGCGGCGTGGCGGGGCGTCCCCGTGTGGATGACTGTCGAGGTGGTGTACCGTCTTTTTTGAGAAATCTGGGAGGAGCCTGACTCCAATTCGCACTTAATTGAGCTTGCAAATCTTGAGTATCAGGCAACACGTTTTATTTCCTCGCTACGTAGCGCCTACGGCTTCTGCTACGATTGCGGCCATGAACAGAGTCAAGCGTGAAGCCGTAATTCTGGCATTGGCTTGTTTTTCTTTCCTGGCGTCCGGCAGCCTGGCGCAAACGGCAGGCGCAGCCGGGAGTTTGGAGTTCGCGGCACGGATCTCGCCGACAGCGGCGCGGCCAGAGCCAGTGCGGCAATTTACGTTTTTTCTGCTGACGAAAAGCTATGCCGATATCGCAAGAGAAGTGGAAACGGACGACAAGTTGCCCTCGCGCGAGAAGTTCATCGGAGATTTGAAGGTATCCCAGGAACTCCGGGAATGGCTGAAGGCGCACGACATTCTGGACCTGACGATTCCGGAGATGGACAAGGCGCTGACGCCGGACGACATCCTTCGCGTACCGGAGTTTCTGCTGGCTTACCAGCGTTCCAACAGCGGGGGCGTGACACGGGGGATCCCCAAACCGAGGTACCGGGATGCGGATAAGACAGAGAATCCCGAGCGCTACGAGCGGCAGCATCAGGAATACATTACGTCGCTGAAGAAATTTATCTCCTCCCACCCGGAGACGGTGAGCGGGGTCGAATTGGAACTTAGCGGGGTGAACCCGCAGACCAAATGGGCCAAGATTCAAGGGGACCACGCGAAGCGGGTTTCCCGGCTGGCGCCGGAGTTGGCGCAAGCCAAGTACCTGGCGGCGAAGGTGGATACGGATTTAGATGGGCATGCGACATTTTCCGGGATTGCCGCGGGGAACTACTGGATCAGCACATTGAATCTGGATGTCGCGGCGGGAGACACCCGTTTGCGCTGGGACGTGGCGGTAACGATCCAACCCGGACGGACCACACGCCTCGAGCTAACCAACCTGAACGCGACCGACACGCGCATGCTAACTCCCTGACACGCAGCTCGCGATTGACATGGGTACGCCTCTACTCTGGTTAGAATTCAATTTGTTCGTTCTGGTGGCGATTGCGCTGGACCTGGGCGTATTCCACCGGAGGCCGCATAAAATCGAGCTGCGCGAGGCGCTGGCGTGGAGTCTTGTGTGGATCGCTCTGTCCGTGCTCTTTGGTATCGGAATTTTCCGGTATTCGGGACACCGGGCGGCGCTGGAGTTCTTCACCGGCTACCTGATCGAGAAAGCATTGAGCGTTGACAACCTCTTCATTTTTCTGATCATTTTCCGGACGTTTGGCATCAATCCACACCTGCAACACCGCGTGCTGGCCTGGGGAATTCTGGGAGCGCTGGTCATGCGGGGGGCATTAATCGCCGTGGGTGCGGAGTTGATCGAACACTACTCCTGGGTGCTGTATTTGTTCGGAGCTTTTCTGGTGTATGTGGGCGCACGGATGTTCTTTACGAAGAAAGAAAACCTGCATCCCGAGGAGAACTTCGTCTTTCGCTTCGCGCAAAAGCATCTGCGCGTCAGCCGTGAATATCAAGGCGAGAAATTCTTTGTAATGCAAACCGGAAAGCGATTGGCAACGCCATTGTTTTTGGTACTGCTGATTGTCGAAATCACGGATGTGACGTTCGCGGTGGACTCCATCCCCGCGGTGTTCGGGATCACGCACGATCCCTTCATCGTGTATACGTCAAATGTATTCGCAATTCTTGGGCTGCGGGCGCTGTATTTCCTGCTGGCTGGAGTTTTGGGCCGGTTGCGGTATCTGGACGCGGGGCTGGGGGGCGTGTTGACGTTTGTGGGGACAAAGATGCTCGCGGAGCGTTGGGTGCACATCCCGGTGCAGATTTCGCTGGGGGTGGTGGGAGGGATCTTGCTAATCGCGTTGGCAGCGTCGTTGTTGTTTCCAGGAAAGCCGAGAACGCAACCTTGATCTAGGACGCTCTCTGCTTCGCTTATTGGGCCGCTTGGATCGGAATTCTTACTTCGAAGCGGGTATCGCCCGGCACGGAATTCACGGAGACATTGCCGTGCATGCCCGTCACGATGCGGTAGACGAAGTCCAGACCAAGCCCGGTGCCCTGACCGACAGGCTTGGTGGTAAAAAACGGATCAAAGATGCGCGACTTCACTTCGGAAGGAATGCCGGGGCCGGTATCGGCAATTTCCACGAAGACATATTCATTGTCGCGCACGACCCGGATGCGCAGAGTGCCGCCGTCCTTCATGGCGTCGGCGGCATTGTCGATAAGATTGGTCCACACCTGATTGAGCTCGCTGCCATTAACCATGACTTTGGGCAGGTCAGGCGCATATTCGCGAACCACCGCGATGCCACGCTTCAGTTTGTGATTCATGATGGTAAGCGTATTTTCGAGCCCTTTGATGACATCCACTTCCTGCACCAGGGCCTGATCCATGTAGGAATATTCCTTTATGGCTTTGATGAGATCGGAGATGCGCGAAGTGCTGTGCTCAAGCTCCTCGGCGATACGATCCATTTCGAGAAGGGTGGCAAAGCGCGTGAGTTCGGCACCCAGTGCTGAGCCCGCGGCGGCAGCGAACGATTCGAGCTGGGCGTTGGTCAGATTGGCATCGGTGAGCAATGGCGCGAGTTTCCAGGCGTCTTTTACGTTGCGGGATTCGAGCCAGGTTTGAAGGGCTTCCTCGCGCTCGACGCGCTCGAGTTCATCCTTGTATTCCGCGGGTTTGAGCGCGCCGCGGATTTCGTCCTCGCGTTTTGCGAGCTGCGCGCAGTCCTCAGGACCGATCGAAGAGGAGCGGCCTGCTTCGCGCAGGCGAGCCAGACAATCGCGCAGCGCGGCAGCTGAGCGGCGGGCGGCGGCGGAAGGATTGTTGAGCTCGTGAGCCAGGCCGGCAGATAGCTTGCCGAGGGCCGCCAGCTTATCGCGCTGCTGCCCGACAACCGTATAGTTGCGGACGCGGTCGGTCATTAGCCCGACCAGGCCCTGCGCCAATTCCGGCATCCGCTGGAGCATTTCTGGAAACTTGCTCGCGGGAAAGGCAAGAACGCGCAGGCGGCCCAGAGCACGGGTGGTAAGGGGAACAACCTTCAGCCGTGAAAAAGGCAGGAGACCCGTAACCGTCGGCGCTTGGACGCTTATGACGGGGCTGTCCGGGCCATCGCTCTCGCGGCGGCCACGAAGCTCTCCCGCGAGGAGAACCAACATGGTATCGGCATTCGAGCCCTCGTGAATCACGATTTCCCCGGAAGCGAACTCGCGCGATTCCGATTGAGAGATGAACCATTCCAAATCCGCTTTTTCGAGATTGGCGAAGACCGGCACCTTGCGCAGTTCCGCAAGCAAGGATTCGCGCGACGCCTGTGCAGGATTCTCGGTCATTCCTGTTCCGCCTCCGCTGCTGGCTCGCTACCCCAGCATCTTAATCATTGAACCTTAGCGAGATACTGATGGATGAATTGAACCACGACTGCACCTTCTCCGACTCCGGAAGCGACGCGCTTGACGGAGCCGTGGCGCACATCGCCAACGACAAAGATTCCAGGCACGCTGGATTCGAGCAAGCCGGGATCGCGGTCAAAAGTCCAGCCGTTGGGCCTTTTCCCGTCGCGCAGAAGATCCGGTCCGGAAAAGATGAACCCGCGATCGTCGCGCTGCACCTCGTTGGGGAGCCACTCGGTGCGGGGCTGCGCTCCGATGAAAATGAAGAGGCTCGAAGCGGGAAGCTGCCCGGTTTCGCCGGTGGCCGCATTTTTGATTGTGATGGCGGTGAGTCGAGTATCGCCATGAACCTCGATGACGCTTCTGTGCGTCCAGACTTCGATATTGGGCGTCGTTTCTATTTGCTGGATGAGGTAGTGAGACATCGTGTGGGCAAGCGATTTGCCCCGGATGAGCATCACAACTTTCTCGGCAAATTTTGAAAAGTGCATGGCGGCTTGGCCAGCGGAATTTGCACCGCCAACGACGTAAACGGTCTCACCGCGGCAAGCGATAGCTTCGGAAGCGCCGCCGCCATAGTAAACGCCGGCACCTTGCAAACGATCGATTCCAGGAACATCCAAGGTGCGCCACTGGACACCCATAGCCAAAAGCAGGGCGTGGCAGGAAATCTCCGAGCCATTGGCCAACTGGAGGAAGCGGTACGGGCCGTCAATGCGAATGCCACGCGCCTCTTGCGGGGAAAGAATCTCGACGTCGAAGCGGCGGGCCTGAGCCACGGCTCGGCGAGCCAGGTCGCTGCCGCTGAGGCCCGAAGGAAATCCCAGGTAGTTCTCGATACGGGAACTTAGTCCGGCTTGGCCACCGGGGGCTTCGCGTTCGATGATGACGGTGTGAAGACCTTCTGACGCTCCGTAGACGGCAGCAGCGAGGCCTGCCGGGCCACCTCCAATGATGGCCAAGTCGTAGAAATTGGTTTGCGCGCGGGTGTGGAGGCCGAGTTTCTCCGCGACCGCAGGAACGGGCGGCTCAGCAAGGCGCACTCCGTCCGGAAAAAGTATCAGCGGCAGCGTCTCAGCTTCGGGTCCGAGTGAGTCCACTAGGCGGCGCACCTCAGAGTCGGAAGCGGCGAGCTCCACGTCGATCCATTGGTAGGGCACCTGATTGCGTGCAAGGAATTCGCGAAGATCATACGAACGTGAGGACCAGCGCGTGCCCAAAACCCGAATTCCTTCATAGGGTGGACGGAACTGCGCGGACCAGTCTTGGAGGAGGTCATCGAGGGCTGGGAAGAGCTTTTCCTCCGGGGGATCCCACGGCTTCATCAGGTAATAGTGGACGCGGGCAGCGTTGATGGCCTCGATCGCCGCATTGGTGTCGGCATAGGCGGTTAGGAGCGCACGCTTGGCTTGCGGATGAATGTCCATTGCTTCGGAGAGGAAACCGACGCCGTCCATTTGCGGCATGCGCTGGTCGGCCAGGAGAAGGGCGACGGGGTTATTGCGGGCCTGGAGTTCGCGGAGAGTCTTGAGGGCGGCACTGCCGGAGTTCGCGTGCATGACCCGGTAGTGCTCGGCGTAGCGGCTACGAAGATCGCGCTCGATAGCCCGGAGGACTTCGGGATCGTCATCAATGGTCAACAGAACGGGTTTTGGCATGGCTTAATAGGATGTGAGCCCCGGTGGTTTGGTTATTTTAGTACGGCCGCGCTTCTTTCCGCGCAGAGTACACGCTACAATTCTTCCGACTTCCATGTCCAGTCTCCTGTCGGCGGCAATTATCGACCTGTGTTCGAATGATTCCGCAAAGCGTGCCACGGCAGCGGTAGAGATTTACCGCGCGGGGCGGGCCCTCGCGGAAGGCGCAACCTCACGATGGTGGGCGGATGCGGAGTTATCCGTGTTGCTCGGCGGCAGTGTGCCAAGCGTCACAGTGGGATTGGCAGTAAGCCGGGAAACATTTGTGAAAATTCGCGTGGCGAACGCATCGCCGCGGCTGGCCGAAGTGCCGCCCGATCAGGATGCGGAGGAGTTCGAACTGCATTTCCCGGACGGGGCCGCAATCGATGTTCTGACGTCGAGGACGCCAGGAGGGACTGGGGCCATTCCAAAATATCTTGCGAAGTTTGGCGAAGGAGTGCAGCAGGTGGAATTTCGCTGCACCGACGTGGACCGCGCCAGACAAATTCTGAAAGAGAAATTCGGGATTGCGCCCGTATATCCGGCGCAGCGGCCAGGGGCGGATGGAACGCGGGTGAATTTTTTTCTCGTTTCGTCGGGGAGTGACAAAGTTCTCATCGAGTTGTACGAACCAGGGGGCGACAAGCGCAAGTTGTAAAATCAAATTGCTGGATCAGACTGATTGAGAGCGGTCCACGCGCGAAGTAACTCGGCGACGGTCCAGGCCTGGGCAATGCATCCGCGGGGAGTGAAAGGCGCGTCACCATCGAAGATTTCTCCTAGCGTGCCGAGGCCGTAGGAATGGATTTGCTGCGCGAGCGGTTCGAGGAACCGTAGGGCGGCGCTGCGGTTGTTGTAGACGCGGAAATGAGCCATCGCAAATGGCCCGAGAAGCCAGCCCCAGACGGTTCCTTGATGATAAGCGGCATCGCGCTTACGCGGTTCGCCTTCATAGCGGCCCTGGTATCCGTGTTCCGCGGGAGCAAGGCTGCGCAGGCCATAAGATGTAAGCAAGTGCCGGGCGCAGAGATCCACGACGGATTTCTGCTGCTCGAGCGTGAGCGGGCGGGCGGGCAAGGAAACGGCAAATATCTGATTTGGGCGGAGTGAAGCGTCATTGCCGAGACCTGGCGCGTCAATCACATCGAAGCAGCAGGCGCGTTCCGCGTTCCAAAATTTTTGAAAATTTTGCTTGGCCTGTACGGCCAGCTCTTCCAGGTTACTGCTGGGTTTCACAAGTTGACGAGCGAAGGCCGTTTGGGTTTCTAACGCATTGATCCACAACGCATTGATCTCGACGGGCTTTCCCGTTCGCGGAGTGACGACCCAATCATCGATCTTGGCGTCCATCCAGGTCAGTTGAACGCCGGGGCCACCAGCGTAGAGAAGCCCGTCTGCGGGGTCCACATGAATGTTGTAGCGGGTGCCCTTGCGGTGAGCTTCGATCATGGTGGCAAGGACGGGGAATAACTGCTGCAACGTGTCGCGATCTTGAGTAGCGGCAAAGTACTGCCGCACGGCTTCGAAAAACCACAGCGCGGCGTCGACGGTGTTGTACGCAGGCTTGCCGCCGGCATCAGGAAAATTATTGGGGAGCATGCCGCCATCCACGTAACGTGTGAAAGCGAGAAGAATTTGGCGCGCAAGTTCTTGGCGGCCGGTGGCAAGGGTGAGACCTGGAAGGGCAATCATGGTGTCGCGGCCCCAGTCGCCGAACCAGTGGTAGCCAGCAATAATGCTATGGCCGTCGAGTTGACGAGGCAAGTTTCGCTTGACGATGAATTGGTCGGCGGCTAGAAGGAGCGGGCGGAACCACCGGGGGCAATCATCAACCGAATCAGTTTTTTTTGACTGATACGACTTCAACAGTTCGGCATCGCGCTCCGCCAATTCGGCGCGCGCGCGCCCACCGTGGAGTGAAGCATCGGCGTTCGTCGAGGCAATGAGTGTGACGCTGGCCCCGACTTCCAACCTGGCATGGAAGAGCGCCGCGGAAAGAAGGTCCTCGGTGCTGTCCAGTCCGCGTTCTTGTTCCCGCGGAAAGAAGCAGGCGAAGGACCAATCGTGGCGCGGCTCGCACGATGTGCCGACGCTCCGCAGATAAAACGGAGTGGCGGCGTCGAAAGCGATGACCCGCACGCCGTCGGGGAGAGGCTCGATGCGCATGCGCCACTCTCGAGCGTGTGTGAAGGAGTGAAAGTCACGGTAATTCACCAGACACTTGAAATCAATCTCCACGGAGCTGCTCGCGCGGACGAGCGTGTACTGGATGAAGGTGGTGTTTTCCCCATTGCGCATCCAGATGCGTTTTTCGAGAAGTGCATCGGCGAACGCATAGACCCAAACGGGGGTTGAGCCCTCGAGACCAAAACTTTCGATATGCCGGAACCCCTGTGGCTCGACAGCGCCGCTGGCCCAGCGGTGGATGGCGAGGGAATATTCCGCGCCATCGTAGCGTAGTGTTTCATCGATCGAAGAGACGAGTTGCGTTCTTCCAAGAGGTGGCTGCAACGCGGCGATCAACAGTCCGTGATATCGCCGGGTGGAATTACCGGCTACCGTGCCAGAAGCAAAGCCACCAATGCCGTTGGTGACGAGCCATTCGCGCGATTCGGCGGCGTCCAGGTCGCCGCAGATTTCGCGGCCAAACTTGATCTCAATGCCAGGAGTCACTGCTGCATCCGGAAGGGAGAGCCTAAGCGCTTGGTCATAAGATGGCGCTGATGGTTTTTATAGCCCGTGCGGCGGTAAAGCTCGAGGGCGGGATCATTGCCAGGGTCTACTTCGAGGTGCAGGGCCTGGACCCCTAGTTCGCGTGCGCGTTGTTCGACGAATTGCACGGCGCGGCGGCCAATTCCCTGCCGCCGGTATGGAGGTTCGACATACAGTTCGTCGATGAAGGCATCCTGCCCGTGGTATTCGAAGCTGAAACCCAGCGTGAGCACGGTGTAGCCGGCGGGAGCCACGCCATCCATAAAAATCCAGGCCATGCCGAAATCGGGGTTGGCGAGAAAAGTCCGGAGCACGTTGCGCATGACCGGCTCGTCGAAAAAATAAGCGCCAGGCTCCTGTTCGGCCAGTGCGCGCATCATGCGGAGGAGGTCTTGTTCATCCGCCTGCTTGGCGGGACGAAAAATGATGGGGGCCACGCTACACACCGCTTTGCTCGAGAAGTTTTGCGACCAGGCCGGTCCAGCCGGTCTGATGACTTGCGCCCAGGCCGACACCATTGTCGCCGTGAAAATATTCGTGGAACAAGACAAAGTCTTTCCAATGTGGATCGTTCTGAAAAATCTCGATTCCGCCCGTGACCGGTCGACGGCCGTCTTTGCCGCGAACGAAGATGTGAACGAGGCGGCGGGAGATTTCGGCGGCGACCTCCCAAAGATCCGCCTCCTTGGAGGAACGCGCCGGACATTCGACCTTGAAATCCTCGCCGTAATAGTGATGCAATTTCTGCAGCGATTCGACGAGAAGATAGTTCAGCGGAAACCAAATGGGGCCGCGCCAATTGGAATTGCCGCCGAAAAGCCCGCTGGTGGATTCCGCTGGCTCATAACTCACGCGATTGACCTGACCGTTTACATGGACTTCGTAGGGATGATCAAGGTGATAGCGGGATAGCGCGCGGACGCCGTATGGAGAGAGAAACTCTGTTTCGTCCAGCATGCGGCCAAGAACGCGCTTCAATTGCCTGCGATTGACGAGCGAAAGCAAGCGGCGCACTCCTTTCGCCGAACGCTGTGTCATTTCAATGTGCTCGGGCACGTGCGGCGTATTATCAACGAACCACTGCATGCGTCGTCGAAATCCCGGCAGGCGTTCGATGATTTCCGGTTCGAGGGTTTCCACGGCGAAGAGGGGAATCAAACCAACCATCGAGCGAATTTTGAGGAAGTGCTCTTCCCCATTGGGGAGATGGAGCACGTCGTAATAGAAGCCGTCCTCATCGTCCCAGAGGGCGTGGCCGTGCCTTCCAATATCGTTCATGGCGCCGGCGATGTGAACGAAGTGCTCGAAGAATTTGCTGGCCACATCCTCATAGGCAGGGTCTTCCTTGGCAAGTTCGAGTGCAATGGCCAGCATGTTGAGGCAATACATGCCCATCCAGCTCGTGCCGTCCGACTGCTCGAGATGGCCTCCGGTGGGCAACGGCGCTGAGCGGTCGAATACTCCAATGTTATCGAGGCCCAGGAAGCCACCTTGGAAGATATTCATACCTTCGAGATCTTTGCGATTGACCCACCAGGTGAAATTGAGAAGCAGCTTGTGAAAAACCTTTTCGAGGAACGCGCGGTCGGCGGTGCCACGAACGCGGCGCTCGATCTTGTACACGCGCCAAGCGGCCCAGGCGTGGACGGGAGGATTCACGTCGCCAAAGGCCCATTCGTAGGCCGGAAGCTGCCCATTCGGATGCATGTACCATTCGCGAAGAAGTAAGACGAGCTGCTCCTTCGCAAAATCGGGATCCACAAGCGCGAGCGAAATGCAGTGAAAACCGAGGTCCCAAGCCGCGAACCAGGGATACTCCCATTTGTCAGGCATGGAGAGGATGTCATCGGTGTAGAGGTGCGCCCAGTCCTTGTTGCGCTCCTCCCAGCGGATTTCGGGAGGCTCCGGCCCGGCGGGGTCGCCGTCTAGCCAGGTGCGCACGTCATAATGATAAAACTGCTTGCCCCAGAGCATGCCCGCAAAAGCCTGGCGCATGACGGCTTGCGCGTCAGCAGAGAGGTCTTTGGAGATGCGGGCGGCGTAGAATTCATCGGCTTCTTTTTTTCGAATCGCAAAGAGGCCGTCGAAACCCGCGCTGAAGTCATTGGTGCCGGGCACGCCTTCGACGCGATCGGCATGTCCCGGAGAAGTGATGATCCCGACCTGCCCGACGTCCCTGTCCATCCCGCCGAGTGGCTCCAAATCGGTCAGGCGCATTTTAAGGGTCACGCTTTCGCCCGGGCCAAGTTTCACGGGGTAGTAAGCAGCCATTTTTGTACCGGTTTCCAGAGGGTTGACTGCGGCCTTGTTGCCGTGAATCAAGTATTCGTGGAACGCGTCCTTCACGTAGGGTGAACGATTTCGTCCACCGAAAAGACGCGCATTGTTGGTTTCGTTTTCGGTGAAGAGCAGTTGGGGCTGGCCAGCACAGATCAGCCAGCGCTTGCCGTATTGCCAGTGTTGAAGCTCGGCGCATAAACTTTGTGGGATACCGGCGGTTTTGCGAACGACGGGGCGCCGAAGGTCCTTGCCCCAAGACCATGTGTTGCGAAACCACAAGGAAGGCAGAAGATGCAGAGAGGCCGCGTCGCGTCCGCGATTGACAGCGGTGATCTGAATGAGGATATCCTCGACATCCGCCTTGGCATACTCGATGAAGACGTCGAAATAACGACTCTCGGCGAACACACCCGTATCCAGTAGCTCGAATTCGGGGAACTCGCGCCCGCGGCGGCGGTTCTCTTCGACGAGCTGCCCATAAGGAAATTCGGCTTGCGGATACTTATACAGCATGCGCATGTAGCCATGCGTTGGTGTCGAGTCCAGATAAAAGTAGTACTCCTTGACGTCCTCGGCGTGGTTGCCTTGATTACCCGTGAGGCCGAACATTCTCTCTTTTAGAATGGGGTCGCGACCGTTCCAGAGAGCGAGGCCGAAGCAAATCATCTGGTGGCGGTCGCTGATGCCGCCGATACCGTCCTCGCCCCATCGATAGGCGCGAGAGCGTGCATGGTCGTGTGGGAAATACTCCCAGGCAGTTCCCTCGGCGCTATAGTCCTCGCGGACAGTGCCCCACTGGCGCTCGGAGAGATAAGGTCCCCAGCGCTTCCAATGTTTTTTGCGGGCGCGGGCTTCTTCGAGGCGACGGTCTTCCGTAGTCACGAGTCTTGGCATGGCTGGTCCTTGGGAGGAAGGGTCAACGATTAATGGTCGCATCCTCTCGAAAATCCAATACTCTGGCAAAAGCGGCTGTGCCCCTTCCGGCACTTATCGCAGTATAACGGCCATCCGCCCTAATTCGATGCGCGAGGAGAAATTCTGTCGCAGTTTTCCGAGGGGAGTTAGGAAACAAAGTACCCAGGAAGTGGAAGTCGGTTTCGGAGGGAAACTTACGCAATTAAGTTGTCAAGTTCATGGTGAGGGTGCTGGCCAGCCGGTCATATCCAATTCCTGCAATTCCTTGATAGCCCGTGCATTGCGTTTCTCAGACGCCACAAGCAGCAATACTCGTGCCTGATCGCAGTTCGCAGATACGCCGTCCCCGCGCAAATAAAAATCAGTAAGGGCTACCGCGGCCCTGGGCATTTCCGCCTTGAACGGCAGACCAAATACCGAATCGGCAAGCCCAGGACAGGGAGGAGACTCGGCCAGCTGGGCACGCATCTGACAACCCATCGATGCTCCTAATTTGGAAAGGGTTACCCAAAAGAGTGGACTCAATATTCAAATGTCCAGACAACTTTGGTGCGGCGTCCCGGGTTCTATTTCAGAGATGTTGAGAATGCCCCGGGAACACTGCTATTCTGGAGTCTCCCCCGGCCACCCCCAGATCCTTAACATTTCTGGAAGAGGCAACTAAACATGGATCCCGAGAAACTGCGGGTTGCCCGCGACAAGCTCACGCGCGTCTTCCGCTACCTGGAAGCGCTCAACCAGCATCGCAATCCAGCCAAACGGCAGATTCGGGAACAGCTCTGGAGCCTCTGGCTACACGACCTCCCCGACCACCCCTCCATTAAGCGGGGCGGGGCTAAACCTAAAAGTCTGAAGGGCGCGAGGGCCGACAGCCAGACAGTTGACACCGGAGACGCAAATTTTGTGCTCAAGGTCGAGCGCCCGACACTGACTCTTCCGCCTGCGCCTCCTCCGGAGATTGCCGAGTGGATCGAAACCGGCTGGGATGATCCTTCGAACGACGCCCGCGCTCAGGAATCATTGGAGGAGCCAGAAGAAAATGAGCAATCTCGCAGGGTGGGATTTGCGGATGACCCAGCGAGACCCGCGGCCTTTCAGCGCTGGAAAACTCTACGCGATGAGTGGGCAAAAAACGAAAAGCCTGCTCGCGTTTCCATGAAGATCTTCGAGACGCTTTACAGTTTATACGGCCGAATTGATCGCGAAGGTGAGAGAGTCGAGTTGGTCCTGGGTGACGGCATCCTAAGTTGGCGGCGCACGGAAGGCAGCATCTACCATCCGATCCTCCTCCAGCGCCTCCAATTACAGTTCAACGCCGCAGTACCCGAATTCACGCTCTCCGAAGCTGACCATCCCGTGGAACTCTACTCTGCCCTGTTTCAATCCATGACCGATGTGGACGGACGGGCGATTGGACGCTGCCGCGAAGACTTGGAACAGAACGGCTTTCATCCCCTAATTAACGGCGCAACCTCTGAGTATTTGAAGAGGCTGATCGTGCAGCTCTCCCCACGCGGAGAATTCGTCGAAAATTCCGCACCCGCGGGCGAGCAAAATGATCCGCGCGTCGGGCGGGATCCCGTTGTTTTCCTGCGCGGCCGCACCCTGGGATATGCCGCGGCCATCGAAGGCATTCTCGGAGACCTTCGTACTCGAGAGGATCTCCCTTGGTCTCTGTTGAACATAATCGGCGAAGAATCCCCGATTATTGAGGCAGCGGAAATCGGGTCTCCGGTGACAGACAGGGGCGACACGGACTCTGATGTTCTACTGAGCAAACCAGCAAACCCCGAGCAGATCCGGATTGCAAGACAACTGGAGGAACATGGAGGAGTGTTGGTGCAAGGTCCTCCGGGAACAGGGAAAACGCATACCATTGGGAATCTGGTCGGCCACCTGCTGGCGCGGGGAAAAAGCGTGCTGGTTACCAGCCATACCACGAAAGCCTTGCGGATGGTTCGACATCACATTGTCCCGGAATTGCGACCTTTGTGCGTGAGCGTCCTGGAAAGTGATTTGGATAGCCGCAAACAGCTGGAGAGTGCCGTCGGCTCGATCGCCGAAAGGTTGTCCCGGGCTGATGCAGGCTCGCTTGATAAAGAGGCGAAGAAATTAGAAACCCAGCGGCTTGAGATTCTTAGGAAGTTACAAGAGGCCCGGAATCAGCTCACCGAAGCTCGCGCTGACGAATATCGCGACATTGCCATAGGCGGAAGAGCCTGGGCGCCAGCGGAAGCCGCGCGCAAGGTGTCGCAAGAGAAGGAAGACTACAGCTGGATCCCCGGCCCTGTTGCGGCAGTAGCCCCTTTGCCGCTTTCGGCCGGTGAAATAACCGATCTCTACCGCACTAACATCTCGCTCTCGCGCGAGGACGAAGCTGAGCTCTCCGGGAATCTACCCGAACTCCACGACCTGCCGGGGCCGGAAGAATTCGACGATTCGATTAGCGAACAGAATCGATGTAGCGCGGAGGATTTGGAATTTCGCTCCGATCTGTGGGATGCCGCAGCTCCACAGGCTACAGCAACCGAGATGCAAGCGCTCTCCGCCAACCTGGTACAGGCTGCCGAACCTCTTTCGGGCAAGGAAAAATGGAAGCTCGCCGCTATCTATGCCGGTAAGTACGGAGACGCACACCGTCAGCCTTGGGACCACCTGGTATCCTTCGTGCGTCTCGTGCATCGCGAAGCCGCGAATGCGCAGGAATCGCTCGTCAAATTTGGCCCGCAACTAGCTAGTGATCTCACGCTCGAAGATCAGGAACGCATTGCCCGCGAAATTTTCACGCATTTGGAGATGGGCGGCAAGATAGGTTCATTCACCCTTTTTACTCACAAGACATGGAGCCAATTCTTCGAACAAACGAGGGTAAATGAAGAACGCCCTCGCCTCCCCGAACATTTTCTTGCGCTGCGCCAACTTTGCCGATTGAAGAGTCTCCGCAAGGATCTCGCGACCCGCTGGGACCGGCAGGTCACACCTCTTGGCGTTCCCCCCTCGAGTGAACTGGGGGAAGAGGTGGAAAAAACTCTAATGCAGTTTTGCGATGCCATCGACGATTGCTTGAACTGGCACGACCGCACCTGGCTTCCGCTTCAGAAACAATTGGTCGATCTTGGATTTCGCTGGGACAAATTCCTCGCGGAGCAGCCCGCGGTCGTCGGCTCCGACGGCGAACTCCTGCGCATCGGCACCGCGGTAAACAGCTCGCTTCTTTCGATCCTAGACTCTCGCTACAAAAAGCTGAAATCACTCCAGCTTGCGGAAGAGCTCCGTGATTTGAAAGGCAGACTCAAACTCGCCGCTTGCCTTGCGAAATCTTCAAAGGTTATTGCGCAGCTTCTTAGAGCGGTTGGCGATGAGGATTCGAGCGCTTACCGTGAAGCTTACGAGCGCCTCCTCGAGCTCAAGAGTCGCCAGGCGGATCTCGATCTGCGCCGCACGTTGCTGGCTAAGTTGGAGACCGCAGCACCGGCCTGGGCTGGCGCTATCCGAAACCGTACAAGCGTTCACGGCCGCGGCGAGCCGCCGCGCAATCCCCCCGCTGCTTGGACGTGGCGTCAGCTTAACGACGAGCTCGATCGCCGTGCAAAAGTTTCTCTCGAAACACTCCAAACCAAAGGCGAAAAACTCCGCGAACAGCTTCGCCGACTGACCGTCGAACTTATCGACAAGCGTGCCTGGTCGGCGCAAGCTCGCCGCACTACTCCTCGCCAGCGCCAGGCGCTTGTCGGCTGGCTCGACACCATCCGCCGGATTGGTAAAGGGCACGGCGTCCGCGTCGCTTTGCTACGGTCCGAGGCAGCGCGAAAAATGAGTGAGTGCCGGGGCGCCGTCCCCGTCTGGGTGATGCCGCTGTCCCGCGTGGTCGAGAATTTTGACCCGCGCGTCACGCAGTTCGACGTCGTCATCATCGACGAAGCTAGCCAGAGCGACGTCATGGCCCTTGTCGCACTCTATCTCGGAAAAACCGTGCTCGTCGTCGGTGACCACGAGCAAGTTAGCCCCTCTGCTGTCGGCCAGGATCTCGGCATCATTCAAAACCTCATTTTTCAATTTCTGCCCGGCATTCCCAACGCCGATCTTTACGACGGCCAAATCTCCATCTACGACTTGGCACGCCAGTCCTTCGGCGGTACCACCTGCCTGGTCGAGCATTTCCGCTGCGTCCCGGAAATCATTCAATTCAGCAACGTAATTTCCTATGACTCGCGGATCAGGCCGCTGCGCGACGCAAGCAGCGTTCACCTCCGCCCGCACACCATCGCTCATCGCGTGTCCGGCTCCACGCGCGATGGCAGGATCAACCGCCAGGAAGCTCTTACTATCGCCTCGCTCCTCACGGCAGCCATGGAGCAACCCGAATACGCCAAAAATGACGCAGGTCAGCCGCTGAGTTTTGGCGTTGTCTCTCTGGTGGGCGATGAGCAAGCGGTCGAAATCGATAGCCTTCTCCGTTCCCACATCTCGCCGGACAAATACGAGCTGCATAGACTGTTATGCGGAAACGCCGCTCAGTTCCAAGGCGACGAGCGAGACGTCATTTTCATCTCTCTCGTCGACACGGCCCAGCGCGGCCCTCTCTCGCGGCGAGACCAGGAGTTATTCAAGCAGCGATTCAATGTTGCCGCCAGCCGTGCCCGCGACCAGATGTGGATCGTTCACTCGCTCAACCCTAATCAAGACCTCAAGGCCGACGATCTTCGCCGGCAACTCATCGAACATGCGCAAGACCCCACCCGCCTGATGCGCGCCCTGGAAGAGAAGGAAACGCGCGCACAATCTCCCTTTGAACGGGAAGTCATGAAGCAGCTCCTTGCGGCGGGCTATCAGGTCTCTCCCCAATGGAGAGTAGGCGCCTTTCGAATCGACCTTGTCGTCGAAGGCGCGGGCAAGCGCCTGGCGATTGGATGCGATGGCGACCGCTATCAGCCGCTTGAGCGGCTCGCCGAGGACATGAACCGTCAATCGATCCTCGAGCGTATGGGCTGGGTTTTCAGCCGCGTCCGCAGCTCGGAATTTCTGCGCAACCCCGACCGCGCCATGAAGCCGGTGTTCGAAAAACTTGAATTGCTCGAAATCTTTCCGAGCCGCGCTAATGCGGTCACCGCAAGCAAATCGCTGGTCTCCAACAACTTGGTTGATCGCGTCATCCGCCGAGCTGAGGAATTGCGGATCGCCTGGACAAAACGCGAACCGCCCGACTCCCGGAATGAGCCGTCACTCCGCGCCGCCGGGCGGGCAGCGGTGTCCTAGAAATTCGCAACCGCTAGACGTAAACCCTTCACCTTCCATCGCTTACGACCCCCTCATTCTTTCGAATGATACTCTTTATAAATATACCTTGACAGTAAAATGAATCTGCGCTATCCCGTGTTGTGATTTCTCGATTCCAGTGCGCGCAACCTCTCCCGGCTTTCACCGGCGGCACCCCTCGCGAACAACTTCGCCAAACGCGCAAATGTGAACTTCTTTCTTTTCAATCTCTTGCGGACTCCTTTGCACAAGGGCATTTGACAGCTCCTTTGCAATCATATGGTTCCGCATTCTTTTGCAAAAGGCGGGGGTGGGTATACCCCTCAAAATTCGCCTCATGTTTTCAAGGCCTTAGGAACTCCACCGCTGCGGATGAAGAACTGCATCGGGATGGAAAAGCAGATGACAAACATCGTTACTGGGAACTTCGCGCCAGGTTTGGTTGAGATTGGCTGGGAGGCCTGGACTCGAACCAGGATAGCCAGATCCAGAGTCTGGAGTCCTACCGATTGGACGACCTCCCAGCCGCGGGAGGAACAAAAAGGAATCGCGACACCTTCCCGTGGATCGGGACAGCCACGATTCACCCTATCTAATTTAGTCGGGATTCCAGAAGGCGTCAACCCGCGCCCCGCTCCGACAGAAGCTCCGGGACCTGCGGGAATCAAGCTTTTTTGATGGGCTTAAGGACGAGCTGCGGCCGAGGGCCGAGCGTCCCGAGAGACTTTATCGACGGGAATCATGCGACCTCGCCGGACGATGTATTCATTGCCACTCCAGGTGATCCGGTTCGAGGCAAAACTCGCCAGCCAGACAAAGAAGCTTAGAAAGTCCCTCAAGGGCACGAGCCACAATCTACGCCGCATGACCTCATCTCTCACTCCCCAAACGCCGACGGTCCAGGCCATTACCAATCGCAAGAGGAGATAAGCAGAAAGGTAGGCAATTGCAATCCATCGCACAGGGGCTATTGCGGCCGCGAACAGCACCCAAGGAAGACCGTGGGTCAGAAGAAGGCCTATGTAAGACAGCGGGCGGCACAGCCGCACGGTGCGGGCCCAGCGGAGCTGATGCTCCCAATAGCCCCGCGCCGTTTGGGCGGGGTACATCGTCCAGACGATTTCTCGAGACAGCAAGACTTGCCCGCCAGCCTTCGCGATGCGATTGCCCAGCTCATAGTCATCGGCAAGCATGTCTGAAAATACGGCGAAGCCACCAATTTTCTCGAGCCAACGTTTTCTCGTGGCGATGGCAGCGCCCAGGGCGAAGCGGATGCCTTCCATCCAGTTTGCCATCAGAACGCCGGCGAAAAAGTCACTGGCTGCGCCGATGGCTTCGAGCTCTGCGCCAAGATTTTTTTCGGCAACGCTGCGGTAAAAACAAGTAACCGCTCCGGTGCTTTCCTGCGCGAGCGGGGCCACTACTTCACGCAGGAAGTACGGTCCGACGCGAACATCGCCGTCGCTGAGAACCAGGATTTCATGGCGGGCCTCTTGGGCGAGCCGCGCAAGTTTGTTCACTTTGCGGTTTGGTCCGAGATAGTCAGCGCCAACGAACAGCCGAATATGACGTTCGGGAAATTCCGTGATGAGCCGCCGGATCACAGGCACGGCTGGATCGGCGTCGTCATTCACCGCGAAGAGAACCTCGTATTCGGGATAAGCTTGCCGGCAGAAACTCGCGAAATTCTCATAGGAGCCGAAATCAACGCCGTGGACGGGCTTGAGCAGGCTCGCCGTGGGCGTAAACTCGGGGATTTTCTTCGTGCGCTCACGCTGGAAAAAACGCAGCGCCGCAAGCGTCGCAGCGGCGTAATAGCCGAGGGGCGCTGCTGCCAAAAAGAGCGCAGCGTACCGCAACCCCTCCGGGAAGGAGTTCATCGTGAACACACTCTGCGTTGCTCCTATTTCCAACCGTAGCCGAGTAGCCTGCTCAATTCTGGTGTTTTTCATCCCCCAACGGCAAGCCGGACATAGAAGGCTGAACGGGCACTAATAATTTTCGCCGCACATGGTACTCGATACCACGCCAGGTTATCCTATCCGTGAAAAACCCGGCGATCCAAACAAGGAAACTCACGGTATCGCGCAGTGGCACCACCCACACTTTGCGGGGCACAACCCGGTCACCCAGCCCCCACGCTCCCGCCGTCCACGTAACGCCCAACCGCAAAACCAAATACCCGCAGACATAGGCTGCGGCTGCCGCTCCCGACGGCGCGACAATCGCGGCCAACACCGCCCACGGCAAGCCGTGTGTAAAGATCAATCCGACATAACCTGCGGGGCGCACGTTGTGCAGCCCGATGGACCAGCGCAATTCATGCCGCAGATATTCTCCCCATGTTTCGCGTGCGAATACCATCCATACGGGCTTGCGCATCAGCTCCACGCGATAACCGTGCTTTGCAATTCGGTTCCCCAGCTCGAAATCGTCAGAGTGGTGATTGGCCATGGCTTCCCAGCCACCGATTTCGGCCAGATGTTTCTTAGTCGTCGCCATGGTCCAGCCAAAAGCGAACTGCACTTTGCCTTCGAGTTTACGGGCCACAAGGGCACCGGGGATGGAGTCCGCGCTCAAACCAATCGCATCCATGTCGGCCACAAGGTTCCCGCCTGGAATGCAGCGGGGAAATGTGGTGACCGCTCCAACGGCAGGATCGGCAAAAGGCGCCGCAACTTCCCGCAGGTAGTCCGGGTCCACGCGGATGTCACTGTCCACCATGACCAGATGGTCATAACTCGCAGCCTCGACCAGCGCGCACAAGTTATTCACCTTATTGTTGGCGCCTTTTCGCGCGATGTCCTTAACCAGCCGGATCGTGCGTTCGGGAAAATCCCGCTGCAATTTCTCGATCACCGGGAGTACGGGGTCATCCGCTTCGGCCACCGCAAATACCAGCTCATATTCGGGATAGTCCTGACGGCAGTAACTTGCAAAATTGTCGTAAGCGCCGCGGTCCACTCCACGCACGGGCTTGAGGACGCTGACCGGAGGAGTGAACTCCCCCGGTATAACGACTCTCCGTTGTGATCGGAAAAAATCCACGACGCAGTACAGGCAAAGAAGGTAGTACACCAGCGGCCCCGCAGCCAGAATGAGTATGACTAATCGAATTATCGGCACGAACTCATGTCCTATCCGAACGAATCCGTTCATACCCCGAAAGCCCGTCTGCTTTCCAGATGAGCCAATGCGCGATGTTCACAGCCCTTCCGAACTGCATGATACACTTTCTTTTCTGATGCACAGAAATCTCATTAGATCGTTGTTCCCTCCTCTCGCAGGGAGTTTTGGTTCGGCATGACCACGCTTCCCGGCCAACGTTTCTGGCCCTCCCTGGCTATTCTCTTTGTCCTCTGGGTTGTGGTTTATGTTCCTGGCCTGTTTCAACCGCCGCTTTTTGATGACGCCGATGCCGCTCACGCGGAAGCCGCGAGGGAAATGCTCACCCGGCACGACTGGGTGACGCTGCATCAGGATGGAATCCGTTATCTCGAAAAAGCGCCGCTTCCCTACTGGGCCATGGCCGTAAGCTTCCGCCTTTTCGGCGTCACGGAGTGGACAGCGCGGCTGACCCAAGGCCTCAGCGTTCTTGTCCTGCTTCTCGTTCTTTTTCAGATGGGCCGCAAATTCCTTTCGCCGCAAGGTGGATTCTGGTCCGCCGTCGTAGCAGTTACCTGCTTCGGTCCTTATCTGTTCACTCGCATCCTGATTCCGGATTTGATGGTCGGCCTGTGGCTGGCCCTCGGCCTCTACTTTTTCCTGCTCGGCTGGCAATCGCAACAGCCCTCCCAACTCGCCTGCTGGGGACTCGCGGTGAGCGTGGCGCTCAATGTGCTCACCAAGAGCGTCATCGGGCTGGTTTTTCCCTGCGCCATAATTTTTCTTTTTCTCGTTGTAATGGGCGATCTACAACATCTCCGGAAAATGCGTCTCCTATCGAGCATCGTCGTATTTCTCACAATCGCTGCGCCCTGGCACATCCTCGCCGCGCTAAACAATCCTGCGGCGGGCCAGTCCAAAGGATTTCTCTGGTTTTACTTCGTCAATGAGCAATTCCTTCGCTATCTCGGCAAGCGTTATCCAATGGATTATGGCAAGGTACCGCTTCTTCTCTTCTGGGGGCTTCTTATAGTCTGGCTGCTTCCTTGGAGCGCGTACTTGCCCCAGGCGTTTAAGCAAGTTAAATTTCGCCTGCGGGGAATCGATGACCGCCGCAATGTTTCCCAAGCCGCGGCACTTCTCTTTTTCATCTGGGCGGCAGTGATTCTTGTTTTTTTTAGTTTCTCGACTCGCCAGGAATACTATGTCGCTCCTGCCCTTCCGGCTCTTGCTTTGCTTCTTGGCATCTGGCTGGACCGGGAAGCACGGATGGCCGATGAGGGCGCGCTGCCGCGCTCTAGCAAGATATCCGCAACTATTTTGCTTATTTTGGGGCTATTGATTTCCGTGGCTACGCTAGCCTTGGCGATTCTTTCGCGAACACCTCGGCCCGGAGTGGATCTTGCCGATCTTCTCAATAAAAATCCGGGCGTTTACGTACTTTCCCTCGGACATTTTCTAGATTTGACCGGAGATGCCATGGGCCTATTCCGCTGGCCTTTGGCCGGTACGGGAATCGCGTTCCTCTTCGGCACGGGGTTGAACTGGTTCTGGCGCCGACGCAGCGCTCCTCGCAAGGCCAACTGGGCGCTGACGCTGATGATGTGCGTGTTTATCTACTGCGCGCACATTGCGTTGGGAGCGTTCGCGCCCGTCCTGGGCTCAAAGCCCTTGGCCACGGCGATCCTGCGCGACATCCGGCCGGGCGACCTGGTCGTCTCGGACGGGGAATACGCCAACGCCTCCTCGATCAATTTTTACACACGCGAACAGATGCTTATTCTGAACGGCCGCATTAATGGCCTGTGGTACGGGTCGCTCTTTCCCGATGCTCCGCAGATTTTTCTAGATGACGCGCAATTTGCAAAGATCTGGGTGGGAAACAGCCGCGTGTTTTTGGTTACTGGCAGCGTCGAGCGCCGCGCCACTGTCGAGAAAATTGCGCCAGCCTACTTGCTCGCGCAAGCGGGAGGGAAATTCGTATTCACAAACCGCCCAGCGAGGGCATCGCCGGCTCAACCTACCGCCACCAACGCAACACCTGCGCAAACCAGCGCCACCCCAGCCCAACGCGCCACGCTAATCTGTTCGCCTAGGATATATTTCGCCGCGAGTGTGCCGAAAACGTAAGGGTTCAGCGCCGACACAGGAATGACCAGGCTGATCGGCTCCCAGGAAAGCAGCAGCAGCAACGAATAAAAGGAAAGCGCCAACAGTGGCAGACCGGTCCAGAACCACCCATTCCGCAGAGCCCGCCCCAGGAAGCGAAGCATTTCCTTCGGACGGAGCCGGGCCGGTTCTCCGGTGGCTTTCATGCCGTAAGTGACGGCGATTTCTCCGCCGGTGCTGCTCAGCATGAAGAGAGAAAACAACAGCACCGAACGCATCAAGTCGCCGCCTGGCTTATGGCAATTTCAGTTGTGCGGGGTTTCGTTTGCCCTACCACCAGTACACCGACGCAGATTAGGGCCACTCCTAGCCAACGCCGCGCGGAGACCTGCTCGTGCAGCACCACGACCGCCAGCAAGGTCAGCAACGCATAGCCGAACGCGCCTGCGGGCATCACGTAGCTGTAGTCTGCCCAGCTCATCACCGTCATATAGCTGACCGTAAAGCCGATCAGGAAGACTATCGCGGTCCAAATCGTTGCATTCGTTATGGTCAGCAGAAAGGCGTGTTGAACCCCGCTCAACGTCAGCGGCACGGCGCCGATTTGCGACATTCCGCGCTTCAACATCAGATCCCCGACGTTGGCGCACACCACCATCGCCAGGACCATGATCAGCGTCTTGATCCTCAGCCTGCGTTCGGTTGCCATCTGGCGGGGTTAGTCGTTTCCGGAAGCCGAAGGAGTCTCAGGTACGGAGATCATGGGTTTCTTGAGTTCCCCGCCCTGCTTTACCCACTTCCACCGTTCAGCGCGCAGCTTCAAAAAGGACGTCGCCTCTTCGTAGAGGCGCTTTCTCTCGTGGCCGTCCCACAACGCCTCTCGGACGATGCGCCAAACTACGCGCGGCCGGAAGTAATATTCGTCATAGAAGCGGTTCAGACCACCCATCATCTCTTCTCTCGACAGATGTGGGTACTCGATGTGGGGCAACTGGTGGCCGCTGATATCGGCCAGGGCTTCCACCTTGAGGAATCCTTCCTTGGCCATTGAGTCATGAAGCTCCGTGCCGGGCATGGCGTGGGCCAGGGAAACCTGGATGGTTTCGCAATCCAGCTCTTTGGCAAACTCGATAGTCTTGTTGATCGTTTCTTTCGTTTCGCCGGGCAGGCCGATGATGAAATCGCCGTGGACGCGGATACCCACCTTGCGGCAGTTCTTCATGAACGTCCGCGCCATCTCAACGGTGGCGCCCTTCTTGATGTTTTTAAGAATCTGCGGGTCGCCTGATTCGAAGCCCACGATGAACAGCCGCGCCCCCCCGTTGGCCATACCCTTCAGTGTCTCGTAATCGCTATGCACCCGAGCCGTCGAGGACCAGCGGAACTTCAAGGGCTTGAATTTTCCGCAAAGATCCAGGACGCGGTCTTTGCGGATATTGAAGGTATCGTCGTCGAAGAAAATCTCTTTCATCTGCGGGAAATACTCGAGCGCTTGTTTCACTTCCCGCGCAACGTTTTCCGTCGAGCGCGTGCGCCAGGCATGGCCGGAAATCGTCTGGGGCCACATGCAGAAGGTGCACAGTGCCGGGCAGCCCCGCGTCGTGTAGAAGGAGATGAACGGATGAAGCAGGAAGGGCACGTTATAGTTTTCGATGGTCAGGTCGCGTTTGTAGATGTCGGAGGCAAACGGCAGCGCGTCAAGCTCTTCCGTGTGGAGTTGCGGCCGTGGTGCGTTGTGTACGACGCGGCCATCTTTCCGGTAGCTGACTCCGAGAATCTGATCCAGCGGTTTGCCGTGCGCGTATTCGACGACCGAATGATCGAACTCCCCGCGGGTAACGAACTCAATGTCTTCGCTGGCTGCCAGGGTTTCATCCGGCTTGATGTGACCGTGGGGCCCGACGAAGGAAATTTTCAAACTCGCGTTGGCTTCCTTGATCTTGCGGATGAGTTTTATGTCGCTCTCGAATCCAACCGTGGAAGTGAATAAGATGAGGAACTCGTAGTCCTTGCAGATTTCGATAGTCTGCCGCCAGTCAATCTTGTGCGGTGAAGCGTCCACCAGCCGGCTGCCGGGGATCATACCGGCGGGATAGGTCAGCCAAACCGGATACCAGTAAGACTCAATTTCGCGTGTCGCGGGCCACCGCGAACTGGCCCCACCGTCGAAATTCTCAAAACTCGGCGGGTTCAGCAGTAATGTTTTCATGACATCAGGCATTCGTCACCCTCAGCCTTCGCCAAACAAGATTTCTCGAGCAATGTCTTTCTAATTTCGGAACTTCAGGGACACAAATAGGACACCCCCATGGACGTGCCCTGAGTCCCCTAGCTCACAGACTAGTTTACCCGAGTTGCTTGTTCTGGCCCAACTGATTCCGTAAATAGGTAATATATTGCAGCGAAAGGCTAAATAGCGCATTAAACGGATATTGAGGCCACCTCCTCAGCGGGGCATCTGGAAGCAACCAGGAACTAGGCGCAACTTCCCAGATCATAACTTTTAAGCTGAGGTCAGTCGGCGACTCTGCGTTTCCTCGGTCGCCAGCGTCAGGACTTGCCAGATATGACCAATCCATTCCAAATGCTCGGGTTTCATGAGCACAGAGCGCAAGCAGGTTATGTTTTCGCGATCGCGTTTCAGCGTCTTTTCGTGGCTTTCCCAAAACACGGCAGGTAGCTCCGCCAAGGCCAAATGGAGATTCCGTCTTGCGGCGGCATCAAAAATTCGCCGTGAGTGCTCCGATGCTTCGCTTACGCTTGTAGCCCGCGGGGCAAAAATCACGATGTCCAGTTCGGGTTCGAATGCGGCAAGAAATCGCTCGTCGGAGCATAGCTTCTGATGAAAGGATAGCGCGGCCCGCCTGCTACTTTCGAGACCCAGCGCAAACTCGCCCCCCCGTACCAGGGGAAGCAACTTTTGTGTTGCCCAGAGGGCAGCCGCTGCGGCTCCCGGGCGGGAACACTCCAGACTGATCTCTCCGAGGTGGAGTTCCGCCGAACTAAAGTAGGTATAAGGCGAATCGTGTTCGTACAGGCGCCCGACGCCCGGGTCGCGAAAGAGCACACAGCCGCACCCGTAGGGCTGCAATCCATGCTTGTGAGGATCGATTACGATCGAATCCGCTTCCCCGATTTTCGCAAAGGCTTGCCCGGCCTCTTGCGCGAGATTCTCCGCGAGCGTGAAATAGCCGCCGTAAGCGGCATCGACATGCAAGCGGAAGCCGTGCTTTTCTCGCAGCCCAAGAATTGCCGGCAGGGGATCGACTGACCCGGTGGCTGTCGTACCCATGGTCGCTACAACTGTGCCCACGTCTCCTTTCGCCAGGCGTTTCTCGAGCGCGTTCGCGTCCATGCGACCCCGTGCATCACAGGGTACCGCTTCGAACTCCAGATGTAAGACGCCACTGATTCGCTTGTGGGTGTAATGCGCCTGCTCGCTTGCCAGTATGTTCTTCCCTGCGTGCAACTGGCCTGCGACCCATAGCGCTTCCAGGTTTGCCATCGTGCCGCCGCCACACAGGTGACCGAGAGATTGTTTCCAGCCAAACATCGCTGCTATTTCCGCGACGGCTTCCTTCTCCATCGCGGAGGTTGCCCGGCCCCCGTCCAGCGCGTGATTGTTCGGGTTAATCCACATGGCCAGCGCGTAGGTCAGCCGCGCCACGGGATGGGGCGGCTTCAGCATTTGCCCGGCGTACAGCGGATGAAAGTAGGGATAGTTGTCCTGGAGCCGGCTGGCGGTGTTCGCCAACACTTCCCCGAGCCGCTCCATCCCCGCAGCCTTCGAATCGAATTCCGGCAGACCGGAAAAACCGTGCTCCAGCTTTTTCAGGGCATCGAGTAAGACGCCCAGACTCTTTTGCTCCAGCTGCATGTGTCACCAATCACTATGTATCAGTTGCACAACTCCAATTAGGTGATTCGTGAGCCGCTGCGACTCTTCACGGTAGAACCTTGAGAACTTGTCCCCAGGTGGGCTGCTGCGCTTTTCTTGTCACTGTCAACTTCTCACTGCCACACCTTGTCCAATTGCCCCGCTGTCCTGAGCAAATCAAGCTGGGCTTGCTGGCGCTGGAAATTGGCGTCCAGATAAGCCATCCATTTTTCACTTTCCTCGAGCCGCGCCCTTTCCATCTCGCGCAAATTCAATTTCCCTTCGCCAAATTGCGATTGCAACACGGCAACATTCTGCTGCGCCAGTTGCAGCTCCAGACGCGCGACTTCTTTCGCCGCGTCTCGTTCGCGCAAATGCCGCGTCTTCAGCCGCACGTCCGCGCTCACTTCGGATTTCTTATTTTCCAGGCTAACTTTAGCTGCTTCCAGATTCACTTTAGCGTAGCCGATCGCCGCTTTTGTATGTGCGCTGAACAGCGGCACTTGCATCTGTATCCCGGCGTTGATGTTATTCCTCTGAAAATGATTGAAAAACTCCAGATAGTTGTTGTACTTGGCGAGCACGCTGTAGGTGCTCACGAACTCCAGAGTTGGCCAATAACCGCGTTTTTCACCGACGAAGCGAAATTCCTTTGCGCGCACGTCCGATTCCGCCAGCCGTAGGCCCACATTATTTTGCATGGCCATGGCTATCAGGTTTGCTCCTTCTTGTTCGGCGGCGCCGGGTAGATCTTCTGGCGTGACTTCGACCGCCTGGTCGGGCCCCAGCCCCAGCTGGTTCCGCAGGAAGATCTCCAGTTCGTCCTCACGCCCTTCCAACAGCAAAATCCGCTGAACCACCTGCGCCTTGGTTAGTTGCGCCTTGGTCAACTCCACCGGAAGCTCAAAACCCTCCCCTTGCCGTTCCTGCGTCACTTGCGCAATTTTCTCGGCGCTCTCCTGCTCCTTGCGCAGAAGCTCCAGCGAATGTCGGACCTTGCCTATTTCCAGATACGCCATGGCCGTGCGCACGATGACCGAGTTCTTCATATCCTCAAGCAGAATTTTTTGCTGCCTGGCTTGCTCCTGCTTCTCTTTCCCTTGTCCGCGCACTGGCTCGTTGAACACCTTTTCCGTGTACGTCACATTGAAAACCGACGGCGCGCGTCCCCCGGGTGTTTCCGGAATTCCGTTCGTGTAGCCGGCCCCTGATCCCGCGTAGAGATTGGGCATGAACTCGGACTTGGTGATCAGGGCTGCATGATCCGCGATGCTCGCCTGTATCTTCGCTACTTGAATGTCTCTGCTGTTCTGCAGCGCCAGTTCGATGGCGCGCTTCAGCGTGAGAGCGACTGTAGGGCTCGGACTGCCCTGGGGCGCCGGTTCTTGCGCGCGCAGGGCGAAAGTCATCGTCCCCAGCAAAGCAATCACCCAGGCCGTTCGACCAAGTCTTCGCATCCCGATGCTCCTTTTTCTCTGGCTGGCCTTGTTCATTTTCTTCCTTTGCTCGGCGCGCGCACTATTCATAGCGCAGCGACTCGATAGGTTGGAGTCTCGCAGCTTGACTCGCCGGCAAATAACCAAAAAAAAGTCCTGTGGAACACGAAACCACAAACGCAAGAATAACGCTCAGTCCGGACACCGGTACGCGCAGGTTTCCAGGCAACCAGGGCTGAACTCCCACCGGAATGGCCAGCCCGATCAGAATGCCTAAAACCGCGCCGCCGCCGCTGATCAAGAAGGCCTCAAGCAAAAACTGGTAGAGAATCTCCCGGTGCGCCGCCCCGATCGCCTTGCGTATTCCGATCTCCCGGGTCCGCTCCGTCACCGTGACCAGCATGATGTTCATGATGCCAATCCCGCTGATCAACAGCGCGATAAACGCAATCACGATCAGCACAATGGTCAGCGCCAGCGAAATGTTTCTCGCCGCGCTAAGAATCGCCGTCAACGTTTGTACCTTGTATTCTGCTTCGGCAGGATGGCGGCTCCGCAGCAACTCACTGACCTGGCGCGCCACAAGGGGAACCTCTTCGGGTCCCGCCGCCTGCGCGTCCAGCAGGCGCAGCACATCCACGCCGGTATAATACTTCATCAACGTGAACGGAATGATGACCGAGTTTTCCTGAATGTCGGAAAGGCCAAAGGTTTCGACGCGCTCGCGAAAAACTCCCACCACCGTGAACGTCAGCTCGCCCATGCGAAGCGTTCCACCCACCGGATTTTCGAGCCCGAAAATACGGTCGGACAGCTGCTTCGTGATCAGGCACACCTTGCTGCGCATCTCCATGTCCGCGGAATCGAAGTACCTTCCGCGGCTGATCACCAGGCGCCGAATCTCTTGATAACCCTGAGTGACGCCGATTAAGTTCACGGGAACTTCCGCGCCACCTGCAACTACCGTCATCGGCAACTCTCGCGTCCCGGCAACCACGACCACTCCCGGTATGCTCTCTTTCACGGCGTCCATATCGTCCAGGGTGAGTTCGTAGCTCAACGGCTGTGGCTTATCGCGCCTCTGTTCCACTTCCACCCACACGAGGTTCGAGCCGATGCTCTCGATTTGTGAAAGGACAAATCTCTTGCTGGTGAGAGCGACGGTAACAACCAGGACAATGGAAGCGCTGCCGATGATCACGCCCAGCGAAGTCAGCATCGCGCGCAATTTGTTACCGCGCAGCGCGTCGATCGCCACCGTCAGCGTTTCCCGGATATCCATCATGGCTTCGTATCCAGATGCAAATATGATTTGGGCCGGGAGGGTCGCAAGAATTCTCTTTTGTCAACCCTTTCCGGTGTTCCGCGCAAGCAGGCTGGCTCCTCTAATTCGCATCCTGCTGTCCTTGCGCCTCATCGGCTTCCGTGTTGACGACTTGCACCCGCATGCCATTGCGCAAATCGACTTCACCGGGCAGCGCCACTATTTCGCCTTCTTCGAGGCCGCTGACAATTTCATAATTCGTGGCATCCGCGATGCCCACGTGAACTTCGCGCTTCTCGAGGATCTTCTTTCCCACTCCAACTCCTAACTGGTTGTCCTTGATGACAAAAACGTAGCGGCGTCCGCTTTCGGTCTGCACGGCCCCCCGAGGCACCGATAACACATTGAATCTTTCCTTCGAATTGATGCGCACACTTACATTAATGTTAGGCAGCAGTTGGAGCTTGTCGTTGTTGACGGAACACAGCAGTTCGCCCACGCTGCGCGTCTGACGCGGCACCACCTGCTTCGGAATCACTTCCGTCTTGCCCGTCCAGCTCTGATTCGGTAGCGCATCCCAGGTGATCTTCACCGGCTGGTTCGGCTCCAGAGCTCCAAGCTCCGGCTCATCTACAAACGCCCGCACGCGGATTTTGTGTAAGTCCGCCATTTCCGCAAGCAATTCTCCAACCTTCACGTAATCCCCTGCCTTGACCGGCAGCGAGTACAGCGTCCCATCACCCGGTGCCGTGATCCGCCCATCCCGTACTTTGCCGTCGAGCGCGGCTATTTCGTTCTGCAACTGCTCCACGCGGAGCGCCGTCCCGTCTACATCCAATCTCACACCGTGGTCGAATTCCTGCTTGACCGCCGCGAGTCGCGCCACCTCGGCCTGCGCCTTCACCAGCGCCAGGTCGTTCGCCGCAAGCTCTTCTTTGGTTGCCGCCTGCTCGGCCACCAGGCGCTGCAGGGCATCGTTGGCGTGCTGTAGACGGTCGCGCTCAGCCTGGGCCTTCGCCAAGTCGCCAGCCGCGCGCGCCGTAGCGTCGCTTCGCCCTCCGGCCTTCGCCGCACGCAAATCATCCAGGGCGTGCAAGAGTTTCCCCTTCGTCTCCGCCAGTTGCCCAGCCGCGTCCTTCACGTTCAAATCCAGCAAGGCCTGCCCTTTTTTCACTGCCTGCCCTTCGAGAGCGTGGACCTTTTCCACAAACGTGTCCAGTTGCGCCCGCATCACGTAAGGCGAAATCGGCTCAACTTTTCCGTTGCTGCTGATGGAAGAGACAAGGTTCCGGTGTCGGGGCATCACCGCTGAAATCTTCGCCGCCGGCTTCCGTCCACTCAACCACACCAGGCCATACGCCAGCACCCCTGCCAACAACAGGGAAATCACGATTCGGTTGCGTAATCTGCGATCCATTTTCTCCAGTTCTTCGCCGATATCATGTGTTGCGCGCAGCCGCGTGCCGCGCACCTCGCGCCACTCTTACTACTTTTGCAAGGTTAGCTGGTCCTCCGCCGGGAGCATACGAAGCATTTCATTCTAACAAGAGGACTCCGGCTTTCTCTAGTAAAGTCGCTTCGCGGCGTTCACAGTTTGCTGTGGGCACGATTCTGCCGCTTTCCTACAAACCGCTCAACAGGTGAGGGCGGCATTTCTTCCTCCATTCGAATAGATGCTTGTCCATCGGCCACAGGATGCAGCCTCGAACGGAATCCGGCATCCTCGGGTCCCTGCGCCGAATATCTTTCCCGGCGAATCTTCGGTAACATTCTCTGGACTTTGAGCGTAATGGCGAGTTCCTTGGCGGCTCTTGTTTCATAAAACCAACAGGGGTTCTTGATGATTGAAGCTCGGGATTTGTGCAAGCGCTTCCAGGACAAAAAAAGAGGTGAGATCCGCGCGGTGGATAATGTCAGTTTCCGCTGCGAACCTGGCAAAATCTATGGATTGCTCGGTGCCAATGGCGCGGGAAAAACCACTACTCTGCGCATGCTGGCCACGATTCTTGAGCCCACTGAGGGCACTGCCCTGATCTGCGGTCACGATGTCGTCGAACATCCGGAGAAAGTTCGCGCCAACGTCGGCTTCCTCTCAACGGCCACGGCCCTGTATCCCCGCCTCTCTGCCCGGGAGATGGTCGAGTATTTCGGCCGGCTCAATGGTCTCGATGAGGCTACGCTAAAAAAGCAGGTCGACGACCTTTTTACTCGACTGGATATGAATGACTTTCGTGACCGCCGTTGTGACAAACTCTCCACCGGCATGAAACAGAAAACCTCCATCGCCCGGACGCTCGTCCATGATCCCCAGGTGATGATTTTCGATGAGCCTACGCTTGGCCTTGACATCATGACCGCGCGCACCATCATCGCTTTCATTCGGGAATGCCGCGACCGGGGAAAAACCGTCATCTTCTCCACGCACGTCATGAGCGAAGTCGAGAAGCTCTGCGACGTTATCGGCATCATTCACGATGGAAAGCTTCTGACCGAAGGCACCCTCGCCCAGCTCCGCGATAAATACGCCGAGCGCGATATTGAGGAAGTCTTCGTTAAAATCGTCTCGCCGCATTACGCCCTCGCGGAGGAGGCCCATTGAGATGTCTGCACGTAATCAGGTTACCGTCTACAAGAAAGAATTGACTGAGGCCGTCCGCGACCACCGCACGCTCATCTCTTCCATTCTCGTTCCGCTGCTAGTTTTCCCGATATTGACGGTGGTGGTTGGCTATGCGGCTGCGGAGCTTTACGATGAAGCGCTGCACGAACCGTCGAAAATCATGGTCCTGGGAGGGGGCGATTCGCCCGCGGTCATCCAGGGTTTGCGCAATGTAGAAAATCTCCAGGTCGTGCCCGCCTCACCTGATTATGTGGATCTCATCTCGAATAAGAAGATTCGTGCCGTCATCGACCTGCCGGCGGGGTTCCAGGACAACGCGGAGCACGGTGAGCGTCCCGCGGTGAAGATCTATATTTTCTCGGGTGATTTGAAGTCGTCATTCGGCGCCACGCGTATCGAGAAATTCCTTACCGGGTACCGCGATACGCAGGTCCGCCGCCGGCTCTCCGCGGTAAAGCTTCCCGAAGACCTGATGAAATCGTTCGACATCAAGCAGGAGAACGTCGTCTCACCGGAAAAAGTTGCTGCGGAATCCTACGGCGGTTTTATTCCCTATATCGTCATTCTGATGTGCATGACCGGTGCGATGTATCCTGCCATGGACCTTACGGCGGGCGAAAAGGAACGCGGCACGATGGAAACGATTCTCTCCAGCCCCATTAGCCGCACAGATCTGGCCTTGGGAAAGTTCTATCTGGTGGTGACCGCGTCTTTGGTGACCGCCTTTCTCTCGGTCGTTTCGATGGGGACCTCGGTAGCCCTTCTTTCCACTTTCGTCGGCAAGGGAATTGGGGGCGAGGATATCCCGATTTTGCCCATTCACCTCAAGACGGTCACTGCCGTGTTCGTGGTGGCCCTGCCTGTCGCGGTGCTCTTCGCGGCCGTGCTCCTTGCCATTTCTCTTTTTGCTAGGAGCCATAAAGAGGCACAAAGTTATCTCACGCCGATGACCTTTGTCGTCATCGTCCCTGCTCTCGCCGCTGTTCTGCCGGGCATCGAACTCACACCAACACTCGCCATCGTTCCCATCCTCAACGCCAGCCTGCTTTGTAAGGAATTGGTCAGCGGAACCTATCACTGGAACTACATTGCGCTGATCTTTCTTTCCACCTCCGTCTATGCCGGTGCGGCCCTCTTTCTCGCCGTCAAGATGTTCCAGCGCGAATCCGTGCTCTTCAGGTCCTAACCCCACTCTCTAGCGCGGGCCGCCTTCTTGTGCAGGCCGCCGGGGCCCCCGTGCCGCTCTTTCCGCATCACAGAGGCAACCGCCCCTTCACCTCAAGCTGCACCGGACGCGCCACCGAGCTTACTTCGGGATCGTAATATTCATAGACCCGGGACCTGAACGTCCTCGCCCGGACCGGATACTTCGCCCGCAAACGAAACTTCAGCGTCACCGTCTCGCCCGGAGCAAAAGAATCAAAGTACAGAATGGCCTGCGTGGCCGTCAGGCTGAATTTCTCCAGCCGTCCGCCCTTCATTCCTGCACTCTTCTCCTGGTATGCCTGTAAGTCTTCGCTCAGTAAATCGAATCCCGGAGGAATTCCCAGGTCGACCATCACCATATTGGCCGCCTTCGGCAAATTGTTTTTTATACTTGCCGTGGCCTTCGCAATGTCATCCTGGGCCAGTCGCGTTCGGTCGTAGGATACGTCGATCGTAAGCGCTTCGTTCTCCGGTTTGTTGTCCCACGGCAAAAAGTATTGCCCCACCACCTGATACGCCAGCCCTCCCTTCCCCGCGAATCGGATCTCCGCCGTATTGGCGCCCTTCGCATCGAGTTCCTTGAACACAAACTGATGCAGCAGATCGTTATTCTCCGGCGTCAACACAAGTTTCTCCGCTGTTTTGCCGTTCAGCAACACCTCCAGCGTGCCCCGGACATCCGCCGGCCCTTTGTCCATCGCCAGCAGCAGCGCCCGCAACGCCATGATCGTCGCTTGCGTCGTCCCCCACGTGCCGGAATCGTCCTTCTTCGCCGCAATGTAACTCATCGCCTTCCGCGCTGTGCCTGAAGCTCCGCCCGATTTCAGCAGTGCCTGCGCCGCCAGGCTGGTCGTCTCCACACTTGCGCTCGTGCCCGTCGCGTACACGCTCGTTTCCTCCGCGCTCCACCACGCTTGCTCGTCTTTTTCCATGCGCGCCGCAAGTAACAATTCCATCGCGTGTCGCGTGAACTCCCTGTCCTTCCCATAGTCCGCCGCGAAGTTAGCCAGCACTGCCAGCGTGTACGCATCGACCTTCGCGCCCATGTGGCTCTCGATAAACTGCTTGGCCCGCTCGACCGCCGGGCCCTGGTAACCCGTATTCTCGAGCGACCAAGCGAGATATGCGGTGATACGCAGTACATCCGTGTTGTAGCGGTTCGTCGCGCCTTCGTTGATAAACGACGCGTCCGGCTTCCAACTTCCGTCCCCTTGCTGCTGCCCGGCAAGCCATTGCTGCGTTCGCGCAATCAGCCGCCCGTCCACGTCATGGACCTTGGACATGTCGCTAAACTCCATAAGGCCGTAGGCCGTCAGGATTTTATTCGCCGGCGCGTTGCCGAACCACGAAAAGCCGCCGCCCGGAACTTCAAATGTCAGCAGCCGCTGATACCCGTTTGCGATAAATCCTTCCGCTTTGGCGTGTATTTCGGGAGTCAGCTTCTTGGTCCGCTTCATGTAATCGAGGGCCAGCACATTCGGGTACGTGCTCGAGGAAGTCTGTTCAAAGCACCCGAATGGCATGCGCAACAGGCTGTCCATTCCTTCGATTACCTGGCTCAGCGGCCCGGGATAGAGCCGGACGAATATCTTGCTCGCTTCGAGAATCGATTCCGCCGGGAACGCCACCTCATGGCGCGCGGCACTTTCCAGCCGGCCGTTAAACACGATACTCTGCTCGCGCCCGTTGGGAATCACTTCGATTTCCCGCACCACGATGTCCGCGCGATTCGCTCCGCCTTCCATGCGTGCGCCCAGCGTCAGTTTGAACTTCCCGATGCGCTTCGCTTCCAGCGTAAATTGCGCTCCGCCCACCCGCGCGGATTCCACCGTAACGTTCTTCTCCGCCGTGTCATCCACTAGCGAAAACCAATCGTCAGCTTGTAGTAGCAGGTTTACGTCACCGGTTGCTCCGGAATAGTTGTATACCGCCACGGGAATCGACACGCGGTCACCCTGCGTGAGCGTGACCGGCAAATCCAGGTCCACGAAGAAATCCTGGAATACTTTCAGGCTGGACGTGCCGCTGCCCAGCGCTCCCCGGGGCGTCGATGCCACCATCGCCATTCGCCAGGTGGTGATCGAATCCGCCAGTGGAATCGTGATGCTCGCGACACCGTCCTGGTCCGTGATGATTTCCGGATTGATGTACAACGCCTCCGGAAAATACGAACGCACGCGTGGCGCGGCCGATCCGCCGTCCTTCTTTTCTTTCACGAGCGTCCCGCTGTTACGAGTGGCAATCTCTCTGCCCGTCGCCTCGACCACTTGCGTCTCGGCCCGCAGCGCCATGGCAGCCGCAGGAGGTGCCGGCGCGAAGGCCTCAAGTTTGCGGTCGAACTGGGCCCTGTCCACCACCTCATTGACAACTCCTCTCATGACACCGCCTGCCGCCCCGCCCGCAACTCCTCCCCCAATCCCGCCAAATCCTCCGACCTTAAAATCCGCGAGCATGCCCGTGCTCTTGCTAACCGCTACGATCGCTCCCGAATGTTCCTGCCGCACTAAAACGGAAAGAATGGCGCGATCGCGCGGGCCAAGCTCCACTTTCTTCGCGAGGTTCCCTGAATCTGAGTAGATTTCAACAACGTAATCTCCCGCCGGTAATCCTCCCAGCCGGAACTGCCCATCGGCGCTCACATTGGTCCTGCGCATCTTTCCACTCTGAACCGCTCGCAACTGCACTACGGCCCCTTCGAGAGCTCCGCCCCACTGGTCCACCGCCGTCCCGCTGATCTCCGCACGCCAATTGAGCGGACCCCAGTCGTGTTCGATGTTTACCTCGATCCCGCCGCCGTTCGAACTCGCGCGCCCCACGATCTTCCGGCGCCGCACCTCCACATACGTCCACAGGTCGTCGCCGGTGCCGAACTGCTTGTCCGGACCCGCACTGCGTACCAGGTAATGTGTTTTGTTCGAATCCCACGCAAAGTGTTCCACTCGCAGGTTCGAACCCCACGAATCACGAAGCCCCGCTGCGCCGTCGTGCGTCATTTCTTCCGCAGTTTTGACCAAGTCCCCGCGCTCCGGGCTCTCCGCATACGCATGGCTGAGGCGTTCCGCTAACCCGCGCACCTGCTCCAGGAATCGCGTCTGATATCTTTGCGCATACTCGCCGCATTTCGCTTGTGTTACAGTCCGCCCGAATTCTGTCTCGAATTTATTCGCGCTCACCATCTCCGTCGCGGAAAACAATGCCCGTGCCGCCCGGTCGTGTTGTTCCACCTGAGATTCTTTGACCAGCTCAACGACCTCCGGCATGCCTATCGAGTGAATCTCATAGCGCGGCTTCAACACTTCCTGCTCCAGGTAAAAAAAGACCTTCGCGAAACCCGGCTGTTTTTCTGCCAGTGCAAACACTGCTTCATCCACTACTTGCAGTCCCAGCGCCGCGCTCACGCCCTGTCCTTTTGCGTTCGTCACCCGGAATCGCACTCGCGCCTCGCCTCCTGGCTTGTACACTGCGGCATTCGCCGTAGCCTCGATCTTCAGTTCATCCGCTGGCTGCACAAACACCAACCGATGATCCCCAACGGGGCGCGCATCTCGCCCGAACAGATACGCGTTGAAATCCACTGTTCCCGCCAGTCCCGGCGTGGCGGCCAGCGTCAATTCCGCCTGGCCATTTTCGATATCCAGGTCGCGCGTCAAAATCGTCTGCCCCTCTTTGACGATGTCCACGTACGCCGTGCCACGCTTCAGAGTGGAGAAGACTTTCAGCCGAATGGCATCTCCCGCGCTGTAAACTGCGCGTTCCGTGCGCAGCAGGATTTGGTCCTGTCCGCCTCGGGTTTGTAGCGGCACCATGCTCGACGCGCGGTTTCCTTGCTTGTCCGCTGCTTCCACGGTCAGCGCCTGCGTTCCCGCGCCCGCCTTGATTCGAATCACCGCCACTCCCCCGTCGTCCGTGGCCGCGCGTTGCTCAGCGTTGTCCGCGCTGTGAATCGTCAAATCCGTTCGCGCCGGTGTTCCATCCGGATAAGAAGTGAGCAGGAAGACTTGATTCTCCAGACCGGGGATGAGGGTGCCTCCTTCCGGCACCGCGGTAATGAGCAGTGGCGCTTCGCTGACAGTGATCGGTTCTCCGCGGCTCTCCGCATGCCCAGCCGAGTCTTTTACCGTCGCCTCAATCAGCAACCTGGCCGCCCCCTGGCTCAGCGGTCGCCCGGCAAAGTATTCAGGCAGCTTCAGGTCGAATTCATAACTCCCGTCGTGATCCGTTTTCCCTTTTGTGGACCCCGCCTCAAACACCGCAACATCCAGACTCGAACCTTTCACCACAATCTCCGCCCCGTCCACCGGCTTCCCAAAAAAGTAATTCGCTCGCACCGTTCCTTTCACGTGATCGCCAGGCCGGTAACCCCGCTTCGTTTTCTTGTCCTTTCCCGCGAACTCCACCGCCACCTTGAATTTCGGCAGAACGTATCGTTCCACGTGCAGCGCAATCTCCGTCGTGTTTGTCGGTGCCGCTTCGGCTTCGCCCAGCAGGGCACGCAGGTGATACGTTCCAACGTTCACTTCCTCCGCCAGCCCGAATTCCGCCGAGGCGATACCGAATTTGTCCGTCTCCGTCGCTTTTTTGAATACCTTGTTGCCGCGCGAATCTTCCACTTCAAACGTCAGCTTGCGATTCGCCGCGGCTTCATGATTCGAGCGGTCTAGCGCAAGTGCTCGCACATGTATGGTCTGGCCAGGCTGGTAAATGGGCTTTTCGGTGGTGAGCAGGATGGAAACTTTGTCTTCCAGCCGCACCGCTTGGTTAAATTCTGTCGAGCCGATCGGCGTTTCCACCACGTACCGTAATTGATGGCTTCCCGTTAGACCTGCCGGAAAGCGGAATTGCGCTTCCGTCGTTCCCCGGCGATTCAGTCGTCCGGTGAAAAGAACGTGCGGCTTCCGGTCGCCAACCGCAAGTTCAATGCGTACCATCCCGGCTCCGGCAATCACTTCGTTCCGGGAATCCGTCACGATCACCCGCACCGCGGCCGGACCGCCGCTCAAATACGATTGTTGCCCCAGAATGTGTACTACAGGCGTACGCAGAATTTGCGATATGGATTCCGTGCCTTCCAAGGCCGCCGACTTCTGACCATCATATTCATAGCGGTACCTCACGCGGTACCACACCAGGTCATCCACCGCCAGAGCTCTGTCGATCCGAATCTCTTCTTGCCAGCGCCCATTCCCCTCGCCAACCGCGAGGATCCTTTCGGTTCGCCCCAGAACCTTGTCTTCCGGCTCCAGAACTTCCACCGTCAGCTTTCCATTGCCGGAATGCTCAGCGTGATAAGGAATGGTCACTCGCAGGACACCGCGCGTGTATGTGGCTACGGCTATGTCGCTTTTGGCTGCCTGGAAGGGTTCCACCAGCAGGACCGCAATTCCCGCCAGCAGCACGGCGCAGAGGAAAAACATCCAAAACTTGCCTGGGCGCTCGCTCGCATTCGGAGCTTTCATCATCGATCTCCTTCAGTCTTGTTCTCGTCGGCGCCCCTGCGACTTTCTCGCGCTCCTCTCTAGAACGTTTCATTTCCCGTTTCTTGCACCATTCGAGGGAAATTGGTGCCGTTCCGTCTGCCTGCGAGCAGACACACCACTCTCGATTGGACACCACGGCCGCGCGGAAGTGCCCCCCGGGTTCTGCTTCAATCCGGACTCCTCAGCCTGTGCTGACTCTTCCGATGCCGCCGTTTCTCCCCGATAAGGAAAAACTCATCCGAATCCATTAAAATAGTTGGGTGAATTTTGGCTCCTCACAACCTGACCTTATCCCCGGCGCGCGCAACGCCGTCGAGACTTGTCTCGCCGTGCAGCCCGGCGAACGCGTCGCGCTCTTCGCCGACCAGGCCAGTGCCGCTGTCGCCGCCAGCCTCGCTTCCGCTCTTGAGGAGCGCCGCGCCGCCCTCGCGGGATTTCTTCTCGAAGAGTTTAGCCCCCGGCCCATGCGCGAAGCGCCGCAGGAAATTCTTCGCGCCCTCGAGACTTCGGATGCCGGCATCCTCTGCATGCAGCCCCAGCAAGGCGAATTGGGCGTGCGCATGGCAATCGTCAAAGTGGTCGAGCGCCGTCAAATCCGCTACGCCCACATGGTCGGCGTGACCCCGGCCATCATGCGGCAGGGCATGCGCGCCGATTACCGTCTGGTTGATCGCCTCAGCGACAAGCTCCGCGAGCGCATGCTCCGCGCCGAAACGCTTACGGTGAGGACGGAAGCGGGTACTTCTTTCAAAGCGCGTTTTGACCCCAAGCTCGACTGGGTGAAGACCAGCGGCCTCATTAGCCGCCGCTATTGGTCCAATCTGCCAGCCGGCGAAGTTTTCACCACGCCCGCGACCGTGGACGGTACTTTCGTTTGCGACGCCACTGCCGGCGACCACTTCAACGGAAAATACGGCGACCTGCAATCCACGCCGCTTGTTCTGAAGATCGAAGGCGCGCGGTTAACCGGCGTCGAATGTGCGCGCGAGGATTTACAACAGGAATTCTGGGACTATTGCCACACCGACGAAAACAGCGACCGCGTCGGCGAACTAGCCTTTGGCACGAACCTCGGCCTTTCCGAGATTATTGGCATCCTGCTTCAGGACGAAAAGTTTCCCGGTGTGCACATCGCCTTCGGCGACCCCTACGGGAGCCAGACCCACGCCGACTGGAAATCGCGGACTCACGTCGACGTCCTGACGCGCAACTGCGACGTCTGGATCGATGACGACCAGATCATCGAAAAAGGGCGCTACCAGCTCGCCCACCTCGGCATTCCTGAAGCAGCGGCGGCCTTCAGCCCGGCTCTTTGTAGTGGCGGGTCTTCAGACCCGTGCTCTTCCTTCTGACCGCCTTACCCCAACTTATTGGAAAGAGCGAACTGATTGCCCTCGCTGTCCTTGAAGATGGCCATCGCCCCCCACACCTCGCTCTTTGGCTCCGCGGCAAATTCCACGCCCTTGGACTTCAGGATCTTGGCGGTGGCAAAGACGTCGTCACACCAGAACGTTACTGGCTGAAAGCTGCCGATGCGATTCTCATGGCCCTCCGGCGTAAACAGCGCCAGCTTCGATTCCGCGCCGGGGATCAAGAGTTCAATCCAGCGCTGCTTGCCGGTGAACGGCTGGTCGGTGAGGACCTTGAATCCCAGCTTCTCCGTGTAAAACTTCAATGCCGCATCCTGATTGCGAACGGGGATACTTGCGATACTGATTCCACGAATCATTTTTGACCTCCTAGCCGTGGCTGAGCGTAACGTGCGCCCGCGAGGGTTGCAATCAGCCAGGGGTTGCTATACAAATAGTTGGTACAGCGATGTCCTCTGTCGACGATTACGTTATCGACGTGCTCATGCGCGACCTCGTCGGGCATGACCGCAGACCCGTCAGTTTCCTCGTGTATCTTTGGCTGGCGCGGGCACAGAAGCCTGGACACGCCGTGGTCCAGGTCAGTTATCAGGGGCTCGCGGAATCTGTTGGAGTTTCGAAAAGTTCCGTGCAATCGGCAGTAAGCTGGCTCATCCGAAGGAAACTTTTGGCCGTCAGCAAGGAAAACGCCACTGCAACACATCGATACACCGTACTGAGTCCCTGGAGGGAGTCCGCTCGACGAACCCAGCCTGGCGGCCACCAATAGCCTCCGTCGCGAAGATCGCGACCGCCAGCCCCGTCTGTGGCGGAGCTCTACGTTCGTTGACTTGCCCGTTGGCCCAACCTTAATATGAACCACACATGTCCGGTACCGATTCGCTCGTTGGTCAGACCTTCTCCCACTACCGCATTTTTGAAAAACTTGGCGGTGGAGGAATGGGCGTTGTCTACAAAGCCGAGGACACCAGGCTGCATCGCTTTGTTGCGCTCAAATTTCTGCCCGACAAGGTAGCGAAGGACCCGCAAGCGCTCGCACGTTTTCAGAGAGAGGCGCAGGCGGCGTCGGCGCTAAATCATCCCAATATTTGCACGATTCATGACATCGGCGAACAGGACGGGCAAGCGTTCATTGCGATGGAACTTCTGGAAGGCGCCACGCTGAAGCATCGCATCGCGGGGCGGCCCCTGGAGATGGACGCGCTCCTGGCGCTAAGCATTGAAATCGCAGAGGCCCTCGACGCCGCTCATGCAAAAGGCATCGTTCACCGCGATATCAAGCCTGCGAACATCTTTGTCACCGACCGCGGCCACGCCAAAATTCTCGATTTCGGACTTGCGAAGCTCGGCGCATCAAAAAGTGCATCGCATAGCGCGGATACCTTGGCGACGCTGGGGGTAGACCCGGACCATCTCACCAGTCCTGGCAGCACCCTCGGAACAGTTGCGTATATGTCTCCCGAGCAGGTTCGCGGCAAGGAACTTGACGCCCGTACCGACCTCTTCTCTTTTGGCGTCGTGCTCTATGAAATGGCGACTGGCGTTCTTCCCTTTCGCGGTGAATCATCCGGTGTAATTTCCGACGCGATCATGAATCGGCCCTTCGTGACTCCGATGCGGTTGAACCCGGAACTTCCCGCGAAGCTCGAAGACATAATCAACAAGGCGCTCGAAAAGGATCGCGATCTCCGTTATCAATCGGCTTCCGACATCCACACGGACTTGAAGCGCCTGAGACGGGACACCGACTCGGGCCGGCTTGCCTCATCGGGAAGCGGAGTAGTCGAGGGTGCTGCTCCCGAACACAAGAGTAGTTCGGCCGCGGCGATTATCGCTCAGTCTTCGTCGTTACTTTCGAATAAGAAATATATCTTTGCGGCCATTTGCGCCGTACTTGCTGTAGTCGCGTTTGCGGCGTACCACTTCGGAGTTGGCTCGAAGACTTCCAGCACGCCAGCGAGAATTGTCCAAATCAGCCATTGGGACAAACCAATGGACAGCGCGAGGCTTTCGCCCGACGGCCACACTGTGGCTTTTAGTTCGCCGGTCGCGGGCATCGCGCAGGTATTCGTCATGCTCGCCTCGGGAGGCGAGCCTCTTCAGCTTACCAATGACGAAGCTGACAAAATTGTGGCGAGTTTCTCACCGGATGGGACTGAGATTTATTATCGGCGCGCTTTTGGGCGCGATGAAAGCTGGGCAGTGCCGACGCTCGGCGGAAATCCCAACCGCGTTGTTTCCGGTGACAGATTGGCTCCGTCTCCGGATGGCGCCTCAATCTACTTCACAAGACGCGGGACCCACGCCATCTTTCACGCGAACAGAACTGGGCTCGGTGAGGAACTGGTGTACAGCTTTGATGCTAACGCGCCTCCCATCGTACGGATCTTGCCGTTCCCTGATGGAAAACATTTGCTTGCCCTTAGTGCCGACCCGGTATCCTCGCTTGAATTTTTCCACGCGTACGACGTCGATCTTTCCAAACGAACGGCGGACGATTTGGGCGAGGTATCCGGGCAACCCCTAGATGTTGTTTGGGGCGACGCCGGAAAGAGCATACTCTTTAGCCGCACGGTGAGCGGACTAACAAACATCTGGAAGTTCAACCTACAAGACAGGGCATTGACGCAGGCTACGTTTGGAACCGGGCCGGACATCTCGCCCATGCCCGATCCCGCAGGAAAAGGGATTTACATTGTAAATGGCAAATCGTCCGGATTCTTGACTGCCTACAATGTACGTTCTAAGGAATCGACAGACATCGCGTCGGAAAACGCAACACAGCCAGCGATCTCGCGCGATGGAAAGCGAGTGATGTACATTACCGCTCCCGCGAAGGACCGGAACGAGCTGTGGGTAGCGAACATTGACGGCGGCAACAAAGTGAAACTCGCCCCATCGGGAGCCTTATCAACGGGATCATGGGCGCCAGACAATCTTCATCTTGCTTTCATGGCGGAAGAGACTGGCAAACCAACCAAGGCTTACCTCGTAGGAGCCGACGGCAGCGGTCTTCACGCTCTTACCTGGACCGGCGGGACCGTTCAGGGTCTAATCTGGAGCGATGATCAGAAATCCGTTTACATAAATAGCTTCGAAAAGGGCGTTACTGGAGGCAGCATTTGGAGAGAAAGCGCGGAAGCGTCGGTCCCGGAGAAATTGGTTGACGGTTGCGGTTTCACCTGGGATGTGGCGCCCGGCGGGCAATATCTTCTTAGCCTGATTGCGGGCGGAGATAAGGCTGGAATTTACGAGTATTCAATTTCTGAGAAAACGTGCACCTCGCTGTTGCCCGGTGTCACTACCTTCGGCCTTTTGTTTGATCGCGATGGCAGGTCCTTCTTGTACGCCGTCCCGTCACGCCGAGACGTTACGATTTATCGTCAGAATTGGCAGTCCGGCAAACTCATCGGACAGCCTCAAGTTGCATTGAAGCTTCCTTTTGCGTTTCCTCTCATTAGCGGCGGCAACGCCTACGACTTTGCGCGCGATCTTTCGGTGGTCGTTTATGCACGGCCTGGCGGCCACGCCGATCTCTATCTCTTGAGCCAAAAATAACTGTCTCTTTAGGTAGCCGCCTGCCTTTTCCTACCCTCATTTGGAGGGTGGGAGCCCGGCTCCCGCTTTTTTTGCTAGTCCCGGGATGGGGCCGAAGGGTGCGCCGGATCAAGATGCGCGGGGCGTCAGCGTACACAACCTGCCCTTCGGCGACGCTCAGGATAAAAAGCCTGTGCCACTGCTTGCTTATGACGTGCGCTGCACAAAAATGCCGGAGAAATGCTGCCGGTGACGAAAGAAGAGAATTCCCCACAAAATCACCACCACGATGGCCAGCGGCAGGCCGCGCTTATCCATGAGCAGATGGAAGAAAAAGATGTTCACAATCACGGGACCAAGGAGAACCAGCGCGAGCGGCACATAGCGATTCACGAGCAGCAGCGCGCCGCCCGCGACTTGAAACATCGACACGACAGGAACGTAATGTGACGCGAAGAGCGCGCCCAAAAATTGACCGGCAGGTCCCGGAGGCAGAGGCTGCATCGGAATGAAATGGATGAAACCATTCGACCCAAATACCAGAAAGACGAGGCCAAGCAGAAAGCGTGCAATCAACGCTGCGATTTTCATCGATTTTCCTTTCGACACAAGGCAGGAGCGACCGGCCTTCCCCCCAAAAAGCGACGGGCGCAAAAGATAGGCCCGCCGGAAGCTCGTTGCCCAAGACTGCGGCATCGGGATTCTAGCTCAAGTCGTCAGGAGGAGGGGAACTCCAGAATGGAGGACGGCCTTACAGGCTCGGAACTACGGCCGGTTGGAGCCAAGAAAGTTCTAAGTCAACTCGTTTCAGCTCGTGGGTTTTGGCAACGCGGGCCACAGCAGGCTAATCATATAGTGATACGCGTCGCTATCCGCCACGACCTGCCAACGGCCGTCCGTCGCGGAACGCATCAGGTCCAGATAGCGTATGGCTCGGCCGTCCGGCGGGGGGCCTCCGTTCACCCTCACTTTCACTTTCGCAATCATTATGTCTTTCGATCCGTGCGCTCCCACCAATGCCAACTCCACATGAGGCATGGGCGTCACAGATGGGGCCGGCTCGCTCTGAGCGCCGCCGTTCGCTCTCTCTTTCAAGTACTCCTGCACCTGCTGTTTCAGCCCGGTGCCCCGGTACTCGCGCACCAGGGAGACGCCGATCGCAAATCGCGCAGATTCGTCCAATGTTTGGATTCGGCGCGCACACTGATATGCAACGACTGCAAGAATCCCCAGCGCTACGACTGCCGCTTGCCAGCCTTTCAGATTTTGCCGGTATTCCATGGCGCATCTCCAGTTCGCGCTACGCAGGAAGGTGTATGCGTCCCTTCTAACGATGTCGCTTACATATTGACAACGAACGGCTGCGCGCAAAATCGAAGAAAACAAGTGTGCGCTAAAGATAAATTGGGCGGGATGAAAGAAAAATGGCTGTTGCTTCAGGCCGCCAGACGGGATTGCAACAAGTTTCGCCGCGAACCGCAGTGCTTGGTCTCGACGATTAATAGAGGTGAGACAGGTATTCGCGCATCTGGTGCTTCCAGTACGGCCAGTCGTGGCCGCCCTGGGGACCCCAGTTGTCCAAGTGATGGTGAATGCCCTTGCTGGCGAGAACTTCCGAGAGGCGATAGGAGGGACCGCTGTTTTCCCACGGGCCGGTGCCGGTGGTGATGTGAATGTCGCAGGAGGCGAGCTGGCCGAGGAGCCAGGGATCGCTGAGATTCGCGAGGTAGTCGACGGGATTGTTGAAGTAAAAATTGTCATCGTACATGCCATCCATGAAATTCCTGACGTCGTAGACGCCGGACATGGCAAAGCAGCGCTTGATCACATCAGGATGCTTGAAGAGCGTGTTGGCGGCGTGATATGCGCCGAACGACGCGCCCATGGTGGAGATGGCGATTCCCTGCGTCTGGCAATTGTCGTAGATGAAGGGAACGACCTCTTCGCGGAGATAGGAATCGAACATGGCCTGGACGTAGCTGCGGTGGAACGGGTGGGCAGCCTTGTTGTAAAAACCCTGGCCGTTGACCGTGTTCATGGAGAAAAACTTGACCCTGCCACCGTCGATAAAATCGGCAAGTGCGCCGATCATACTCTGGTCTTCGAGCTCCCACTCGTCGCCTGCACTGGTGGGGAAGCCAATGAGGGGAGGCCCCCAGTGACCGTACACCACGACGCCCAGCTCGATGCCGAGCCGCTGTGAGTACCAACGGTGAATTTCGCGCTTCATCGTGCTCCTTGCGCCATGTGCGCGGGAAAGAAAGTATGCCAGCGCGGGCCGTAGCGGGGCAATCGCATTGAGCGGGAAAGCGGGGGTTTACCGCGTGTATAGTAGGAAGACCAATTTTCTATTGAAAGGAGCCATACCCCATGGCTACACCCACTACTGGCCGGCCGACGCCGGAGAGCATATTTAATCTTTTCAACGCATTTCAGAACACGGCCGCGCTGAGGACGGGAATCGAACTCGACCTCTTTACCGCGATTGGGGAAGGCGCGAACACGCCGCCTTCGATTGCGGCAAAGACCGGCGCGTCGGAGCGCGGAGTGCGAATCCTTTGCGATTACTTATCCATTCTGGGGCTTTTGACGAAAGAGCAAGGGCATTACGCGTTGGGGCAAGATGCCGCCGTATTTCTTGACCGGAAGTCGCCTGCCTGTCTAGCCTCCATGACAGGATTTCTGTCCGGCCCATGGCATCAGAGGAATTTCAATCTCTTGACAGAAGCAGTCCGCAAGGGCGGAACGGCCGGCAGTGAAGGAGACAATACCAAGCCGCAAGATGAAGTATGGGTGGCTTTTGCAAGATCGATGGCGCCGCTGACGATACCCGCTGCGAGTTTTATCGCGCAGCTTGTCGGCGCAAAAGAAGGCAAGGCATGCAAGGTGCTGGACATCGCCGCAGGACACGGCATGTACGGCATCACGGTCGCGAAGCAGAATCCGCATGCGCAGATTGTAGCCGTGGACTGGCCGGCGGTGCTCGAAGTAGCAAAAGAGAATGCACAAGCCGCGGCGGTCGCAGGCCGTTACACCGCACGGCCTGGAAGCGCTTTTGAAGCGGCCCTCGGAGACGGCTACGACCACGTACTGCTCACCAATATTTTTCACCATTTTGACAAACCGACATGCGAGAAATTGATGCGGCGGGTGCATTCGGCGCTGAAACCAGACGGGCGAGCCGTTACGCTCGAGTTCGTGCCCAACGAAGACCGCGTGACACCACCAACCGCGGCGGGCTTTAGCCTAATCATGCTGGCAAACACTGAAGGTGGAGACGCCTATACTTTCGCAGAGTATGAGAAAATGTTCCGGAATGCGGGGTTCGCGAAGAGCGCCCTGCATCCAATTCCCGATATGCCACAACAGGTTATCGTTTCCGAGAAGGCAGGATGAAGAAAAAAGCAAAAAAGAAAGCCGCACCAAAGCGACAGACGCGAGCTGCGGGCAGTGATAAAGACCACGCCCTGCGGGAGCATCTCGTCTATCTTTTGAAGGGTGGTGGGGCGCATATTCATTTCATGGACTCGCTGGAAGGTTTTCCCGCTGGCAAGCGCGGCACGTTTGCGCAGGGCCTGGCGCACACCGCGTGGCAATTGCTGGAGCACCTGCGGCTAGCCCAGTGGGATATTCTGGAGTTCAGCAGGAATCCCAAACATGTCTCGCCGGAATTTCCCGACGGCTATTGGCCGAAGACGCCAATTCCTCCGAGTGATGAAGCGTGGGAACAGAGCGTTGCCAAGTTCCAGGACGACCTGGAAGGGATGATCCGGCTAGTGGAAAACCCGAAAACATATCTGTTCGCCAGGATTCCGCATGGCCAGCGGCAGACCATTTTGCGGGAGGCGCTGCTCCTGGCGGACCACAATTCTTATCACCTGGGACAACTTGTGGATTTGCGCCGCGCACTGGGAGTCTGGCAGAGCGAATAGGCGGCAAGCGAAGGACGGCGGTTTAGCCCCAATTTCGAAGTTGAAGAGAGATTTCTCCGCTGCGGGACGGCAGGAGCGGCCGCCCCTTCGGTCGAAATGACAAGTTTTTTTGCAACTAGTACGTCTTCTTGTTTTCTTCTTTTTGCCAGGCGGCGAAAATCGCCAGAGATTCTTCCCGGAGAATTTGCGTGGTGGCAATCCGGCGGCCCGTGGGCGGAAGTTTCAATTCATCGTAGATGAACGCGTCATCGAATCCCGCGGCAGCAGCATCGGCGGCTGTGCCGGCATAAAAAATGCGCGCGGGACGCGCCCAGTAAATCGCACCCAAACACATCGGGCAAGGCTCGCAGGTGGTGTATAAATCGCAGCCGGTGAGCTGAAAATCTTTCAGCAAGCGGCATGCTTCGCGGATCGCGACAATTTCCGCGTGCGCGGTGGGATCGTTTGACGACGTGACGCGATTCGTTCCCTCGGCGATTACGCGGCCGTCTTTAACCACGAGGGCGGCAAACGGCCCGCCGTTTCCGGCATGAACATTTTCGAGAGCCAGCGCAATGGCGCGGCGCATGAATTCCTGAGACATGATTTGCTTTTGTTCTCTTGCTCCAGCTTGCCCTTCCCTGCACCGAATCGCAATCAGAGAGAACGATTTTCTTTGCGAGCTGTGCTTGCAAGAAACAGGATTGGCGGTAGGATGGTGGTCAACACTAACTGCGGTTCAGACTAAGGACGGGGGACCAGATGATTCAGATCGAAAACGTATCCAACGTATTCAACACTTCCAACGACAACCGCGAGCTGCTGGCAAGCCGGCGTGGGTTTTTGAAGAGCATGCTGGGCGCGGGAGCGTTTGTGCTGAGCGTGCGACTGATACCGGAGCAGCTCTTTGCGGCGACGGGTGTTGCGAACGCCGGCGATTCGCTGGCGCCGATGTCTGAGGCCCCCTTTCAGGCCGGAGTGTATCTGGCGATCGACACCGACGGGACGACATATATCATCGCGCATCGCTCCGAGATGGGAAGCGGAAGCCGGACGGCATTGCCGCGGATCGTGGCCGACGAACTGGACGCAGATTGGTCACGCGTGAAAATCGTGCAGGCGACGGGAGACGAGAAATACGGGGATCAAGATACGGACGGATCTCATTCGGTGCGCAGCTTTTTCGATACGCTGCGCGAGGCGGGCGGGACGGCGCGGTTGATGCTGGTGCGTGCGGCAGCGCAGCAATGGGGCGTGCCGGCAGAAGAATGCAGCACGGAATTACACGCGGTGGTGAACAAAAAGTCGGGGAAGAAGATCGACTACGGCGAGCTGGCAACGGCGGCCGCGAAATTGCCAATACCGAAAAAGGAAGAGCTGAAACTGAAAGCGCGTAGCGATTGGCGCTACATCGGTAAGGATGTAAAAAGCTACGACCTGAAGGAGTTGTGCACAGGGAAGGCGGTCTACGGCCAAGACGCGCATGTGGATGGAATGCTGTACGCGAGCGTAGCGCATCCGCCAGTGCTCGGGGGCGCGGTGAAATCGCTCGACGACAAAGCGGCGTTAGCTGTCGCGGGCGTGAAGCAAACGGTCACCATCGATCCGTTTAAACCGCCGGTGAAGACGCAAGCCCTCGGGGGAGTCGCGGTGCTTGCGGACAGCACCTGGGCCGCGATGCAGGGACGCAAGAAATTGCAGATTCAGTGGGAGAAGAGCCCGCACAGCGTGTACAACTCCGATTCGTATAAGAAGGAATTGCAGACAACGGCGCGGAAGCCAGGGAAAGTGGTTCGCGAAATCGGCAACGTGGACGCGGCTTTTGCGAAGAAATGGAGCAAAGTTGTCGAGGCTGAGTATTACGCGCCGCTGCTGGCGCACGCGTCGATGGAGCCGCCCGCAGCGCTGGCCGATTATCGCGACGGCAAGGTAGACGTATGGGCGCCGGCGCAGAGCCCGCAGGGCGCGCGGGATGCGGTCGCGGAAGCGGTAGACTTGAAGAAAGAGGACGTGACGGTGCACGTGACGCTGCTGGGTGGTGGGTTTGGGCGAAAATCATTTCCCGATTTTGCGGTGGAAGCGGCGGTTCTCTCGAAGAAAACCCGCAAGCCGGTAAAAGTGGTATGGAGCCGCGAGGACGACATCAAGTTCGATACGTATCATTCGGTAGCGGCGATGTATTTCAAGGCGGCGTTGGGAGCGGATGGGAAACCCGCCGCGTGGCTGCAGCGCAGCGTGTTCCCGCCGATCGGATCGACGTTTGACGCGACGGCGACGTATTCCGCGCCGGATGAGCTGGGGTTGGGTTTCAGCGACGTGCCTTTCGCGGTGCCGAACCATCGCGCGGAAAACGGCCCGGCAACCGCGCACGTGCGAATTGGCTGGCTGCGTTCGGTGGCCAATGTGTATCACGCGTTTGGGATTCATTCTTTTGCGGATGAACTCGCGCACGCGGCAGGGAAAGACCCGCTCGAATACGCCCTGCAACTGCTCGGGCCGGACCGCATTATTCCCAGGAACGAGCTGCCAAAGGATTATCCGAATCACGATGGCGATTACGAGCAATACCCGATCGACACGGCAAGGTTCCGGCGCGTGCTGCAAACGGCGGCGGAAAAATCAGGCTGGGGCAAGAAAAAATCGGGAAATGGATTCGGCATGGGGCTGGCGATGCACCGCAGCTTCCTGACGTATGTGGCGACGGTGGTGCAAGTGCGGATCAACGATGCGGGAAAAGTAAAAATCGAACGCGTGGATACCGCCCTGGACGCGGGCACGGTGGTAAATCCGGAGATGGCGCGGCAGCAATTCGAAGGCGCGGCGGTGTTCGGAACGAGCCTGGCGTTTTACGGGGAGATTACGGCCACGAACGGAGTGATTGACCAATCGAACTTCAATGATTATCAAATGTCGCGGATGAACGACGCGCCGCGCGAGACGCACGTTCACCTGGTCGCCAGCGAGGCCCCACCCGCGGGAATCGGCGAACCCGGAGTGCCGCCGTTTGCTCCGGCACTCTGCAACGCGATTTTTGCGGCGACCGGCAAGCGCATACGCGAGTTGCCATTATCAAGAGCCGACTTAGTCTAATGGAATAGACGGGAGCTACGCTTAGGATTAAGGAGGCCTGGCGACCGCTTTTTTCGTGTGTGAATCCGAAGAAAAATATCGGTTGAAACATCGCCGCTTTTTCCTGAGGATGTCAACAGAGCCAGATAACTTCTAATCTCGCTCGAGGAACTCGGCTCTGCTTACTGGCATTGGCAATCACCAGCGTCCCGTCCACTGCTAGATTCCGTCCTTCGACCAAGCCTGCCTCCAAACAACGCTGCACGATCTCTTCAAAAACTTTCCGAAATACACCGGACTGCCGGAATCGACCATGGCGGTTCTTGGAAAACGTGGAGTGGTCGGGAATCTCTTGGTCAAGACTCAGACGGGTGAACCAACGATAAGCCAGATGCATCCTTACTTCTTCCATTAAACGCCGTTCGCTGGTGATCCCATAAAGATAGCCGACCACCAACAGGCGGAGCAGCACTTCGGGATCGATGGATGGTCGGCCCAGCGCGCGGTAGAAGCCCTTTAGCTGTTCTCGCACGAAGCTGAAATCGACGTAGCCATCAATCAGCCTGAGCAAGTGATCTGCAGGAATCTGCTCTTCCAAGCGGAAGCAATAAAATAACGACTCTGTCCGTGGCTGCTGACCTATCATCGGCGGTGTTCCTCCCTGAAATGCTCAGTAGCACAACAGGGGTTAGTCACGGCAAGCAAAATCGGCTCCAAAGACCGACTTTTTCAACAGACTCATATGAATTGTATGTGGTTGATTTGCAGGCTAGAATTGCCTCATTCCGCAGGAGTTATCTGATTCCCGCCTGGTTTATGGGCAGGTACTTGATTTAAATCACTTCCTCTGGGGTTGGGATCGATCCTCACCGGCCCTACCAAACCTGCTTTATTCTTCAACGAGTTGCAGAAAACCTAGCTCCATTTCAGCGGGTTAGCTCCAAAGGTTGCATGCAAGAGAGTCCACTGCTCGCCTCTGGGTGTCACCGATGACATGCGCATACCTCTGCAAAGTGATGCGCGCGTCGCTGTGGCGCAACTGGCGCTGAACCACAAGGGCAACCGGGCGCTTGGCCATCTCGAGGAAATAGGGTGAGAAAAAAATCTGCGAATGAAGGCCATTCGCGACAGAAGAGAGCAGCCTCAAATCAACTTGCTTTGCTACGCCCTATCGGATGCCACCGCCTCACTTGTCCAGGCCGCGGCCATTGCCTTGTTGGGACGTAGAAGCACGAGCTGCTATGCAATGCACGGCCGCTCAATTTGTGATCAATTCCTTGTCATCGGCCAAGTCTGTAGCGTATAAAACTTATCGAATACGACTTGGGACGAGTCGACATCGGCTGATCTCAATGTGGTAAAGCGGGTAAGTTGCAGGGCACACTGCGTGGTGGGGGAGGCCATGAAAGGAGCCCGACCTTCGCTTCTCAATGCATCGCTTGTTCTGGCACTGACAGTCTTTTGCCCCACAGCGCCTGCCCAAAATGCAGCTGGAAGAATCTTCGGCACGGTAACCGATCAATCCGGAGCAGCGATTGTCGGAGCGACGATAACTGTTACGAATGAGGATACCCATCGAGAGTATCCTGCGGTGACCGGCGCTGATGGCTTTTATCAGCTGGTGTTGCTTCCCATAGGCACCTACCGCCTAACTGCAGAGAGAGATGCCATTCAGGCGCTCGAACAGCCTTCAATCGAGCTAGTCTTGAAGGAGTCAAGGCACAAAATTGGGCACAGTGACGTGGGGTGAATGCTGACACTGAAGCTAACTCGCTGAAACAATTGGTGGGCCCGCCAGGATTTGAACCTGGGACCAACGGATTATGAGTCCGCTGCTCTAACCGCTGAGCTACGGGCCCCACTCGGCGCAACATCTTGATTCTATATTGATTTAAGAAAATTGGCGGAAGATTCGAAATCTTCCAAAGCGGCAAGTGTAGTAGAAATGTAGTAGTTTTCGAATGCCCACCCTTAGAAAATTCGAAAGCATACCTATCAGCGACTCCTTCCTAGTTCGGCGCCATCCTGAACTCTCTTCTTGTGGGGCGTTCGAGACTTATCGACGGGTCTGAGCCATCCACCCGCGCACTTCCAAATGCTGATCGAGACTTCACGGAGTCATGGTACGCCAGGATGAATACCCTTGTTGTCGTTTTCTTGCCCCGCTTCTAGTGGCATGATGCACAGGTCCGTCCCACGGAGGCTGCATTGATAGACCTGGTAAACGGGAAGATCTTGCGGTTGAACGATGTAGCTGCCCCTCTGCATTGAACTAACGAGATGGTAATCGGTCAGGACGTAAGGGTTCCCCGGTTGGGCGCGGACACGAAATTGTGCAGTCGCAGGCTCGTAGTTCCCATAACTGAAGCAATGGCCAATGCAGGCGCGATCCAGAATACATTCGATCGCTACTACGCGCGACCCCGGCAGCACATGGATCGTCCCCATGACGCGCTGATTTTGTGGAAGCGTGCGGACCAGTTTTTCTATCTGTGCTTCCATCTGGCTGATTTTCCCTGTGTCCTGACAGAGAAACGTAAAGAAGACGCTCGCAATCGCGGTCCATCCAAGCATATGCCACCTTTTCGCCGGCAGCGCGGCTAGCGCGCAGCAAATCAGTACTCCGGAAATCAAAGTGGCCCGTTCCGTTAAAAGGGTCGCGGCGGCCGAGTAATGCCTCAGTCGGATCCCTTCCGGCAGAAGGAAGACCCCTATCTCCACAAGCGCGTATAGCTCGATCGAAATCGCAAAACAAGTCCAATCTGGACTCTGATTTTTGCATTGTGAGAAGGCAGCCAAAAGGCAAATTGCGCAAAAGACAATCGCCGCAAATTCAGGGATTTGATAGCGCGCCCCGTGTGTGACCAGCTGGTCGGCTCCACTGAAAAAATAAAATGAGTGTTGTCCCTGCATCCAAACTGCGAAGCGGTGACGGAGGTAGTAATGAAGGAATACGACGCCCGCGGTTGCTGCCAGGAAGAGCGCGACGTGGGCGCGCAGAGGGAGGCGCTCAGCCAATTCGATATAAACCCCCGCCCCCAAGAGCCACACCGCACCGAGTGGATGAGCCGCGACGATCAGGGGGAGGAGTACGAGAGGTAACCAGCGCTCCCAGCCATGCCCTCTCCAGAAAATTGCTAGGCCGAAAAAGGCAAGGCCCAGGGAAATGTAGTAATTGAAAAAGCCCATTTGAAACGTCCAGCCGTAGGCGATCGTGGCCAGTAGTGGAGATAAGTACCACGACACGCGGCGTGTTGCGGCTGTGACCAGAGCGAACGCCCCCCAGAAAAAAATCAGTACGATGAATGCGACGGCGAATTTCTCCCCTGCGGAATAACTAAACAATTGGATGCAACTGGTTAGCAGAACATCGAACAACACGTTGGTCCATTGTCGGTTTATCCAGAGGCCTGATATCTCGCCGCGCTCGATAAGTTGCACCAGCCAGACGTTGTATGTGTGGCTTCCCAAATCTCCCGCCTCAATGTGGAGGTGCCAGAAGCAGGGAGTCAGGATAGCAAGTGAGAGAACGGCAAATCTGTATATGTCATAGCGGACGTAGAATACCGCCTGCGTCAGCATGCGCGCAGTCAATTGTCTGTTACCCATAAGCGTAGCTGGATTCGGCGCTGCAGCGCAGGGATGTGAGCGGGTCTTCATCGAGGGCAATTTCGACTACTTGGCCGCGCCTAAGGCGGAAACCATCTTTCGAGGAATCAAGGACGAGGCAGGGCAGTCTCTTTAGTTGCGGTCCAGATTGATGACCAAGCTGGCGCGCCTCTTCGACATCACACGCTTCGAGCCACGGCTTTGGGGGGACAGGAAAGCTGGGCATTCTTTCACCCTTGGGCAGTCACAAACAGCCCAACGCACAGACGACTCAAGAAACGTTTCATGAAACCTCCCCGACTTTCTTGGCAGCGGCTGAAACAGAGCGTTCTTGCGCACGCGACGGGCGATGGCGCGCCCTGCTACGCAGGTGAGCGCGTGAATTGGCGACGTGTGTCCGGCGCTTCGTAAAGCTGCGCTGATGTGCGAGCGCGCCAACCTACGTATTCGCTAGCTGCCGGTTTAGATGTGATGAGTGAAGGAAGGTGGAGCTCGACCGAGGAAAGAGACGACTGAAGAGAAAGGCGAATTACGAGAAGCCCACCCAACAAGCAGCCCCGTCACGTTTTGAGGTGACGAAAACCTGCTGCCCTCTGAACAATTCCCAGCGGGATAGCGCGAAAAAAGGACGGCGGCGGCGTCCCTAATCTCATCCGCAGCGGAAACCCGAGATTTTTCGGAAGTGCCGAAGGCTCCCGGAAATGCAGATGGACTGGAAGCCCTAAATTTTCCCTGACCATCGTTCAAAAGGACAGCGACGGGCCGGTTCGTCCATGCAGTCGTAACGATGACATCGAAAAAATCGTCGTCGTTTACATTGCGTGATTTGATCTGGAGTCCACCTGAACGCCAAAGCGTTCCAGGCCATGGATGCCCCATTTTGAGTGCTCGCCGTTGAATAGCCCCTGAGCTAGCGCTTCTCAAACCTCTCCAGGATGAACTCTTCCTAGCGAGTTGAGAAGTGTTCTTTCAAACATGGACCTCTATTAGGTTTCGATTAGAGAGATATAAGAAGCCGTCGCATATTAAGCTAACCCTTTGAGTAATTAAGGCCTGAAACGCCAGTTGCCAGCAACCAGCGAGTTTACCATCGAACTCGGGACCCTAACCCTTCTTAGGGGGTCATTTGGTCCAGCAGCTCCCCTGTGCGGGTGACCGTGCGAACCGCTTGGACAAGCGATTCGAAAAATCGGACCGGCGTGCGCTTCGTGCATTTACCTACCAGCTCTCGGCAGCAACTGAGGGAATGGATGTCCGCCCAGGCAGCTGCCATGGTAAAGGAGCGGCCGCCGCAAGCAGTTCGCGCCCCCGCAAGAGATGCCCAGTTCAACTTCGCAGCGATTCGTCAACAATTTACCTCGAGAGTCGAACCCACGGAGCTGGAGGCCAGAGGATACCACGGCGGGTTGCGTCACCTGACCGGCCTTGTTTTGACGGTCTTGACGCTCTGTTCAACTTTCGTTTTCCTGGGCCGCTTCTTAGGCAACAGAAGCGAGTACCAGCGGACTCGAACACTCGCTCCCGCTGCGACAACGCCAGACCTTCCCGCCAAAGTTCAGGTCGAACCTGTAACGCCCTCGCCACATCCGTCATCCTCCACAGTTTCCCTGGATATTCCAGGTTTCGTTCTTCAGGTGGGCGCGATGACGCACGAAAGTAACGCGGATGCATTGTCGGAAACGCTTCAAAGAAACGATTTCCCGGCTTTCGTCTTCAAACGCAGCAACGACCGTTTCTACAAAGTGGCTGTCGGCGCCTTCGCGGATGCCGATTCCGCTGCGGTGGTAAAGCGCAAGCTCGAAAAGCGAGGCTTCAAAGCCATCCTCCGACATTGGTCGCCTGACTAAAGTGTAGGCAACCGCACATCGCTGAATCGAACTGGCCACCCTCCACTAATCGCCGGTTACCAGAACTTTATACGCATGTACGGTAAGCGCTGTTTTCGGAACGCGGTCCAGCACGTCCAGCACGCGGCGCCTTGATGCGCCCGCCTCGCAGGAGTAGGATTCGAGACATCGTTGGATCTCGCAGGCGTTTCCAGCCCATCCCCGAGGTACACCGCAAGGAGGTTCCTACCATGCCCACCAATAAAGAGTTCACAATCCGTTTGGAAGACCGACCTGGAACGCTGGGCAAGCTCTGCCAAGCCCTCGCCGAACAAAACGTCAACATTCTCGCGTTTCATTCTTGCCCTCTCGAGAAGGGCAAGAGCGCCGTACGCCTCATTTTGGACAATCCGGCCGTTGCCAGATCAATTCTCGATGTCCAAAAGACGGACTACACCGAGACTGAGGTTGCAAAAGTGACACTCACTCACCGCCCGGGAGAGCTGGCACGTGCTGCGGCACGTCTCGGCGAAGCAGGAATCAACATCGATTACGGATACTGCGGCGTGGATCCCAGTACGAATGCGACCATGCTACTTTTCGGGGTTGCAGACGCCGGTAAGGCCGCGAAGGTTTTAGAACAGGCCGCCGCTGCCAGCGCTGCGCCCTGACATAAAATTGCGGGTTACTCCGCAACCAAGAAGGAGGAGAGGAGTCAAGCGCGGGGTTTTGCCTTCTCTTCTTCTTCACAGATCACAAGCGGTGTCAGCGGAATCCGACGACCAAAACTGCGATGAGTGCCTCATCTGCGAGGTTTCCCGTGGTTCGCCTCCGCTCAGGATTGCTGGAGCAGGGGATCGAGTTTGATGCACTCCGTCGGGAAATCTGCGTGGGGTGTGCTATCCCTAGGAGGGTTCGATGTGGGATAAGAAGAAACCGGATACGCCGCAAGTTGCGGTCCCGGAACCGAAAAATTTGCTGACGAACAAAAAAAGTACAGATACCATCCGTCCATTGGATGCGATAGCGAACCGCGAAACGGGGTGGCTGGGGTCGAGTCTGCATGTGAAAGGCGAGATCTCCGGCAACGAGGATCTGCTAATCGACGGTACAGTCGAAGGATTGATCCAACTCGATGAGCGGAAGCTTACCGTCGGAACGACGGCGAAGGTAACGGCTGACATCAACGCCCGCGAGGTGGTGGTGTACGGCTACGTGAGGGGGAACGTACGCGCGAGGGGACGAATCGAGATCAAGAAGGACGGTTCGGTGAACGGGGATTTGACGACGGCACAGATCATGATCGAAGACGGCGCGGACTTCAAAGGTTCGATCGAGATAGACAGGGGCGAGGAGAAGGAAGCCGACAAGAACGTCGCCTCGCGGGCGGCGTCTGTCTAAAGCTTGCCGCCACTCCACGCACAGGAGCTGTTTGACTTCCTCGTCGCTCTTGTCCGCTATCTCGCTCACGTGCCAGTCGCCCGATGAAACGATCAGGATCGTGTCGGTTTTCGGATCGTCGACGCGCATTCGCACGTAAGTGGGAACTCTCTCGGAGTCAAAGTGGACTTCACAGCCTGGTACGAGTTCCTTAACCAGTCGCTCCAGCCTCGCACGCTGAACCCGTTAGTCGTCTTTTTCTGCACACATATGACACTCCGTTCGTTCCATTCTAAGCCCTAAGCATCCAGAAACGGCTCTTCAATGGCGAGGACTAAAAATGGCGCAACCATGGCTGGGAAGCGCGGTGGCTTTCAATGATACTCTCGTATTCAGCGGGAGAGTCCCCGATGCCACCGCTTGAAGAATACTTAGAACACGCCGACGACCTGGCGCGACACGTCGTGGAGACTTGGGGAGTAAGCGACCAGGCGGGCAACGCTGCTTTCTTGACCACCCAATTTAAGGTTTTGGTTGACAAGGCCTGTCTCTACCAAAATGCCAGAAAACTAGCAGACAACCATCGTAACCATAACGTGCTGAGCGAGCAAGACGAAGCCGAAGAGAAGGCGACGCGGGGAGTGTTCGCGCTAGCCTACAAGACTTATTACGAGAGGCACGCGGCGATGTCATAGCAGTTTGAGGTACGACGCCAGTGGCCGCCCGGAATTATTCGCACTAACAACAACTGAATTTTGAGGAAGCTATGGCCATCCGCCGAAGAATCGGCCTGATCGTAGTTGGAGTCGCCGCGTTACTCTTGCTTGCCCTCATTTTCGTTGCACCCGCACTGATCAGAGTGGATCGCTACCGGCCACAGGTGATCTCCTATCTCGAAGAGAAAACTGGAAAACAGGTTGAACTCGGACAACTGACACTCACCTTTTTCCCCGTCACGATTCACATTGATCATTTCGGGGTGAAGAACCCTCCAATATTTCCCCACGGTTATGTAGTTCAAGTGGTGCGGATCGATGCTCAGCTTAGCATTGTTGCGCTTTTGCACCGGCAGGTTGTCATCAAGTCGCTGGTTCTTGAGGATCCGGTCCTGAATTTGACTTCGGATCCCGACGGCCCGTGGAACTTCGAGAATCCACGTGCAAGGGTTTCCCAGAGCACATTTCCTCTCGGAGTGATTTCGAGGCTGCAGATTAGACACGGGCAGCTGATAGCGTCCAATCTACTGCCATCCGACGCGCCAGGTCCGATCTTTTTCGAAGCTCGCGAGATCTCTTGTGACCTGGAACAGGTGAACTTGGTGGAAATTATCAATCCTTCTTCTTCCTCGATGGATGGCGAGGGCAGCGTGAAGGCGGGTTTCCTGCGCTTCGGTTCAGTCGAGGCAAGAAGTCTGGAATCTAAATTGCGGCTACAGGCAAGGCACGTTTTTTTCACGGATGTCAAAGCGGAGTTTTATGGCGGGCGCGCCACAGGTGAGCTTACGTTTGACTTGTTGGGGAAGAACGTGACTTTTAAGACCAATGCACGGTTTAGCGGAATCAATGTGGCCCAACTTCTGGCGGCCTTCCCAAACGGCGGGGGACAAATGACCGGGAAAATGGAAGGAGAAGTAAAATTAGCCGGGGAGATCGCGCACTCGCTCCGCCCGCTGGCGGGGGTGCATGGAAGCGGGCACGTAACGGTGCGCAACGGCCAGGTGCCGAGTCTCAAACTCAACGCGAATTTGATGCAGTTGGCGCATTTCAATGATCTTGGCCCGGCCAAGAATGATCCATCCTCGTTTAACTTGATAACCACCGACCTGGAACTGGACAATCAGCGGATTTCGAGCAAGGTTATCGACATTGACGGTTATGGAGTCGACGTGGATGGCTCGGGAAGCGTCAGCGTGTCGGGCTCTGACGAGTTGAACTATCGCGGGCTGGCGGAAATCACCACCAAGGAGAGTTTCTTTACAAACACCGTCGCCCGACTCTCCGGAGCGACTTTGAAGGACGGTAAGTTGCAGTTTCCCTTTCGCATTGGCGGAACGATCGAGAACCCGGTATTTTCCAAGGGGAAAGGTGATAAGGATGTGGATGCTGCACAAATACCCCATTGAGGGAAGATGATAGAGTCTCACTCCAGGCTGCCGCGACGTTGTCCCCTTCGGTTACATTTTAGATGGCTCGATACGGTAGCTCCAAAATCCTTCACCAGAAGCTGTATACTGGCATTTCAAGTTGCAGCTAGCAATCGAACAGCTAGTGTAGCGTCCCATAAATAAGTGGTATTAGTATTGCTGGGAATACAGGCATCTCCCGTGCACAATGGAGGTGCCTATGACCATGGGACGGCCCAAAGCGACGTTGGTTTTGGATTT